>ERZ772863.2562-NODE-2562-length-12089-cov-2.539056_pt1 | contig 12089 bp, 9 predicted proteins | sample MGYA00512134_ERZ772863 | MGnify/ENA primary metagenome ERZ772863 (study PRJEB29015, sample SAMEA2737659) | human gut metagenome | biome: human gut; feature: human-associated habitat; material: faeces | place: China | collected 2012 ...
CTCCGTTCTATCGAGCATACGGTTTGCAAGGTATTGGGAACGGAAGGAGTGGTCACGGAGGAGATCATAGACTCTCTTTATCAAGAGTGTAAGGATTATCGTCCGGATATGTTGACCGTTCTTGACGTGGTTTCTCCTTCCTATTTTTTAGATGATAAACCAGAGTCCAACCCGGTGGGTGTGCCTTGTAGCCGTATCGAGGCTCGTTACAAGTTGATTGTTGGACGTCCTTCGTTGAAATTAAATATTGTCAATAGCATCTCGGAACAAGCGAAAATCGAGATCGCCGGTATTCTGGTGTCACCCCTCGCGTTGGGAGATGTTGTCTTGAGCGACAATGAGAAGGACTTGGGTTGCGCCTTGATCGGTTTCGGTGCCGGCGTGACGACGATATCTGTCTATAAGGGTGGTAAGTTGGCCAGCCTTTCCGTTGTTCCCTTTGGAGGTAATTTGATAACAAAAGATATAACCAATCTCAGGGTCGTAGAGTCTGAGGCGGAACGCTTGAAGATCACTTATGGTAGCGCGAAAGCGGACCGGGATAATGATATGACCATCCAAGTGAGTTTAGCGGATGGAATGGGCTTACGTGAGATTAAGCTGGCCGAGTTGAACGGTGTGATCGAGGCCCGTATGGATGAGATCTTAGAGAATGTATATGCTCGTCTGGAGGCTACAGGCTTGATGAGCGTTCTCGGTGCCGGCATCGTGATTACGGGTGGAGGCGCCGCTTTGAAGAATTTACCGGCTGTTATGAGCGAACGCTTGAAGATGGAGGTTCGCTATTCAGCGGTTCGCAAGGGGGTTGTCGCTAGTGGTGATTTAGTGGTCGCCAGCAATCCCGAATATGCGGTAGCCGTCGGCCTCTTGGCGAGAGGAACTAAGAATTGCGCGTTATATATTCCTCCTAAACCGGAGCCTAAGATTGAGCCGGTGGTTGAGCCTGAACCGACAGTGGAACCGACTCCGGAACCGGAACCCGTCAAGGAGAAGCCGAAGAAAGAGAAGAAAAAAGGTCCCGGCTTGTTCGGGCGGTTGACAAAAGGAATCGATACCTTTGGTAAAACCCTCTTCGATGACGATGATAACGAGAGTAAATAACGTGATCTACGAATGTAATAAAACCGGAAGACAATGGACGATACAATATTAAATTTTAATTATCCTACGGATACTCCCAAAATCATTAAGGTGATTGGTGTTGGAGGCGGTGGCGGAAACGCTGTTACTCATATGTATAAGGAGGGCATACACGATGTTACATTCGTGTTATGTAATACGGATAATCAAGCCTTGAACCGTTCGGATGTTCCTATCAAGTTATTGCTGGGACGTGAGATCACGCAGGGATTGGGCGCGGGCAATAAGCCGGAACGTGCGATGATGGCGGCCGAGGAGAGTCTGGACGATCTTCGAGGTATGTTGAACGACGGTACGAAGATGGTATTTATTACCGCCGGTATGGGTGGTGGTACCGGTACGGGTGCCGCTCCGGTTATCGCTCGTATCGCGAAGGATATGGGAATATTGACGGTAGGTATCGTAACCATTCCTTTCTTGTTCGAGGGTGAGCGTAAGATTATACAGGCCTTGAATGGTGTGGAGGAGATCGCGAAGAACGTGGATGCCTTATTGGTGATCAATAACGAGCGTTTGCGTGAGATTTATTCGGACCTTTCCGTGATGAACGCTTTCGGCAAGGCCGATGATACCTTGACGATCGCCGCCAAGAGTATCGCGGAGATCATTACGCTTCCGGGTATTATCAACCTCGACTTCGCCGATGTTAACACCACGATGAAAGATGGTGGTGTCGCTTTGATGAGTAATGGTTTTGGTGAAGGAGAAGGACGTGTTCGCCAAGCGGTGGAAGACGCTCTGAATTCTCCGCTATTAAGCAACAACGACGTAAAGAACGCCAAGAAAATCCTGTTCAACGTATATTTCAGCGAGGAAGCCGAGTTGCGCATGGAGGAGATGAACGACGTGCATAACTTTATGTCCGAGTTCAACCGTGATATAGAGGTTATCTGGGGTACTGCCGTGGATAATACATTAGGTAATAAAGTGAAAATGACGATCCTCGCTACTGGATTTACGATGGATGATATTCCATTGATCGCTGATAAACGCAGGAATGAAGCCGCTCAGATGACGGAAGAAGAATTGCGCTTAGAAGAAGAGCGAATCGAGAAAGAGCGTAAGGAGCGTGATTTGATTGGTAAATATTATGGTGCTTCCGCACAAAAGGCGGGTCGTTTTACCTCTCGTGCGAAAGCGGTAGTTTTGACTCAGGAAGAGTTGGATGATGATGCCTTGATCGCTTTGATAGAGGATAATCCGACTTATAACCGGGATCCGAAGATCGTAGCCCGTGCCCGTTCCAAAGTAGCGGGAGAGGATATTCAAGTATCGGCTCCGACAACGGCGAAGCAACCGGCTAACCAACCTCGCCAAGATTCTCAGCGGGGGGGTAAACAAGTGATCAGTTTCCGATAGTTAATAATATAATAAGGATATGGATTTATTTGAACAAGTCAGTGAAGACATTAAAAACGCTATGAAGGCGAAAGATAAAGTCGCCTTGGAGACATTGAGAAATGTAAAGAAATTTTTCTTGGAAGCGAAAACCGCTCCGGGAGCCAATGATACGCTGATGGATGCGGATGCCTTGAAGATCATGCAGAAGTTGGTGAAACAAGGGAAAGATTCCGCTACGATTTATGTGCAACAGGGCCGTCAAGACCTAGCGGATGTTGAGTTGGAGCAAGTAAAAGTGATTGAGAAATATTTACCTCAACAAATGTCTGCCGAGGAATTGGAGAAAGAATTGAAAGCTATTATCGCTCAAGTCGGTGCCGCTGGCCCGAAAGATATGGGTAAGGTAATGGGTGTAGCCTCAAAAGCATTGGCAGGAAGAGCCGAAGGACGGATGATTTCCGAGACGGTTAAGCGTTTACTTAATTAATTGATTCATACGAAGACCGCACTAAGGGCATTCTGACAATTACTCGTTAGAATGCCCTTGGTACGGTTTTCTCGTATATACCTTTTCCTTTGACAATTTAATTCTTTAGAAAACCATGATTACTTTTACATGTTGTCTGATAGCCCTTATCGTTGGATATTTTACGTATGGTAAATTTGTCGAGCGGGTGTTTGGCGTAGATCCCTCCCGGGTTACTCCCGCTTTCACGAAACAAGATGGTGTCGATTATATACCCTTGCCTACTTGGAAGATTTTCATGATCCAATTTTTGAATATAGCGGGTCTGGGACCTATTTTCGGCGCTATCATGGGGGCTAAATTTGGGGTACCTTTGGATCGTATTGGGAAGTATATTTGCGGGCGCTACCCATGATTTCCTATCGGGAATGCTTTCGTTGCGGCATGATGGAGAAAGTCTTCCTGAATTGATCGGACGGTATCTGGGGAACAACTTTAAGCAATTTATGCGGGGCTTTACGGTTATCTTGATGATCTTGGTGGGTGCTGTTTTCGTAGCTGGGCCTGCAGGGTTGCTGGCTAAACTGACTCCGGAATATCTAGATGCTACGTTCTGGATTATCGTCGTATTCATTTATTATATACTGGCTACTCTATTACCTGTTGATAAGATTATCGGAAAGATCTATCCATTATTCGCCATCGCTTTGCTATTTATGGCCGTAGGTATCTTGGTTATGTTATTTATTAACCAGCCGCCGTTACCTGAGATTACGGATGGACTTAGTAATACGCATCCGGGAGGCTTGCCTATTTTTCCGATCATGTTTGTTAGTATCGCTTGTGGCGCTATCTCTGGCTTTCATGCTACCCAAAGTCCATTGATGGCCCGTTGCATGAAAAGTGAGAAATACGCCCGTCCCGTATTTTACGGAGCGATGATTACCGAAGGTATCGTAGCCTTGATCTGGGCCGCCGCCGCTACGTATTTCTTCCATAATAACGGAATGGAGGAGAACAATGCCGCTGTCGTAGTAGACAGTATCACAAAAGAGTGGCTGGGCGCTGTCGGAGGTGTATTAGCGATACTGGGTGTGATAGCAGCTCCGATTACTTCTGGCGATACGGCTTTCCGCTCGGCTCGTCTGATTGTCGCAGACTTCCTGCAAATGGAGCAAAAAACGGTGGTCAAACGTCTGATGATCTGTATTCCCATGTTTATCGTTGCGATAGGAATCTTATTATATAGTCAAAAAGATAAGGATGGCTTCGATATGATCTGGCGTTATTTCGCATGGAGTAACCAGACGTTGGCAGTATTTACCCTATGGGCCTTAACCGTATATTTGGTACAAGCAAAGAAATTATATGTGATAACCTTGATTCCCGCCTTATTCATGACGGCGGTATGTTCTACCTATATTTTTGTAGCTCCGGAAGGGTTTGGTCTTTCCTCCGGTTTTTCTCAACTTTTGGGGCTACTAGTTACATTGATCGTTTTCGGGATCTTCTTAGTCTGGAAAAGAAAGAAAGTATAAAAAAGGCTGGCTTACATTTAGCCAGCCTTTTCTGTCGTTATTGTTCAAGTGAATTAAAGCACTTGTATGCCTTCCTCACGGGCTTGTTCCTCCCCGGAAGGAGTGATTAATTTATAACCCTTGCCGTGGATGTTGATGATCTCGATACCCGGATCGTCTTTCAACAATTTACGTAATTTCGTGATATAAACGTCCATGCTACGAGCGTTGAAATAGTTATCGTCTACCCAGATTGTCTTCAAGGCGTAGTTACGCTCAAGGATCTCATTTGCATGGGCGCACAACAAGCTTAATAATTCGCATTCCTTCGTAGTAAGTTTCGTAACCTTGTCGCCGATAGCCAACGTTTGTTTTTGGGTATCGAACAAGAAGTTTCCTAACTTGTAGAAAGGAATATCTTTCATCTTCTTACCTTTCACACGGCGAAGGATAGCCTCGATACGAAGCAATAGCTCTTCCATGCTAAACGGTTTTGTCAAGTAGTCATCCGCACCGATCTTGAATCCTTCCAAGATGTCTTCCTTCATAGTCTTGGCTGTAAGGAAGATAATAGGGATATCAGGATTGATAGAGCGAATTTCTTGTGCCAAGGTGAAACCATCTTTCTTTGGCATCATGACATCCAACACACAAAGATCGTATTTACCTTTGGTAAAACCTTTGTATCCGGCTTCTCCGTCAGAGAATAGGTCCGTTACATACCCTTTAGCTTGTAAGTATTCTCTTAAAAGCATTCCTAAATTCTCATCGTCTTCACAAAAGAAGATCTTTAGTTTTTCTTCCATAACTAACTTTTTATAAGAGGTAAAGTAATAATAAATTTTGTTCCAATGTTTCCGGCACCACTTTCAGCACGGATCGTACCTTTGTGGTCCTCAATAATTTTACGTACGTAAGCGAGTCCGAGGCCGAACCCTTTCACGTCATGTACGTTGCCTGTCGGTACGCGGAAGAAACGGTCGAATACCTTTTTCAGATATTCTTTCTTGATACCGATACCATTATCTTCCACGGAGATCAACAGCTTTCCGTTCTCGTTCCAAGTGCGTGCCATCAATGTAAGCGGAACTTCCGGGCGGCGGTATTTAACCGCATTGTCCATCAAGTTGAACAATACATTGGTGATATGCATTTCATCCACATATATATCCGATTCTGTAGCTTGCAGGTCTATATCCATTGTACCGCCGTACTTCTCGACCTTTAAAACGAAGGTGTTAGCCACGTTCGCTACCAAATCATTTGCGTCAATTTCTTTCAATTTAAGCGCTGCTTTCTGTCGTTCGAACAAAGACATCTGTAGCACTTTCTCGACCAAGAAGCTCAATCGCTTCGTCTCGTCGTTGATTACGCCGGATATATGCTTGAATACGTCCGGACTCTTCGTTATATCCGAATCCTTCAACATCTGGGCGGCGAGCGAGATCGTGGATACCGGTGTCTTCAACTCGTGCGTCATGTTGTTGATAAAGTCGTTTTTCATCTCGGATAACTTCTTCTGACGGAATACGATGTAAATCGTGAAGACGAAGTTTATCAACAGGATCAATTAGAATATAACCGATGGAACGATGAAAGTAATAGAGCTTGAGATATAATCCCCTTTCGTCGGAAAATAAACTCTCAGGTAGTTTAGTTTCGATGGGGGATCGTTCGGGAAAAGCACTTGGGTGATCACGTCAGAGGCGATCGGTTGCTTTTGGAATTCTCCGCTCTGGTATACTACATTTCCATCTTTGTTAATAACAGAAAACACAAACGGCAAGTTCAAACCGTTGTTAATAAATTCTGTTTTTAAGTAATTGTTCAGCTTTTTAAAATCTATACGTTCCTCAATCGGCTTTAGATTCGCGGTGTATAAGATGTTGTAAATCACCTCCTCTATCAGTCCACCTTGGTACTGGTAACGTCTTTTTAGTGTCTTCTGTAAATCTTTAGATGTGTTTACGATGCTGTTGGCAGACTGCCGTTTTGACAAGGAAGAGAGCGGCTCGAACTTATGGGCGCTAAAACTTTGCATCTCTATTTGTTGAACGGTTCCATTAGAATCCTTGATCTGTAATTGGTATTTCTCATGGTTGATCACTTGTCCTAGGCTTTGGGCATCCGGGGCATTTTGATACATGAAATTTGTCTCATCCCGGTTGATATCATCCTCGAGGTATTTACGGGTCTCATCCAATTCCAGATTCTTAGATACTTGGCGCAGGCTTCTTTTGACAGTCTCATTGAACTGTTCGCTGCGTGTCTTAAGTATAATGCTCACATAGTTTACCTGTAGGTATAATAACCCGGCGAAGGCAAAAGCCATAACTACCGCAAGCAACCAAATTGTCGACTTCCTCATATCAATATCTTTCTCTTAATATTGCAACAAATAACGTATGTTTTAGTTTAATATTTACACAAAAAAGGTAAAAATAATCCGTTTAAAATGTTAATAATACTTTGTGGGCATAGAGGATGTATGCTAGCTAAGCATTGAAACTCCGCTGTTAATGCACTAGTTAGCGTTATTTTATCCTAAGTTTTTTATATATTATCCTAAGTAAAAACAAGTCCGGTGCGTTCTTTGTTGCGCCCGGACTTTATAAAGTCTCCACTTAGGGGATTAAAATCGATGTCCCGGAGGAGGACCCATCGGACCTCTTCCCCGTCCGCTTCTACCCGGCGTTTTCACGTCGCTGGCACTGGCTCCGCCTTTGAAGATGCTGAACCGATAGATGAAGTGTACCATGAAATAACTGCCTAGCGTGTTATATTCTGAGTCTTGTATATAGCTAGCGGTAACGGAACGGGAGATATTGCTTCGTTGTTGCAGGATGTCGTAGATCTTGAAACGGAGCGTCCCTTGGTTATTCTTTAAGAAAGACTTGGAGGCTGAGGCATTCCATAGGACTTCGTTCTGTTTGAATCCGTCCCCGTAGCCAGAGTTGGTAGACCAGTTCACGTCACTCTCTATCTTGAAATTGAGGGGCAGATAGATTGTCGTGTAACCGCCGGCTCCGTAATTGAAGGTGTTTTGGTTATTTTCCTTTTGCAGGGAGTTGCTGGTGGCATTGTAACGAATATTCCCGTTTACGCCCAGATCCAGATAAGAGGAGCGGAAGTCGATACCACCACGTTCGGACAATATGAGATTCCGGTTCGTATTCTTCTCCTCGTTGATATATCCGTTGCTATTAGCGAACGAGGCCATTGTCATGGAGTTGATGGAGAATTTCTTATTCTTCAAGGGGGTGTTCAACATCATACGGACGTTGCCACTATAGTTGCCATTTACGTTTTTGTAAGTGGTGGTCTTTACACCTGTCTCTTGGTTATAAGAGGTATAACTTACGATATCGTTGATGATATAACTACCGTTTGCCATGATCATGAAGGCCCGTTGTTTCTCCGGCGTGAACTGTTGGAAACGAATAAATACGTTGTTCGTATAGCGGGGATTCAAATCCGGGTTACCGATCGTGATATTCGTCGGGTCCGAGATATCCGCTACCGGTTGTAATTGAGTCATGCTCGGTTGGCTGGTACGGCCATTATACATGATACGAAGATTCGTACGCTTATCGAACATATAGTTGAATTGAGCCATCGGGGAGAGGTTGACCACCTTACGGGTTATCTTGGATAAGGTCGTGTCGCCAACGAAATTCTCGCTGCTGGAATAGGATGGGTCCAGATTCAAGCCGATCGTGTAGTTGAACTTTGCCCGTTGAGACTTGAAGCTCAAGCTGGCCCGCTGGCTGATAAAGTTATTACGATAGCTTTGGTTATAGGCGGAATCTAATACATTATATATACCATCAGCGTCTTGGTTGTAAACATTCTTCAAGGCTTCTTGTTTCCGTTGGCTGATGCTATAAGTGGCTTGGATGAAATTATTATGCCCGATCGGTTCTACCCACGATACGTAGGCCCGGTAATTGAAACCTTTGTTGTCGTAACGTGAGCGCTGGTCGATAATGCTATTCTTCAAGGCATCAGTCTGGTTGAAATAAACGATGTCGGAACGGTTCATGCCGTCACTGTACGAATCGCTATTGCCTCCGGAAAGGGTGGCGCTGAACACACGCCCTTTGTTATTCAGCTTACGGCTGAAATCGATGCTGGCATTTAGGTTGTACCCGTTACTTTCCGAGTAATTGCTGGATTTGTTGGTATTGACCGTATCCCGTTCGTTATCCAAGGTGGTAGCATCACTGAAATTGTCATTCATGCTATGGCTGAGGCTGAAACTCGGGCGGAAGATAAGTTGAGTCATCGTGTCCGGTTTCCATTCCAAGCGAAAGTCTACGCCAAAGTTATCGCTCTTCGTACGGCTCATCGCCTCGCTATTATCGTAGGAGGAACTATCTCCGGGAAGAATATTCTGCCGGTCGCTCTTGCTGCGAGCGTCATTGTCGGAATGGGAATAACGAGTATTTCCCCCAAGAGTTAGTTTATCCGGCTTGAATTCCTTGCTGAAATTCAAACCTGCGTTTCCGGAAGAGGTGATACCGCTACCCGCTCCGAAACCTCCTCGTCGACCTCCACCGCCTCCCATACCGGAGAACATTGTTGAGGCTAGATCGGAAAAGCCCATATTATTCGTGTTATTCGTTCCCCCCATGAACGTGATCTGGTCATTATTCACGAAACGATTGACCATGGCGTTGCCTTCATACCGATCTTTACTTCCGTATCCGCCATATGCGTTGCCAAACCAACCTTGCTTCATGCCGGGTTTCACGGTTAGGTTGATGACGGTCTCTTCCTCTCCATCGTCGAAGCCAGTCATTTGGGCCATATCGCTTTTTTTATCAAGTACCTGTAATTTATCGATCATCTTGGCTGGAAGATTCTTGGAGGCCACTTTCGGGTCATCGGAGAAGAACTCCTTTCCGTCCACCATTACCTTTTTCACCTCTTTTCCATTGACGGTGATCTTGCCTTCGCTATCTACCTCCACACCGGGCATCTTTTTCAATAAATCCTCCAAAACGGAGCCTTCGGTTACTTTATAAGAATCCGCGTTGTATTCCACAGTGTCGTTGCGAACGGTAACCTCGGGTGCCTTACCTATAACTACGGCTTCTCCCAACTCGATCGCTCCGTCGCTTAATTCGAGTTTACCTACGTTTACGGGATTTTTCTTTCCGGTGATTTGCAAGGGTTGGTACAATGGATCGTATCCGATGAATGTGATGTGTAGTAAATAACTTCCTTTCTTTACGTTTTTCAAGGTAAAACTACCATTACGGGCGCTCACCACACCTCGTACCATGGCACTGTCTTTTACGTTCAGCAATCGTACCGTTGCTTGCTCGATGGGGGTATCACTACCTTGCTCAACGACAGATCCGGTAACATTAACACCGCTTTGCTGTGCGAAAGCCATCGGTGAAAAAAGGATCATCAACAACATCAAAAGGCACTTTCCCGATTTCATAACTATATGGATTACATTGTTTACAATTACGAAAAGATAGACATGGTTCATTCAAAATAGTTTAATATAACTTTTATGGATTTGATATTATTAACACATGATATTTATTCTTGGGGCCGTAGAACCTCAGTGGGGATAGGTGTATGAGTTAACCATTCTCACTCTTTTGATCGAGGTGAATTTCATCCGTATCGGCACAAGCGATAAATACTAGAGCTTAGAACCTGCACGAGTAGTCCCAGCCTACGCCGGTAGTTGCGTATGACGACACCGATACTAACACAAGGTGCTCATGAAAAAAGTATCGTATCTTCATCGCCCCATGCACCTAAGATACTTCGCCAATGAACTTAGGATACTTTCTCAATGAAACTAAGATACCTTTTTCGCATGGCTAACTGATACGCCTTTTACTGCCCCTTACTTTTGGAAGTACTTCTGGCATGATCATAAGGAATGATTTTCTCTTTGGTAGAGGGTAAGAAAGATGCTTACGCTGAAATGTCTATCGGACATAAGATCATCTCTGCGATCGCTGATGACGGTAAGGCCGTTGTATATTATATTGCTACGACGGTTCTTACTTCCGACAACGCTACTATTGCTGCTCCGGCCGCTGCTGTATTCGTAACGGTTGGCGAGGAAACTGTTAAGGTGGTTGTGAAATAAATTAGACAACAAATAGATAGGGTAAGAGATGGAATATTCCCCATCTCTTCCTTTTAGAAGATATTTATAATTCTGAAATTCCCGGCGGAGATAGATTCTTCAAGTACATCGTGATGGTAGATTACTTAAAAATATGGGAAACATGTGTCCGTATAGGCCCTAATAACCAGGAAACGGGTCCTGCCATTGGCGGCTAAAATGAATAACCTACGGCTTGTCGAGTGAATAACTAACGGCTATACCTAGCCGGTAACATACAACTCTAAAAATGAATAGCTTACCACTTGAAAAGCCTTTTTATGCCGAAACCAACAAGATATTCTTTGCAACTTCTTTAAAAAAATATTGATAGTTTTATTTAGCTTTAGGGTTTGTAAATGTGTAAAAAGAGTTGAAATGTTGTTTCTATTAAAAATATGAGTTACATTTAGCGGTTAAACAGGAACGATTATTTTTTTATTTGTCATTTTGTGATTAGGAAAGGTTGAAATAAGGAGATAAGATAACTATAATATGGAGGAACAGTTTCTGCTTGTAGAGCTTAGACGGGGGAATAAAAATGCTTTTTCCCATTTATTTATGGCTTATTACAAAGATCTTGTGATGTTTGCTGGTAGCTATTTAGGAGAGAGAAATATTAGTGAGGATGTCGTACAATCAGTATTCCTAAAGGTTTGGAATGATCGTGAGAGCCTAATAATAGAAACTTCTTTTAAATCCTATCTTCTGGCTTCCGTACGAAACAGTTGTTTGGATGAGATACGGCATCGGTATGTTGTTCGGGAGCATGAATCCATTATTTTGTCCCATCTGGAACTAGATGATATTGATACGGAGAATTATATATTATATTCAGACTTATACGATCATTTGCGAGAAGCCTTGGATAAATTGCCTATAGCTTGCCGGGAAGCTTTCGAGATGAGTCGTTTCGAACAGTTGAAGTATAAGGAAATAGCGGTAAAGCTAAATGTTTCTGAACGTACGGTGGAGGTAAGGGTAGGTAAGGCCTTGGGGCTACTTCGTCATTATCTGAGAGATTTTTTGTCTGCATTGATCACAACATTTCCCTAAAGAATGTTATTTGGCTGTGGGTTATAACTTGAATACCTTCTCTAGCGCAAATTATGCGCATTGACCCTTATAAATGGTACGCATGGAAAGACGGGGCTTTAGTTTTCTGGGATGATCCTTTGGAATGTGTGTTCAAGAAGATCGGGCAGACATTTAATGTTGACATTATTTTAAAAGACACGGATATAGCTCATCAACTTTATCGGACCACTTTTAGGCAAGAATCTTTGGATGAGATCTTATGCCTTCTGCGTTTGACCGCTCCGATTCGTTATGAATATTCCAACCGGAAGGTAGATGCATCATCATTATAAGAAACAAAGGATAGAAGTCTATAAAATTAGATAGGGAGCGAAAAAATACGTTTTATTTTATGTGGGGTTCTAAAGTTGATCCGTCTTATATATGTAAAGACTATTTGTTTGTTAAC
>ERZ772863.2564-NODE-2564-length-12082-cov-2.359857_pt1 | contig 12082 bp, 10 predicted proteins | sample MGYA00512134_ERZ772863 | MGnify/ENA primary metagenome ERZ772863 (study PRJEB29015, sample SAMEA2737659) | human gut metagenome | biome: human gut; feature: human-associated habitat; material: faeces | place: China | collected 2012 ...
TAGCGTGTTGGGAGGCTGCCTGCCACGATTCGCGCCGTCCCAAAAAGACTGGTTTGTGGTGCGATGCGGCTTGTGGGGCGGGCGGGGGTCGGTCCGTGGTAGACTATCGAACAACGTTTATTAATCGCGCGGTATCGTTGCCGCGAGAAGGGGTTGCGCCATGCAGGAGCTTGAGGATCGTATTCGCCATGACGGCATCGTAAAGGCCGGTAACGTCCTTAAGGTCGATGCCTTCCTCAACCACCAATGCGACGTTGAGCTGTTCGACCACATGGGCGCCGAGTGGGCCCGTCTGTTCGAGGGTGTCGAGATCAACAAGATCCTGACGATCGAGGCTTCGGGCATTGGCATGGCTTGCATTGCAGCCCAGCATTTTGGCGGCGTGCCGGTGGTCTTTGCCAAGAAGGCGCAGTCCATCAACCTCGACGGCGAGCAGTATGCCACGACCATCTACTCCTTTACCAAGCAGAAGGAGTACCCGGTCATCGTCGGCAAGCGTTTCCTGTCCGAGGGCGACAAGGTCCTGATCATCGACGACTTTTTGGCCAACGGCTGCGCGCTCGAGGGTCTTATCAAGATCTGCGAGGCTGCAGGTGCCGAGGTATCCGGCATTGGCATTGCGGTGGAGAAGGGCTTCCAGGGCGGTGGCGATAAGCTCCGCGAGCGTGGCTTCCGCGTTGAAAGCCTAGCCCGTATCGCCGATATGGACTGCGATACCGGCGAGATCACCTTCGCCTAAGCGCGCAACACAAGCGATTGGTATGCGATGTGACAAAGGGACTTTCCCTTTGTCACATTTTTTATGAGGGGAGGTGTTGATATGGATGAGAACAAGATGGGATGGCGCGAGTATGCGCGCTATGCCGAGATGTCGGTCGAGGAGTTGGCGCGCGATTGCGAGGTGCAGGTGTTTCGCGCGACAGGTCCGGGCGGACAGGGCGTGAACACGACGGACTCGGCGGTGCGCATGAAACATGGGCCCACGGGGATTGTCGTGACGGCGCGTGAGAGCCGCAGCCAGTTTCAGAATCGCGCGAGCTGCCTGCGTAAGCTGCGCGCTGAGCTTGAGCGTCGCGGGCGTCCACCGCGTCGACGCGTAAAGACCAAGGTGCCTCAGCGCTCTCGCCAGCGCAGGCTTAATGACAAGCACTTCAACGCCATTAAAAAGGCCAACCGTCGCAAACCGGGCAGCGACGAATAGCCTCCTCATAAGTTGCGGTGAAATAGGGACTGTTTTGCGGCTTTTGCTGCATAAACAGTCCCTATTTCACCGCAACTTAGGTGGGGTTAGCGGGTGGGGTGCCAGACCTCGAGGGCGCCGGCGAGGATGTCGACCTCGATGCGTGAGGCGACAACGGGCTCGCCGTCGGCCTGGATGGGGTAGTCGGGCTCCTCAAAGGTAAGCTCGGCATGGCGGCAGCGGCGCATGCGAACCGGCGGCAACTTGGTATGGTGGCCATCTTTGGCCGAAAGGAACATGGGAAGCGCGACCGCGCGCGGAACGGGGCCGCAGGCGTAGCAGACGTCGAATATACCGTCACAGGGGTCGGCGTCGGGACAGATGCGATAGCCCGAGCCATAGGTAGGACCCAGCTGAATCGCCATGATGATCGCCCTCACGCGCTCGGCAGGCGCCCCGTCAAAGCTGACTGTCATGGGGTAGTTGCGATAACGTAGGCCAAACTGCTCAAGTCCCGAGAGGGTGTAGAGCGGCGCGCCCGTCAAGCCGGTCTTTTTGCGCAGCTCGGTGGTGCCAAGGCCGATGGCGGCATCGATGCCGACCGAAAGCGTCTGGTCGTAGTACTCAACGGTAGCCTCGCCGCTGCCGCTCGCAGGGCTCCACGAGCGAATTCGCCCGATGTCCTGACGCTGCAGCTCACAGTTGAGCAGCGCGCCAAAATCCTTACCGGAGAAATCGTCGATGCCGAGCGTTTGGGCAAAATCGTTGCCAGAGCCCACGGGTAGGATGGCAAGAGCGGGGCGGGCGTCCTCCTCTTGCGTCATAAGCCCGTTGACGACCTCGTGAATCACGCCGTCACCGCCAAGGGCGATAACGGTGCGATAGCCCTGAGCCTGTGCGGCCAGCTCCTTGGCGTGTCCCATACGCTCGGTCAGCACCAGGTCAAACTGGGATGCTCGCGCGGTCATATCCAAAAAGCGTTGCAGGCGCTCGGCAACTTCGTGCGCCGCACCCGATTGGGCTGCTGGGTTGGCGATGATGAGCGTGCGGCCAAAATCAGTTGCGTGCATGGGGCGACTCCCGGCGTATGACGTGACGGTGCGGTCGCGCTCAGGTCTAATTGCCCCCGATTGTGGCTGCACGTCGAATACTTACGTCTACTCTATCAGGTCGTTGTGGCGCTCGATAGCATCCGCTACCGTACCGCCCTCATCCACAATAAGCGAACGGCGCTTGGGCGAGATGATGCGCTGGGCGGGGTATACGCCGCGGTGTCCGGCGGTTAGGTAGCTGATAAAGGCCACGATGACAAAGAACCCGGCTGCCGTGCCGTGGAACAGGTCGATGGCCATCATGCAGGTGGTGATGGGCACGTTGAGGCCGGCGCAGAACACGCCGAGCATGCCGAGAGCCGCCAGAAAACTGGGGTCGAGCCCGGTGAGGCAACCGATCCAGCCGCCGAGCGCCGCACCGATACCAAACAGGGGCGTGACCTCGCCGCCTTGGAAGCCGGCTCCAAGGGTGAGCGCTGTGACGACCAACTTGATGGCTGCGTCCGCCAGGGTGGTGTTGCCGGCAAAACCGGCGCCGGAAAGCCACGTGGAAAGGCCGGCGTAGTCCCAGGCGTCGAGGAGGGCATAGGCGGCCAAAACCACGAGTGCGCCTATGAGTGCGCGAATGAGGTAATTGGTGATAAAGCGACCGTACAGGCTCTTGACGGTTCGAACCGACCAGGCAAAGAGGCGTGCCGTCAGACCGAAGATAATGGCGTTGATAACAACGATGACAACCGTTTTGGGCGTCATAGCGGGAACGCTGGCGATGACATTCGCCTCGTACTCGGTACCCAGGGCGAGTGATGTAAAGTAGCCGGTAAACGAGGCGACCAGGCAGTAGATGCCCGCGGTGTAGTCGATCTTGCCGATAAAGCACATCTCCATGCCAAAGAAAGCTCCGGCAAGGGGCGAACCGAATACGGCGCCAAAGGCCGACGAGATGCCGGCGAGCATGAGGTCGTGATGGTCATGCTTTTTGAGGTGGGCGAGGCTCGAGATGTTGCTGGCGATGGTGCCGCCGATCTGCACCGCGGCTCCCTCGCGACCGGCCGATCCGCCCGTTAGGTGCGTGAGCGTGGAGCACACAAACGTGAGGACGGCCATGCGCATATGGATGAGGCGCGTGCCCAGAGCGGAGTCGATGACCAGGTTGTTGCCGCGCTTGGCGGCAAGACCGTGGTTTTTGTACACCCATGCGGTGGCCATGCCCACAACGGGAAGCAGCGCGTAAATCCACGCATGGTGCTCACGATAGTCGGTCGCGATATTCAGCGAGGCCAAAAACGCCCAAGCGGCAACGCCCATGGCGAGCGAGACGATGACGACGAGTGCGAGCAACTTGGCGCTCGCGAGTAGGTTGCGGGCGTTGCGGCGCGTGTCGGCAGCCAAGAGATGCTCAGAGCGGGTGAGCTGATGCCTGCCTGCCGTGATGACGTCGTTCAGGGAGAAAAAGCCGCCATCGTCGAGCGGCTGGGAATGATCCTGCGTTTCGTTTGCGCTTTCGGTTTTGTCGTTATGAGCCATACGTTCCTCTTTTAGGTTGCAACGCAAGCATTATAAAACGCGATAAACGCGACGAGCCGGTGGGTTGGTTTCCATTCTGTTTCGCGGCCTGCAACCGACAGGTGTATTTGCGGGTACAGGCCGAGTCGCGGTCGTGCGTCGGGGGATTATACTGAGACAAGCATAAAGAATCGGCGCCCCTGTTGTGCGCCGTGGCATTAAGAGGTGCATATGGCAGAGAAACTCATTCCGCTGGAGGACGCGCAGTCGATTGTTCTGTCGCACGTTGCTCCGACCGATCTCGTCGAGATTCCCGTGTGGCAGGCCACCGGTCTTCCCTTGGCCGAGGATGCGGTGGCCGATATCGACATCTCGCCGTTTGCCAACAGCGCTATGGACGGATATGCCGTGCGCTCGGCGGACTTGGCGCGGGCATCTGGCGAGGCGCCGGTGATGCTCGACGTTATCGGACACGAGGCCGCGGGCCATGTGTTTGAGGGCGCAATCGGCGCGGGCGAGACAGTCCGCATCATGACGGGCGCGCCGGTACCCGAAGGTGCCGATGCCGTGGTGAAGTACGAGATCGTTGATGTGCTCGACGGTGACGGCAACGAGGGCTCGCGTGTGAGGTTCTCGGCGCCGGCCAAGGTGGGGGAGAATGTTCGCTCTGCCGCCGAGGAGGCCCATGCCGGCGATGTTGTGATGCACGCCGGCGAGGTTGTGGCTCCGGCGGGCGCGGGTCTGGTGGCAAGCGCCGGATACGCGAGCGTGAAGGTGCACGCTGCCCCACGTGTGGGCATCATCTCGCTGGGCACGGAGCTGGTTGCGCCGGGTGAGCTGCCGACGCACGGGCAGATTCGCGATTCCAACTCGTCGGCGTTGATGGCCGAAGCACTCGATGCCGGCGCCGAGCCCGTGTTCTACGGCATTGCGCCCGATGATGAGCAAGCGATCGCCGAGCTCGTGCATCGTGCCGTGCAGGAGTGCGACTTTGTCATTACGAGCGGTGGCGCCTCGGCGGGCGATTACGATTTCGTGACGGCGCTCGTCCGGCGCGAGGGCGAGGTACTGTTCGATCGCATCTCGATGCGTCCGGGTAAGGCCATCACGTTTGGCTTGCTCGGGGGTAAGCCCTACCTGGGGCTTTCGGGCAATCCGGCCGCGGCGTATGTGGGCTTTGAGATGCTTGCCCGTCCGGCGATTCGCAAGATGCGCGGTTTTGCCGAGGTTGCGCGTCCCGTGCAGCAGGCGACGCTCACACACGGCGTGAAAAAGCGACAGCATCGCCGCTTCTTCGATCGCGCCACGGTTTTGCGCGACTTCGAGACCGGTGAGCTGTTGGTGACCGAGGCCAAGACACAGAATTCGGCGCTGCTCGGCACGATGCAGCGGGCCAACTGTCTACTGCGTATTGACGAAGGACCGTGCGAGTTCAAGGCGGGCGATGCCGTGGACGTTGTTCGCGTCGACCTGCCCGAGGGCGCCGTGTTGTAGGAGGAATGCTATGGAGCTGAAGATTTCGATTGTGACGTGCTCGGATACGCGCGATCTTGCCCAGGACGAGGCTGGAGCCGCACTCGAGGAACTTATCGAGGCACAGGGCTGGACGGTCGCCTCACATGTGGTCGTGCGCGACGACGTCAGCGAGATCGGTGATGCCATTGTGGAAGCCGCCGATGAGTGCCACGCCAATGTCGTGCTCACCTGCGGCGGCACGGGGCTTTCGATGCGCGATGTAACGCCCGAGGCGACGCGTTCCGTCTGCGACCGCGATGTGCCGGGTATTGCAGAGGCAATCCGCGCGTATTCGATGACCAAGACGCGCCGCGCCATGCTCTCGCGTGCTATTTGCATGCAACGAGGTCATACACTTGTCGTAAACTATCCCGGTTCTACGAAGGCCGCCCGCGAAAGCTGGGAGGCCATAGCGGACCAGCTGGAGCATGCGGCTCAGATGACAGCGGGCGGCGGACATACCAACTAAGCGGTTTACCTGCGGCGGGGCGACCTTATCGGTCGCTCCGCTTTTGTTTTCCGCCGAAGCGACACCGAGGTGCACGGGAACTTGAAACTATATTCTCTGGAGAGAATAATTTCTCATAATCATTATTCGCGCAGAAGTATAAGCTGATTGCAGATTAAAGCCCGCGGTGGGGTACCCGGGCACAAGATCCGAAAGGGTTGAATATGTTCGATTTGGTTTCTCGCCGCGGATTCGTCTCACTTTCTGCTGTCGCCGCTGCCGGCCTTGGTCTTGCCGGTTGCTCGGGCAGCAAGACGTCCGAGCCGGCCGGATCCGATGCCGGTTCTGCTAAGGCATCTTCCAAGAAAGCTGTCGAGCTGCAGGTCTTTGCCGCCAACTCGCTCGAGAAGGCCCTGCCCGAGGTTCAGGAGCTCTACACCGGGCAGACCGGCACCACCTTTGCCGACACGCAGTTTAAGGCCTCCGGCGACCTCGTTGAGCAGATGCGTGCCGGTGCCGCCGTCGACGTGCTCATCACGGCCTCCAAGGGCACCATGGACGACGCCGAAGCCGCCGAGCTCGTCGATGCCGACACGCGTGAGGACATGTTCGTCAACGACCTCGTGATCATTCGCGCCGAGGGCTCCGATACTAAGGTCGAGGCCATCGCCGACGTCGCGAATCTGGACGGTAAGATTGCCATTGGCGACGCCAAGACCGTCCCCGCCGGCAAGTACGCCAACCAGGCCCTGGCCTCCGTGGGCCTCTACACCGGTACCGAGGGCGACGACGGCGAGTATGCTCCCGAGATCGCCGACAAGGTGGCCCTGGCCGCGTCTTACGTCTCTACGGGCGACTGCGTGGCTGGTTTTGTCTACAGCTCCGACATCTTCCGCTACGACGGCATCGAGGAAGCCTTTGTGTGCCCCGAGGACTCGCACAAGCCCATCGTGTACCCGGGTGCCGTTGCCGAGAGCTCCGAGCACGCCGACAAGGCCAAGGCGTTCATCGACTTCTGCCTGACCAACAAGAAGGCCCAGAAGATTTGGGCCAAGTACGGCTTTGAGCTTTCCGCGTAGTGCGGCTTGGCGCGATAATTCCATCGTTTTGTTTTTCACTTCGTCCTTGTATTCGCTTGGAGCTTTTCGTGCTTAATAGATTCCGCATGCTTGTCGCCTGTGCTTTGACCTTCGCGCTTTGCTGGGTGCCGGGATTTGCGTTTGCCGGGGACGCTGAGCACGGGGCCCAGGTTGCTGCGACCGCTCATGGGCTTTCCTATGGGATCGAAGGTTTTGAGCGGTTGGCCAAGGGGACCGCTCGTGCCATGGAGGGCCAGCCTGAGGGCTACCGGTTTCCCGTTGACGAGGACGTGGACCTTGTAGTGGCGCCTGCCGCCGATCGCGTTGTGGTGTGGATATCGCCCAAGGCGGTCGAGAAGTATGGGTTGGATCCGCAGGACAACGAGTGCGTATCGGGTCTCAAGGCCCTCGTCTGTGAGCTCGACAGCGCAAACTGCATGGGAGGTGCGCAGCTGGGGGACGTGGATCTTCCTTGGTATGTCACGGCGGAAACAACGTTTGATGCCGGCGGGTATACCTATAGCTTTGACGAGCGCGGTGCGGATGGGGACCGCTATGTGGTGATTGCATCAGCCTCGGGTGATGCCAAGGGCGGCGCGCGTTGGCTTGATAGCGCTCAAATGGTAGAGGCATCGTCTGTCGTGTTGCGGGATGAGCAGGGCCCCTTGACCTCCTTGGCCTCCTTTTTGGGCGACATCGACTATCGTCCGTTTTGGGTGTCTATCAAAACGAGCGGCCTCGCCCTGCTGATCTCCTTTGCGCTGGGCCTGTTTGCCGCATGGAAGACCATGGGTACTACGAGCCGTATCAAGGGCCTGCTCGACTCGGTCTTTACCATCCCTATGGTGCTGCCGCCCACGGTTTGCGGCTTTCTGCTCCTCATGCTGTTTGGTCGATCGACCGGGGTCGGTCGGTGGCTTATCGCGCATGGCATCTCGATCGTCTTTACGTGGCCCGCGGCGGTGATATCCGCCGTGGTGGTGTCGTTTCCCCTGGTCTACCGCACGGCGCTCGGAGCCTTCGAGAGCCTCGACACGCAGATGCTCGACGCCGCGCGAACCTTGGGATGGTCCGAACGTCGCATCTTTGCCAAGCTCATGATGCCGCTTGGCTGGCCCTCGATTGCCGCCGGCACGGTGCTCGCCTTCGCGCGTGCCATGGGCGAGTTTGGCTGCACCCTGTTCTTTGCGGGCAACTACGCCGGCATTACCCAGACCATCCCCATCGCCATCTACTTTGAGTGGATGGGCGGCAACACGTCGGTGGCGCTCTTTTGGGTCATCGTCGTAATCGTGTTCAGTTTCCTGGTCATCCTGTTCATCAATATGTACACCGCTCATTCGCAAAAGTATCGCGAGCGGGGCCTTTCCCGTGCGGAGCGCAAGCGGATCAAAGATCTTGCCGGACAGGGCGATTCGCTCGACCCGGCGGGCGGCGATGCCTTGCGTATCGATCGCGAGGCGCTGGCCGAGCTCATGCGCGATGATGCCGCTTTGCAGGGAGGTCGATAGGCCATGTCGCTCGTTCTGGATATCAAAAAGCGCTATCCCGGGTTTATGCTCGACATGCAGCTTGAGGCCGGCGAGGATCGTGTGGCGCTGCTCGGTGCCTCGGGTTGCGGCAAGAGCTGTACGCTGCGCTGCATCGCCGGCGTGGAGACGCCCGACGAGGGCAAGATCGTCGTCAACGGCGTGACCTTTTTTGACTCGGCGACGGGCATCAACCTGTCGCCCCAGGAGCGAAAATGCGCCCTGCTGTTCCAAAACTATCAGCTGTTTCCCAACATGACGGTGGCCGATAACGTATGCGCCGGTGTAAAGGATGCGGGCGACGCCGCCGCGCGCAAAAAGCTCGCCGAGCGCTATCTGGGCATTTTCGGTCTGTCCGATTTTGCCGACCGCTATCCCGCGCGACTCTCGGGCGGTCAGCAACAACGTGTGGCGCTTGCCCGCATGGTGGCGGCGCATCCGGGCATTTTTATGTTCGACGAGCCCATGAGCGCACTCGATTCCTATCTTAAGAGCGCCCTCGAACAGAACATGCTCGACCTGTTCGATGTATGCAACCGCACCGTGCTCTACGTGAGCCACGACATCGACGAAGCGTGCCGCCTGTGCGGGCGCATCTGCGTGATGCACGACGGGCATGTTGAGGAGATCGGCTCCGTCGAGGACGTGGTCCGCCGTCCGCAGACGCTGGCGGCACTGCGCCTGACGGGCTGCAAGAACACAAGCCGGGCGCGCAAGATCGGCGACGAAGAAGTTGAGGCCCTCGACTGGGGCATGACCTTTAATGTGGGTCGCGAGGTTCCCGATAATGCAGCGTACCTGGGCATTCGCGCAAGCTACTTCCATGTTGACAATCGCGCGGAGCGGGGACGCAACAGCTATGATTTGCACGTGGCCCGCGTGAGCGATTCGCGTTTTGAGCGCCTGGTGCTGCTGGACGTGCCGCGCGCTGATGCGCCCACGCGTCTGCAGTGGAAGGTCAACAAGGTGGGCGTGCCTGTCGACGAGCTGCCGCAAGCAGGCGAGACGCTGCGCATGCACTTCGATGCGAGTAGAATCCACTTGGTTTGTCGATAACGCCGGGTAATGCCGTCGGGGATATAAGCCTCGGCGGCTTTGTCTTGCCGCGCGCCGAATGAGGGATGGCAAACTCTTATCAATTAAGATAATTATTTATTAAACGACGGCACACGAGGCTGTCGTACGAATGTCAACGGTGTTCGCATGGTCGACGACCGTTGATATAGTTGACCTTAACTTGTAAAGGAGGGTGCGCACATGCCGCAGATGACATACATTCGCCGCGTTGCCGCGCGTGCCCTATATATGGCTCGGAGCCGCATATGAGCAGGTATGTTCACGGCTCCGGGAGAGACGACGCACAACTAAATAATCAGCTGCAAAGCAGGTTCCCCAAAATTCCGGGTTTAGGCGCGGTCGGGTTTTCGCCACCCACCGTGCAGCAATACCGTAGCTATTCATTTTTGATTCGAGAGGGGAACCGTCATGGCTGAAGAATTTGATTTCCATCCGATGTGGGAGAGCCTCGGCATGAATCTTGCCGACCACGACATGCTGCTGGGCGCCGTGGGCCAGATGTACGGCGATATGTTCCTGACGCAGAACAATCGCCCCAAGTCCACGTCCTACCTGGATTTTGTCGCCACCAACATCCACAGCGGCCGTATTAAGGAGATGCTCGACAAGAAGGAGGCCGGCGAGGCCACCAAGATCGTCGGTTCGTTCTGTGTGTACGTGCCCGAGGAGATCGTACTTGCCTGTGACGGCATTCCAGTTGGTCTGTGCTCGGGTGCCGACTGGGCGACCGACAAGGTCGAGGAGCATCTGCCGCGCAACACCTGCCCGCTCATCAAGAGCTTTGCCGGCTTTAAGCTGGGCGAGGTCTGCCCCTACATTGAGTCGAGTGACTTGGTGGTAGGCGAGAACACCTGCGATGGCAAGAAGAAGGCCTACGAGTTCTTTGCCACGCAAAAGAACATGTACGTCATGGATATTCCCAACGTGCACGACGAGTCGACGCTCGTGACCTGGAAGGCCGAGGTTAAAAAGCTTGCCGCCAAGATCGAGGAAGAGTGCGGCGTCACGATTACGCCTGAGCGCCTGAAGGCTGCCATCCACGCCGTCAACGAGAAGCGTCGCGCCCTGCAGCGTCTGGCTGCGACCCGCGCTGCCGATCCGGCGCCCATCAGCGGTCTCGACAGCCTGCTGACCGTTCAGGCCGCCTTTATGGATGACACGCCGCGTCTGACCGGCGCCATCAACGAAATGGCGGCTGAGTGCGAGCAGCGCGTTGAGGCCGGCGAGGGTGTGGCGCCCAAGGGCACCAAGCGCATCCTGTACACCGGTACGCCCATGGCCGTGCCCAACTGGAAGCTGTTCAACCTCATCGAGAAGGCCGGCGGCGTCGTGGTGGGCGAGGAGTCCTGCACGGGCTCGCGCTACTACAAGGACCTGGTCGACGAGTCCGGTGAGACGGTTGACGAGATGCTCGACGCCATCGCCGAGCGCTACTTTAAGATCAACTGCGCCGTCTTTACGCCCAACGACCAGCGTATGAAGGACATTGTCCAGATGGCCAAGGACCTGCATGCCGACGGCATCGTCGACGTGGCCTTGCAGTTCTGCACGCTCTACGAGATGGAGTCGTTTGCCGTGGAGAAGGCCGCCGAAGAGGCCGGCATCCCGTTTATGCACATCACGACCGACTACGCCGGCGAGGATGCAGGCCAACTGCAAACCAGGATTGAGGCTTTCTTGGAAACCATTTAGGGCTATCCGGTCCAGCGGCTTCCCCAAGCACCCGATCTTGCCGTTCAAACCATCGCTTGCATACCAAAGTACGCGGCGCTCCTCTTTCACGGCAACCTCGGGCACCTGGGAAAGCCGTTTCCTTGGTTGGTTAAAAGGTTTGTTAAGGAGTTATATGTCGGAAAATATTGAGCAGCCGTTGCCGTCCACGTTTGAGGAGTTCAACGAGCAACGCAAGGCGGCGTTTATTCGCGTCAAGGATTATAAGCAGGCGGGTAATCGCCTGGTCGGTTTTCTGTGCAGCTACACGCCGCTCGAGATTATCGATGCCGCGGGGGCTGCGAGCGTGGCGCTGTGCGGCACGTCCGACGAGGTGATTCCCGAGGCCGAGAAGGTGCTGCCGGCAAACCTGTGCCCGCTCATCAAGTCTACGTATGGTTTTGCCTATTCGCAAAAGTGCCCGTTTACGTACTTTAGCGACATGATCATCGGTGAGACCACCTGCGACGGCAAGAAGAAGATGTACGAGCTGCTCAACGAGCTCAAGCGCACGCACATTCTGCATCTTCCGCAGGGCCGCGATCGAGCCTACGAGCGCGAGGGCTGGTACGAGGAGTGCCGTCTGCTCAAGGAGGAGCTCGAGAACTTCTACGGCATCGCGATTACCGACGATGATCTGCGCGCTGCCGTCCGTCGCCGCAACCGCTTGCGTGCGGCCCAGCTCGAGATGTTTGCGCTGCAGGCCAACCAGCCGGCGGCCATGAGCGGCGTCGACCTGATGAGCACCATGTTTGCCGGTACGTTTAGCTTTGATATCGAGGCCTATACGCAGCAGCTGGAGCAAAAGGTTGTCAAGCTGCGCGAGGCCTACGACGCGAGCGAGCGCCCGGTTGCGGCGGATGCCAAGCGCATTCTGATCACCGGCTGCCCGGTGGGCGGCGTGATCAACAAGATCGGTCGCACCATCGAGTCCAACGGTGGTGTGGTCGTGTGCATGGACGACTGCTCGGGCGAGCGCACGGCGG
>ERZ772863.2577-NODE-2577-length-12000-cov-8.049895_pt1 | contig 12000 bp, 10 predicted proteins | sample MGYA00512134_ERZ772863 | MGnify/ENA primary metagenome ERZ772863 (study PRJEB29015, sample SAMEA2737659) | human gut metagenome | biome: human gut; feature: human-associated habitat; material: faeces | place: China | collected 2012 ...
TCGGTGATACTCATGAAGGTACTGCTACCATGGACTGGATGGCTCAGGAGCAGGAGAGAGGTATTACCATCACTTCTGCAGCGACAACCTGTCACTGGACTCTGCAGGAAAAATGCAAACCGAAACCAGGCGCCCTGGAGCATCGTATCAACATCATCGATACTCCAGGACACGTTGACTTCACGGTTGAGGTTGAGCGTTCCCTGCGTGTACTGGACGGTGCTGTAGGTGTATTCTGTGCTAAGGGTGGTGTAGAGCCGCAGTCTGAGAACGTATGGCGTCAGGCTGATACCTACAATGTACCGCGTATGGCATTCATCAACAAGATGGATATCCTGGGTGCAAACTTCTATGGCTGTGTAGAGCAGATCAAGACCAGACTTGGTAAGAATGCTATCTGTTTACAGCTTCCGATCGGCAAGGAAGATGATTTCAAGGGAATTATCGACCTGTTCGAGATGAAAGCATACATCTACAATGATGATAAGGGTGAGGACATTAGCATCCTTGATATCCCGGAGGATATGAAGGATGACGCTGAGCTTTACCACACCGAGCTGGTAGAGAAGATCTGCGAGCTGGACGACGATCTGATGATGGCTTACCTTGAGGGTGAAGAGCCGTCTGTAGATGAGTTAAAGAAAGTATTAAGAAAAGCAACCTGCGAGTGTCAGGCAATCCCGGTATGCTGTGGTACTGCATACAGAAATAAGGGTGTTCAGAAGCTCCTGGATGCAATCATCGAGTTCATGCCGTCTCCGCTTGACATCCCGCCGATCAAGGGTGTTGACCTGGATGGCAACGAGACTGTAAGACATTCTTCCGACGAAGAGCCGTTCTCTGCTCTTGTATTCAAGATCATGACCGACCCGTTCGTAGGTAAGCTGGCTTACTTCCGTGTGTACTCAGGTGTTATGAACTCCGGTTCATATGTACTGAATGCAACAAAGGACAAAAAAGAGCGTGTTGGACGTATCCTTCAGATGCATGCCAACAAGCGTCACGAGCTGGAAAAGGTTTACTCCGGTGATATCGCAGCAGCGATCGGATTCAAGTTCTCCACCACAGGTGATACTATCTGTGATGAGCAGCATCCGGTAATCCTGGAGTCCATGGAGTTCCCGGAGCCGGTTATCGACATCGCTATCGAGCCGAAGACCAAAGCTGGTCAGGACAAGATGGGCGAGGCTCTTGCAAAACTGGCAGAGGAGGATCCGACCTTCCGTGCTTATACAAACAAAGAGACTGGTCAGACAATCATCGCTGGTATGGGCGAGCTCCATCTGGAGATTATCGTAGACCGTCTGCTTCGTGAGTTCCACGTTGAAGCTAACGTAGGTGCTCCGCAGGTAGCTTACAAAGAGACCTTCACAAAGGCTGTAGATGTAGACAGCAAGTATGCAAAACAGTCTGGTGGTCGTGGTCAGTACGGTCACTGTAAGGTACACTTCACTCCGATGGATCCGAACGGCGAAGAGACCTTCAAGTTTGAGTCCAGCGTTGTCGGCGGTGCTATCCCGAAAGAGTACATCCCGGCTGTAGGCGAAGGTATCGAAGAGGCTGCTAAGGCAGGTATCCTCGGCGGATTCCCGGTACTCGGCGTTCACGCTGACGTATACGATGGTTCCTACCATGAGGTCGACTCTTCTGAGATGGCTTTCCATATCGCAGGTTCCATGGCATTCAAGGATGCTATGCGTAAAGGTAACCCGGTACTGCTTGAGCCGATCATGAAGGTTGAGGTAACCATGCCGGAAGAGTATATGGGTGATATCATCGGTGATATCAACTCTCGTCGTGGTCGTATCGAGGGTATGGAAGACATCGGCGGCGGCAAGCTGGTTAAGGCTTATGTTCCGCTGGCAGAGATGTTCGGTTATTCTACCGACCTTCGTTCCAGAACTCAGGGACGTGGTAACTACTCCATGTTCTTTGAGAAATATGAGCCGGTTCCGAAGAGCGTTCAGGAGAAAGTTCTTGCTGGAAAAGCTGAGAAATAATTAAAAATGTAACTATATTGCCTTTTCCGGGCAGATAACTGCCCGGAAAAGCAATATTAGGCTTGAAAAAACGGCTCTAATCGAATATAATTAGAGTCAGCCTAACATAAATTGAGATACCCGTATTGGGTGTAAATTAAGGAGGACGTCTTAAAATGGCAAAAGCAAAGTTTGAAAGAACTAAACCGCATTGTAACATTGGTACTATCGGACACGTAGACCATGGTAAAACAACCCTGACAGCAGCTATCACAAAAGTTCTGGCTGCAAGAGTAGCTGGTAACACAGCTGAGAACTTCGAGGATATCGATAAAGCTCCGGAAGAGAGAGAGCGTGGTATTACTATCTCTACTGCACACGTTGAGTATCAGACAGAGAAGAGACATTACGCACACGTTGACTGCCCAGGACATGCTGACTACGTTAAGAACATGATCACTGGTGCTGCTCAGATGGATGGCGCTATTCTGGTTGTAGCTGCTACCGATGGTGTTATGGCTCAGACAAGAGAGCACATCCTGCTTTCCCGTCAGGTAGGCGTACCGTACATCGTAGTATTCATGAACAAGTGCGATATGGTAGACGATCCGGAACTGCTTGAGCTGGTTGAGATGGAGATCAGAGACCTGCTGAACGAGTACGAGTTCCCGGGCGATGACACACCGATCATCCAGGGTTCTGCTCTGAAGGCTCTTGAAGATCCGAACGGCGAGTGGGGCGACAAGATCATGGAGCTCATGGACGCTGTAGATTCCTACATTCCGGATCCGGTACGTGCTACAGATAAGCCGTTCCTGATGCCGATCGAGGACGTATTCACCATCACAGGTCGTGGTACTGTTGCTACCGGCCGTGTTGAGCGTGGTACTCTGAAACTGAACGATGAGGTTGAGATCGTTGGTATTCACGAGGAGACTCGTAAGACTGTTGTAACTGGTATCGAGATGTTCCGTAAGCTGCTTGATCAGGCTGAGGCTGGTGATAACATCGGTGCTCTGCTTCGTGGTGTTCAGAGAACTGACATCCAGCGTGGTCAGTGTCTGGTTAAACCGGGCTCTGTAAAATGCCATAAGAAATTTACTGCTCAGGTTTACGTTCTGACAAAAGACGAGGGTGGTCGTCATACTCCGTTCTTCAACAACTATCGTCCGCAGTTCTACTTCAGAACCACTGACGTAACAGGCGTTTGTGAGTTACCGGCTGGTACCGAGATGTGTATGCCGGGCGACAACGTAGAGATGACTGTAGAGCTGATTCATCCGGTAGCTATGGAGCAGGGTCTTCGTTTCGCTATCCGTGAGGGCGGTCGTACAGTAGGATCTGGTAGAGTTGCTACTATCATTGAGTAATCAATGAATTAAACAAAGGTGCTTCTTGTATGCGCAGCAGGCAAGAAGATGTACCGTATATATATAATATAAAGTCGCTTCCAGGAAGCGCATTGTGTCCAGACGTAAGAGATACCCCGGAACCGTAAGGTTTCCGGGGTTTTTCTGTTGTTTCATAGGAAATTGCGTTCTATGAAACAACAAACGCTCCGCGAGGATGCGTACTCGCGCGAAGCAGAAACATGTCGCAAGCGACCGCGCGAGACGCCCGAATGTGTCAAGGCACATTCTTTTTCACAGAATTTCAGCCTTTTACGCATTGTCGGTTGCCAGAAGTCCGGCGGCACGCAGGTTGGCAAGAAGTTCATTGAAGCGTTCAACGACATCTTCAGCACTTGTTGCATCTGCGACGGGAGCAGCGGCGGTGACGATGGCGGCGGGACCGGTAGGACCTGTAGCGCCGGTAGGACCCGTTGCGCCGGTAGCTCCTGTAGCGCCGACAGCTCCTGCAGCGCCGGTAGGACCTGTAGCGCCAGTCGGACCCGCAGCGCCGGTAGCGCCGGTCGGCCCAGTCGGACCAACAGCCCCGGTAGTGCCGGTCGGCCCAGTCGGACCCGCAGCGCCCGCAGCCCCGTCAGCGCCAGCCGGCCCAGCTGGACCCGCAGGACCGGTAGCGCCGGTCGGCCCAGTCGGACCAGCCGGACCCGTAGCGCCGTCCAGTCCATCGAGTCCGGCAGCACCAGTGGGACCGACAGGTCCGATCGGTCCGGGGCAGCCGCGTGGTCCTATGGGACCGGGACGACAGCAGTTGTAGGGTTCAAAAGAACCGGGACAGCCGCGATCGCGTCCATAGCCTCCATAGCCGTTATTTTTATAGTCACTATCATCAAAATAGTAGGGATAATTACATGAATGGCGAAACATAAAAAACTCCTTTCCAGATTTAGGACATCCATCCTGATGTAGTATATGTGTGCGATGAAAGAGATGTGCATTAGCAGAAAAGGGCTGGGAAATTGAGGGCTGGGAACTGTGGAATATTATAAGTGTGGAAGACGGTAAGAATGAATGTAGGAAGTGTGGATGCCGCTGGATGGAACGACTCCCGGTCCGCCGCTCAGACCACCGCAGAGGTCGGAGAGAATGTCACAAGATAGGTAATCAGTTTGTTTTATGGTTTGAGGAGATGGTTTGAAAGTATTCTTCATTTGTCAAAACCGCCGGAGAATCCGGGCGGATTTTTTTTGTTTTCTTATGATAATACAGTGCCTTATCATAGTTTCCCATCCGATCATAGCAGACGCAGAGCTGGATTAAAGGAATGAAATCATAGTAATCGGCTTCGATAAAGGCATTTGGATGATATTCTGGTCGGTCTTTGAGGGCAAGCTGGTACCAGAAAACAGCCTGGGAAATTTCGCCGAGGGAAAGTTTCAACCGTCCAATCTCACAGCAGGTTTTAGCACGTGGGCGGTCGTAGAGAAAACTCTGGAACAGGGAAAGCTGACTGGCAGCTATATTTCTGAGTATTTCATGGCAGCGCGCCAGAAGCAGACAGGCGTCCGCCTTATTTTCATACCACCCGTCCGGTTCGTTTAGGAAATGTTCCAGAACCGGGCGGGCTTTTTCGTATTGTTTGTGGTCGATGAGTTCGCGGGCGTAGTAGTATTGATGGCGCGGATCGAGCAGTTCGCCGTCTGCAAGCATTGTTTCATAGATTTTCAGGTTCCGGTCAGAATGGGTGAAAGCGGAAGCAGGCTTCCGGTGTTCGATCTGAATAGGAGAATAGAGAATTCTGCCGCGTGGCGCGATGGCTTCGTGGACGCGTCCTTTCCAGAGAAAATGCCGGTCCGTTCGCAAAATCCGTTCGCGATCGTAGGTAAATGCAGGTGTGCCGTCCGGCTGGAATCCAGCGATGTATTTCATCATGACAACGTCGGGCTGCGGGGATTTGCTTAAAGTTTCTTTCAACTTTAAAATCGCTGTAATCGATTCTGCGGGAACGACATCGTCGGCGTCGAGCCACATCCAGTATTCGGTTGTGACCTTTTCACAGATGAAATTGCGCGCGGCGGCGAAATCATCGTTCCACGGGTAGTGATAAATATGTTTGGTGTATTGCCGGGCGATTTCTACAGTTCGATCGGTGGAACCGGTGTCGGCGACGAGGATTTCATCCGCAAATTGTATGGCAGATGCTAAAACACGCGTCAAAACGGCTTCTTCATTTTTGACGATCATACATAGGCTGAGGCGGATCATGGGATCTCCAAAATCAATATCAAATTGATATTAATATATGAAAGAAGTTTTTAGATGTGTACAGACATTATATATATAATTATATAAGGATAAACAGGAGAAAAGTAACGTACTTTTCTCCTGAAATGATGGCTGCAATTCACTCTGCGCTATTTAACAGCACTTGAAAAAAATATTATAGAGCTTCGAAAAAAGCATCGGTCAATTTCTGTATATTCAGATACGGGTTCTCATAATCAAAACTACGCATCCGTCCCTTGGCAGCCAGAACACCGAGCTGGATCGGCTCAGCGATATCCGAATTGAGCCGATCATCGAGCATACCGCTGATGAAACCGCCGGCAAAGGAATCACCGGCGCCGGTATCGTTGTTTAACTGGTACTGGTAGAGCTTTTTGTGGCGGACTGTGCGGATCTGACATACGCCGTCCTTAAAATGGATCAGCTCATGGCGGTCATCGTGCTTGACAATGAGGGTGCGGGTGGGATCCGGGTTGATCGCAGAAAAATACTCACAGAGGTTCGCGTAGAGCGGACGGGCGCTGCGGGCATTGAAGCCGAGGTTTTTCTTTTCGGATTTATTTAAGAAAACATAATCGGCATATGCGATCAGTGGCTGTAAGCGCTCACGGCGCAGCGATGTATACTCAAAACCAGGATCCATGCTGACTTTCATGGCAGGATTTAAATGTTTTGCCTGGATGACCGATTGCATGATTGCCTCGAATTGGTCGAAATCAGACAGAGATGACAGGTGGATCCAGCGCGCCTGCGCGAGGTACTCCGCCAGTGTGGTTCCCGTCCGGGCTTCCTGTTCATGGATGCGGTCTAAGAGAGTGTTGTTGGCACACGGCGCGATCTTGATGCAATTGCGCGTGTGATTATAAAGGCGGACAATCGATTTGGCAATCGCTTTGGAATATGGATCGTCGAAGCGCTCGCGCGTGGTAAACAGCCAGTCACGGTTATCCAGGTGCGCCAGCTCGGCGTCAATGTCATTTGTCTTGCCGAAGCGCAGATCGAATGGACTGGGCGTGCCGCACACGCCGACGTAAGCGACCTGCAGGTTAGGGAGAATATGCTTTGCCACTTTCAGGGTGATGAAAGCAGAACCGCCGATCTGGGTTGTGTATTCCTTGCCTTTTATCGCCAGCTCCTGAATATCGTTTTCCACATCGGAAATCGGGTTGCTTAAGTTCTCGTCGCCTCCACCGGCGGATGTCTCCACCAGATCAAGCCCGGTGCAGTGAAACATATAGTCATAATTGATAGCGCCAATGCAAATAATATCTAAACCTGCCATGAGATTCTACCTCTTTTGTCCGTGTATTTTTTAGTATTTAAAATGAAGAGCGGTGCGGGATTTTTGCTTTTTCAGCAGGATCTCGCACCAGCACCATTTACAGAATATAACACGGTTTTTCGTTTGTCAAATAAAATGTAAAATTAGTGTAAAAAAGACGCGGAAAAGTGCCGAAAAGCCTTTATTTATAAGAAAAAACTACATTTTTTATTAGAGAAAATAAAGAAAAAAGATGGGGAGAAAGAGTGGAAAATGAGAATGGGAAAATAGGGGAGATGGAGAAAAAGGGAATGGAAAAGTGCGGATGGACAGCGGGTGAAATGTTCAGTATAATTTGATGGAATAGAGATAGAATGGACAGGAAACGAAGGGAGGAGAGTGCGATAAAAGATCGAATCAAGGAAAAGCAGAATGAGAAATCAGAGGGGATGGAAAGAGTGGTTTTAACCCGCCTCCATCTCAGCGCCTCCGCCCTTAAATATTTAGCACTCCTGGCGATGACGGCAGACCACATTGCGGTGATCTGCAGACCGGTTCCGGGATTCCGGACATTTGGGGATCTGGCGTTTCCATTGTTCGCCTTTTTATTAGTAGAAGGTTTTTTTCACACGCGGGATCGCAGATGTTATGGACGGAGGCTGCTTTTGGCGGCGGTTGTGTCGGAGATTCCGTATGATCTGGCATTTTCCGGACGGTGGATGGATGCACAGCACCAGAATGTCTGCCTGACCTTTTTTCTGGCGCTGGTTGCGATGGAGCTGTTAGAGCGGTATGGAAACGGTATCTGGGAGAAGCTGGTGCTAACGGCAGTGTTCTGTACGCTGACAGAAGCGGCGGGAGCAGACGGCGGCGCATGGGGGATGGGAATGGTGCTGGCATTTTATTTTTGTGTAATAGGAAATTCCTTGGAATTCCCTATTACACAAAAAGGCACTAACGTGCCAAGGAACATTCTTTTTCATGAGAAAACGGCAGGGGTGTTTATGAAGATAATCGTTGCCGTTCTCATCGGAGCGTTCGCGTGGCAGGAACCCCTCTGGGTGCTGGCGCTCACGGCTGTCTGCTTCATGTTATATGATGGCTCCAGAGGTCGGAGCAGATTTCGTTCCTTCTTTTATGTCTATTATCCGGCGCATCTTTTGACGCTGTATTTTGTGGGAAAATGGCTGGGATGACTTTTATCCTATGGGAATTTTTGACAATTTTCGGGCGTAAAACACGCCCTTTTTTTATTTCCAGGTCAGGCAAAAAAACTTGACAATAAAGTTAGCATGTGCTAACCTTATGTATGGGTTAGGAGAAACTAATGAAAATTAGTCTCATCTAATGAAAATTAGCTCTCTCTAACAACTGTTAGCAGGCACTAATGAAAATTAATGTACGCGAATCAATTAGATTACCGGCAGATGAAAACAGCCGTTTCCGCCAAGTGAGACATCATGACGGGCAGAAGGTGGAAAAACAGAGGAAGGAGAATCGTATGCAGGGAGCAATGCCGATTTCGATGGCAACCGTAGGAACCGCCTATACGATCAAAAAGATCAGCGGAAACACAGAGGTTCGTTCTCATTTAAAATCCATGGGATTTAACGAGGGAACCGAAGTAAAATTGATAACCCAGCTGGACGGAGACGTGATTATTCACGTAAAGGAGTCCAGAGTGGCTATAAATAAGGATCAGGCAAGACACATTCTGATCTAAGACAAGGGAATGGGGATATTCCGGAGCAGGTTGTATGGTAGAAAAGCAGACGGAATCCCGAGTAAAAAATTGGAATGGTTAGGAGGAACAGAGAATGACGCTTAAAGATGCACAGGTTGGATCTACCGTCAAAGTTGTCAAGATTCATGGCGAAGGCGCATACAAACGCCGCATCATGGATATGGGCATCACGAAGGGAAGCGAGATTTTTATTCGAAAAGTAGCTCCGCTGGGCGACCCGGTAGAGGTTACGATTCGTGGATATGAGCTTTCACTTCGTAAAGCCGATGCTGAGTGCGTAGATGTTCAGACAGTTTAATAAGTTTGATTAAAAAAGCAGGAGGATGAAAAATGGCAATTCATATTGCTTTGGCGGGTAACCCGAACTGCGGTAAAACAACCATGTTTAACGCACTGACGGGTGCAAACCAGTATGTAGGTAACTGGCCGGGTGTTACAGTTGAGAAGAAAACCGGTAAATTAAAAGATGCTTCGGGAGAAGAGGTAAATGTAACGGACCTTCCAGGAGTTTATTCCCTTTCTCCGTATACACTGGAGGAAGTTGTAACCCGTGATTTTATCTTAAAAGAGAATCCGGATGTCATCGTAGACTTAGTCGATGCAACCAACATTGAGCGTAACCTGTATCTGACCACACAGCTGATCGAGACAGGTATTCCGGTTGTTATCGCTTTAAATATGTGCGATCTTCTGAAGAAGAACGGCATCAACATTGATGTAAAGGCACTGTCCAAGAAACTTGGCTGCCCGATCATTGAGACTTCCGCGCTGAAGAAAACCGGTCTAAAGGAAGTTATTGCAGAGGCAATCAAAGTTGCAAAGAGCCATGCAACAGGCACTGTAAGCGCTATTTTCGAGGGCAGCGTAGAGGATAAAGTAAGCGCAATCGAGGCAGAGCTTCCGTCCAGCATTCCGGAAGCAGAGAAGAGATGGTACGCAATCAAAGTTCTCGAGAATGACAGCAAGGTTGTAGAGCAGCTTGGTCTTAGTGCAGACAACCGTTTCTCCCGTTACACCAAGGAGCTGGAGAAAGAGTTTGATGATGACGCTGAGTCCGTTATCACTGACCAGAGATATGTATACATCCAGAAGGTTATCGAGGAGACCGTAAAGAAACCGGCTCAGAAGATGAGTCTTTCGGATAAGATCGATAGCATCGTAACCAACCGTTTACTTGGTATTCCGATCTTTGTTCTTGTTATGTGGGCGGTTTACTATGTATCCGTTACTACCGTTGGTACATTCGTAACAGACTGGACCAATGATACATTTGTTGGCGCAATTCAGGGCTGGGCTGGCGATGCACTGGCAGCAGCAGGCGCTTCTGACCTGATTGTAAGCCTTGTAGTGGATGGTATCATCGGCGGTGTTGGTGCCGTTCTTGGTTTCGTTCCGCAGATGGCTATCCTGTTCCTCTTCCTTTCCATTCTGGAAGATTGTGGTTACATGGTACGTATCGCATTCGTTATGGACCGTGTATTCCGTCACTTCGGATTGTCCGGTAAGAGCTTCATCCCGCTGCTGATTTCTTCTGGCTGCGGCGTTCCTGGTATCATGGCGTCCAAGACCATCGAGCAGGACAACGACAGACGTCTTACCATCATGACAGCAACCTTCGTTCCGTGTGGTGCGAAGCTGCCGGTTATCGCTCTGATGGGCGGCGTTATGGCTGGTTATATGAGCGGCGACATGGATCTGGCTACTATGATGGCTCCGATCATGTACTTTGTAGGTATCGCTGCGGTTCTTGTATCCGCGATCATGTTAAAGAAGACCAAACCGTTCTCCGGCAAACCAGCTCCGTTCGTTATGGAGCTTCCGGCGTACCACATTCCGTCCGCTAAGACCGTTCTCCTTCATGTTTGGGAGCGTCTGAAGGGATTCATCATCAAGGCTGGTACAATCCTGTTCCTGGCTTGCGTTGTTATGTGGTTCCTGTCCTCCTTCGGATTTGTAGACGGTGGATTTGGTCTGGTAGAAGAATCTGCTGATTCTATCCTGGCTATGCTGGGCGGCGCTATCGCAATCCTGTTCCGTCCGCTTGGTTTCGGCGAGTGGCAGCCGGTTGCAGCTTCCATCACTGGTTTCACAGCAAAAGAGGCTATCGTTTCCACCATGGGCGTTCTGGCAAATGTATCCGAGGATCTGTCTGAGGAGACCGATGTCGTAGCAGCAGCAATCCAGACATGGTTCCCGACAACCATCGCAGCCTTTACATTCCTGCTGTTCAACCTGCTTGACTCTCCGTGTCTGGCAGCTATCGCAACGATGGCACAGCAGCTCCAGTCCAGAAAATGGTTCTGGTTCGCTATCCTGTATCAGAATCTCTTCGCTTACGCTGTATCCCTGATTGTATATCAGTTAGGTGGTCTGGTACTTGGCGCAGTTGCATTCAACGTATGGACTATCGTGGCAGCAGTCCTTTTGGTATTCATGCTCTTCATGCTGTTCCGTCCGGATCCATACAAGGATCAGAAGAGCTACACAAGAAGCTCTGTAGAGGCAGCTTCATAAGTTAGTTTCTAAATGAAAAATAAAACAGGTTCTGCCGTCCGGCCGGTGGTTTTGCGTTTCCGCTGACCGGGCATCGGCAGGTGCCTGTAATCATAAGTGATAAAATTAATCCTTTATAAGGCTGCCTCGGATAGCAGGATGAAAGTCTGCTGTTTGGAGGCAGCTTTATTCGATTTCAAAAAAGAAAAGGAGAAAGCATAGATGGGAGATTCATCCGGCTCCATGTTTTATGGTGTGATTGGTTTTCTGGTAGTTTATTTTGTAGGATATTTTATCTGCCGTGTGTATGATAAAATAAAAAAGATACTCCGAAGCCATTCATCGAAAAGTCAGAGAAGAGAGGACGATAACGTATGAGACCGATTGATATTGGAATTTTAATTGTAGTAGCGATTTTGCTTTTGCTGGCATTACGTTCGGCGATCCGTCATTACACGGGAAAGGGCGGCGGATGCTGCGGATGCTCCGGTGGAAGCTGCGGTTCCTGCGGCAGCGATGGGAATGCTGGTGCGCGCGGCGAAGATCTTTCCAAGAAAGCGGTTACAGCGGGTACCCCGTCCAAGATCATGCGGATCGAGGGTATGCACTGTGCAAACTGCAAGAAATCCGTTGAAAAAGCCCTGACCGCCCAGAACGGCGTCATCCGTGCAGATGCGGACGTAGACAGAGGCATTGCCCGCGTGTTCTATGAGAATGGCGTGGACGATGCGAAGCTGCAGGAAGCGGTTGAAAAAGAGGGATTTGTGGTTAAGAATATTGAGACGGTTGTCTAAGAGAAAAAGTGTGATCCTGTTCTGGTGTTACTGTTCACGCAAACGTGCCCAGTAACGGAATTTGCCGTGGCTTCGCATTTAAATACGGCAAATTCCT
>ERZ772863.2589-NODE-2589-length-11955-cov-2.867227_pt1 | contig 11955 bp, 10 predicted proteins | sample MGYA00512134_ERZ772863 | MGnify/ENA primary metagenome ERZ772863 (study PRJEB29015, sample SAMEA2737659) | human gut metagenome | biome: human gut; feature: human-associated habitat; material: faeces | place: China | collected 2012 ...
CTGGCCGGCGGAATTATTTATACAGTCGGCGGGGTGATTTACTCCTTAAAAATGCCGGTGTTTAATGCAAAACATAAAAAGTTCGGAACACATGAAATTTTCCATCTGTTTGTGATGGGTGGCAGCTTCTGTCATTTTATTGTGATGTATTATTTTGTGGCGGCGATGCCGGTATAAAAACTTGTTTGAAGATAAAACAGTAATGCAAAAATAAAATACTGCGGAACGTATTTTCGTTATACCCGGGTATTAACATTTATTTGGGAAAACTTTACGCTCCGCAGTACTATTTTTGCATTATTTTTTCTTTTGACGGTATTCACTCGGAGAAATTCCGTAGACTTTTTTGAATACCTGTGTAAAATAAGAAAAATTCGTGTAGCCGATATTCGTTGCAATTACACTGACCGGGAGATTGGTTCCCTCAAGCAGGGAAATCGCAATTTTCAGTTTTTCCTGCACGATATAGTCAGAAAGTGAAATTCCTTTTACCTTTTTGAAAAGCCGGGAGAGGTATTCCGGGTTCATGTATACCTGATGTGCGATTTCGGTGCGGGTAACATTCTGGTGAATATTTTTCTGAATAAAATTTACCACCTGGTCGATCTGTGAAACACCTGGTTCTGCGCTAATTTGAAGGCTTTTTAGATAATCAACGGAAAAATCAAGCAGTTTATGCATCTCTTCTATGGAATGACAGGAGTTGTTCAGGGCGTGAATATCGTATTCTTTTTCAAAAACACCGTGTGCACCGATGTGGTGATGGTTCAGAATCTGATAGAAGAGCTGAAGAAAATCCTGTAAAAAGAGACTGAGCATTTTCTGGTTTACATGACCGGATTCTTTTTGGCGGAGCAGATAATCATGCATGTCTGCACGGACGGCATCGTAATAACCAGAGGAGAGCATGAAATTCCAGTGGACAAAATCCGGAGGGGTGTAGGGAACCTGGGAAATGCTGGATTTCTGATAAAAAATACCGCTATAGTTTGCCACATTTTCACTGCGCTGTTCCAAAAGCTGCTGTATTTTATCTGGTAGCAGAGGAAAATTTGCAGAATGAGCACAGTAGCATGCTATTTTAAAGTGGAGATACTGTGAAGCGGCTTCCACAAAAGTATGCAAATAAATTTGCACCTGATCTTTTGTAAAATTATCGGTTTCGTATAAAATAAGGGCAAAAACCTGTTCGTGGACATGGCAGAAAAGCAGTTTTTTAGTGAACGGCTTAAACAGCTCGGAAATGACATTCTGCAGGATAGAGCGGAGGAGAGAAAGGTCACGAACTGGATGTGGCGTGTCCTGTTCGAGAATATCAATCAAAGTCAGAACACAGGAACGGCCGGGATCGAGTTTTATGGAGATCGTGTCCAGAAAACTCAGGATATTCTGCGGTTCTGCAGGCTGTTTCTGCAAAAATTCATTTAAAAGCACATCAAGAAGATCCATTTCGCGTTTGCTGAAATAGTTTCCATATTCACTGTAAAATTTTTCCTTTTTTTCCTTTTGAATTTGCAGGACTGCTTTCTGAATGGAAACCTCAATTGCACTGTAGGGAGCGGGCTGAATCAGATAATCGAATCCGCCGAGTTGCAGTGCTTTTTGTGCATAGGAAAAATCTTCATGTGAGGTGAGAAAAATACATTTGATTTCTGGAAAATGCTCCGCAACCCATTCATAAAGTTCAAGACCGCTGCCGAGCGGCATTTCGATATCGCAGAGCATGATATCCACGGAATTGTTTGAAAGAATTTCACGCGCACGGATAATGTCGTTAGCACAGAAAACCTGTCGGATGGAAAGCGCATCCCAGTTGATGCCGGAATGAATACCGGCGACAACATCGGGTTGGTCATCAATAATCAATACATTCATTCGGGATTCCTCCTCTTTCTAGGATAATGAAAACAAATTTTCGTTTGAGAGTAAGCTACTTTTAGTTTCTGAACTGGTATTTGGTTCTTCCTGGATGGGCAGGATAATTTCTGTCATGGCGCCGGAGGAATTGTTCATACAGATCAGTCCGGCCTGGTCACCGTAAAGTAAGGTAAGTCGTTGACGGAGATTGTGTATACCGATGTGCTGTCCGGTTACTGCATCTTCTGTATGTTGCAGAAAGGACTGCAGAAATTCGTCCGGAAATCCGGTTCCGTTATCCTGAATACTGATATTTAAATAATTTCCTTCTTCAGTCTCTGTCAGCTGTACGGAAATGTGTACATTGAGCGGCTGGCTGGAGATTCGCCCATGCTTAAAAGAATTTTCGACGAATGTCTGAATGCAGAGCATGGGAACCGGAAACTTTGAAACAGCGGGATCGGCAGAAATGGTCAGCTCAGAAGAATCTCTTGTGTTTAGCTTCTGAAGTTTATAATAATTCTGTACCTGATTCAGTTCCGTCTGCAGTGGCACAAGACTGCTGTTGTCGCGGAAGGTATAGCGGATATACTGGGAAACATATAAAATCATTTGCTGTGCATCGTTTCCTTTATTCTGTTGAATCATACCGTAAAGAGTTTTCAGGCAGTTCAGATAAAAATGAGGCTTCAACTGAATTTGAAAATATTGCAGCTGAGATTTTTGAATGGTCAGCTTATTTTCATAAGTGCGGATTTTCAGATGGTGAATTTCATCCATCATTCGGTTAAAAGTGGAATTAAAGACGGAAAATTCACGGATAAACTGTGTTTCCTGCAGTTTTGAGTTCAATTTACCGTTTCGAATATTCTCCATGGTAGTGATTGCATCTCTTAATGGAGAAAAGTAAATTTTGATGGCCAAAAAACACATGAACGGAATCAAAAGCAGTGCCAGCACAGAGGCAATGATGGCAAACATCTGTGTCGCATTTAAATAAAACTGGCTTCCCTGGTAAGAGGAAAGGTAAAGCATGGTAATATCAGCATATTTTAAGCGATCCTGTACAACAAAAAAGTTTTCTTTTTGTCCTTTTTTGACGTGGTTATTGTCTTCAGGCGAAAAGGTCAGTTTATTTTCTGTAATGGTTTTAGAAGGATTTAATACGGTTCCGTCATTGGAAAGATAGACGAGTGAACTAGTTTTATGCGTTTGTGTGGCGAGGCGAGATGGAGCCATGACCAGGTCAAAATCTACTAGAGAAACACTGTAGGCATTGGAAAAACCGAGAAGGCGAACCAAAAAGTATTTATCACCGACTTTATCGTAAAACCAGGATTTGGAAGTTGATTCAAAATCAAGGGATTTTACATAATTCTGCATTGTTATTAATTCTTCATAGGAATAGCAGTCCTGATAGGCACAGCGGCAGACATCATTGGGAGCAGAATAAATATAGACAGCACCGAGACATTCTGTCAGAGCAAGCTGTTCCCGTGCTTTATTCACAATGGAGAGTGTATTTAAATGAACATCGAGCGGATCAAGTTTATATTTTAGTTTCTGATAATTCCAGTTCTGAGCCCAGTCCTGTGCCATTGAGGTTTCTATCTGGGAAAGATCTGCTTCTAACTGTTCCTGATAGAGAAACAGAGCATTTCGGTTTGCAGAAGCGATTTCGCGGTTCAGCAGGCGAAGCGAGTAGAAATCAAAAAATATCGTCAGAAATGTAAGCGGAATAAGCATGATAAGGCTTATAAGGGTGAAAAAAATTTTTGATGAGATGTAAAAATTTTTACGAGATAACATAAGAGCCTCCAAGAATATAACAATATAAGAAAAATCGTGTGAGCGTTCCAATTGTTGGAACATGCCATTTATTCTAATATAGATGTCGTGTGTTTTCAAGAAATAAGTATACAGATTCGTTAAAATAACGAAAGTTACAGTGGTATGTCACAATATATAAAGAGAAAGTCACAGATTTTATAGAGAAAGAGATACTTCTTTGATAGGATATAGCTATTCGTAAAACAAAGAAAAGAACAAAGGAGAGAAATGTAATGAATAAGAAAAAAGCAATGACATTTTTACTTGTTTCTGTTATGGCGGGAAGTATGCTGGCAGGTTGCGGAAGCGATGCAAGCTCTGCACAGGGTTCATCTTCTAAGAGCGCAGAAAGTAGCAATAATGACAGCTATACAGTAAAAATTCTGGCACCTGGTGATGCAAGTACAGATGACTGCGCAAAAATTTCTGAAGCAGCAAGCAAAATCACAGAGGAAAAATTCAATACAAAAATTGAAGTAACAAGAGTTGGTTTTGGAAGCTATGATCAGCAGGTAAACCTGACATTGGCATCTTCTGAAAAATTGGATCTGATGTATGAGTATTGTGGAAATGTAACATCTGCAATCAGCAGCGGACAGATCCTTCCAATTACGGATTATCTGGACAGCTATGGCAGCGATATGAAATCTGAGATCAGCGAATCCGACTGGAAATGTGTAACCTTTAACGGCAATATTTATGGTGTTCCGTCCAATAAAGAGAAAGCAACGGGATGGGGATTTGCTATGAATAAAGAGATGGCAGATGCAACCGGAATTGACTATAGTTCTATTAAAACAGAAGAGGAGTTGGAGCCGCTCCTTGAAAAAGTAAAAGAAATGTATCCAGATGTATATCCCATTGTTTCTCATGTGGGTTCCATGAGCCTTATGGCAAATTCAGATGACCTTGGTGGAGACATCGGATCTTTAGAAAGTGTATCTTCTGACAGCACAGAAGTTATTAATTACTACGCAACAGATAAATATATGAACGAAATGAAACTTCGCTATGACTGGGCGCAGAAAGGTCTGATCATGCCGGATGCTTCCACTTCTACTGAAATGGCAAATAGTCTGATTGGTTCTGGTAAAGGTTTTGGACGTTTTACAAATACAAAACCAGGTATCGAGCAGGAGATCGAAAAAGAGTCCGGAAAAGAAATCGTTGTTTTGGATCTGGTAGAACCATATACTACCACAACACGTGTTGACATTGTATGGTATGTTCCGCATAACAGTGATAAACCGGAAAGAGCTGTACAGGTATTAAACGAAATCTACACAAACCCGGATTTGGCAAATATTCTTATCAATGGTCTGGAAGGAACTCATTATGAGTTTACAGACAAAGACAACGGTGTCATCAACTACCCAGACGGTGTAACAGCAAGTAACACAGGTTATACCAGTCTTCCATGGGCTTGGCCGAATGAGGCAATTTCCTATGTATGGGAAGGAAATGATCCGGACATCTGGGATCAGACCCAGGAGTTCAACAACAATGCGGTTGTTTCTCCGGCCAAAGGTTTTGCATGGGACAACACAGATGTACAGAACGAAGTAACTGCATGCGCAAACGTAACTGCCAAATATGATCCTGCACTGGAGTGCGGTTCCCTGGATCCAGAAACTACCATTCCGAAATTCCTGGATGAGTTGAAAGCAGCAGGAGCAGATACCATCATCGCTGAGAAGCAGAGACAGTTAGATGATTGGCTGGAAGCCAACAAATAATGGAGGCTGGGAAGATGAAAAGAAATTGGGGTAAAATTCGCAGATTTATTCCCATGTATCTGATGCTGCTTCCGGGGCTTGTATACTTATTTATCAATAACTATATGCCTATGGCTGGAATTATCATTGCATTCAAGAAATATAATTACAGTCTGGGAATCTTCAAAAGCCCGTTTACAGGTCTTAAAAACTTTGAGTTTTTGTTTAAGACAAAAGATGCTTGGACAATTACAAGAAATACACTGGGATATAACATTATTTTTATCGTGCTTGGAACAGTCCTTGCAATTGCAGTAGCAATTCTGCTGAATGAGATCCGTTCCACGATGGGAAAGAAAGTATACCAGACCCTAATTCTGGTACCGTTTCTGATTTCTATCGTCGTTGTCAGCTATTTGGTATATGGATTCCTGAGTACAGATGCGGGATTTATTAACAACAGTATTCTGAAACCGATGGGAAAAGAGGCAATTGGATGGTATTCCAATGCGAAATATTGGCCATTCATTTTGATTTTTGTCAATATATGGAAAAACCTGGGATATAACTGCATTATCTATTATGCAACGGTAGTAGGAGTGGATGCCAGTCTTTACGAGTCTGCATCTATCGACGGTGCAAACCGCTGGCAGAGAATTGTACATATCACACTACCGGGATTGAAAACAACCATTATCACCTTGACGCTGATGAGTGTAGGACGTATTTTCTATTCAGATTTCGGACTGTTCTATCAGGTACCAATGAACAGCGGACCGTTGATCGATGTGACTAACACCATCGATACTTACGTATATCGTGGATTGATGGAGCTGAATAACATTGGTATGGCATCTGCCGCAGGTCTTTATCAATCACTGGTAGGATTTGCACTGGTACTGATTGCAAACCTGATTGTTCGAAGACTGGACGAAAACAGTGCATTATTCTAAGCGAAGGGAGAGTATGAAAAATGGTTGAAAGAAATAAAAGCTTTCAGATTGCAGCTAATGTGATTATGATCTTACTGTCCGTTATGTGTATCGTCCCGTTTATTCTGCTGATTATGTCATCAATCACCAAAGAGAACATTCTATTAAAATATGGATATTCTTTCTGGCCGCGTGAAATCAGTTTTGATGCATACAAAACACTGCTGGTAGATTCAGGCAGTATTGTAAGAGGTTATATCATTTCCGCACTGGTAACGGTAGTCGGAACCGTGGCAAACCTGACTCTGACAACATTGTTTGCCTATCCACTGTCAAGAAAAGAGCTTCCGGGAAAAGCATTTTTCTCCTTTGTGATTTTCTTTACGATGTTGTTCAACGGTGGCTTGGTACCGTCCTATATGATGTGGACTGGAATCTTTCATATTAAAAATACCATCTGGGCACTGATTGTTCCAAATCTTCTGATGGGAGCTTTCTATGTCATCATGATGAGAACGTATTTCACCACCAATATTCCTGATGCGGTCATCGAGGCTGCAAGAATTGACGGAGCAGGTGAGTGGAGAATTCTGGCAAAAATTGTTCTTCCGATGTCTACGCCGATTATTGCTACACTGGCACTTCTGGTCGGCCTCGGATACTGGAATGACTGGTTGAATGGTCTGTACTATATCAACAACGATAAACTGTACAGTATTCAGGTTCTGCTGAATAAGATGCTTCTGGATGTGCAGTATCTAATGAGCGGTGCTTCAGGAGGAGCATTGACACAAAGCATTACACTTCCGGCAACTGGTATCAAAATGGCCGTTGCAGTTATGGGAGCACTTCCAATTCTGGTTGTGTATCCATTCTTCCAGAAATACTTTGTGAAAGGTATTGTGATTGGAGCTGTAAAGGGCTAATAGAAAGCAGACTTTCCAGATACACGCAGGAATGCGTGAGAATGGAAAGTCTGTTTTTTGATGCAACTTTAGTTCAGCTTAATATTTTTAAACAGCGATCCCAATGTCGTCGTTACTTCTTCCGTCTTTGGAAGTTCGATTGTTTCCTCCTGAATTTCTTCGGCTGCGACATCGTCGAGGGCTTTCATGGAAAGACTGAGTTTGCCGTCTTTGATGGCGATGACTTTTACTTTGACTTTATCGCCGACTGCCAGGACTGCGGATGGATGTTTGATTCGTTTGGCGCAGATCTGGGAGATGTGGACGAGGCCGGAGAGGCCGTTTCCGAGGCTGATGAAGGCGCCGTATGGCTGCAGGCTCTCAACGGTTCCTTCGGTGACGAGGCCGACTTCTACGTTGGAGATTTTCTCTTTGCGCTCTTCGTCTGCTTTCTCGCGGAGAATTTCGCGGGCGGAGAGGATCAGGCGGTCTTTTTCTTTGTCGAGGTCAAAAACCTGTACCTGAATGTCTTTGTTTAAGTATTCATTCAGATCTTCCACGTAGTTCAGGGAGAGTTTGGAAGCCGGGATGAAGCCGCGGATTCCTTCGACGTAAGCGATAACACCGGCGTTTACGATTCCTTTGACTTTTACATCCAGTACGGTTTTCTCTTCTTTGTACTGTGCGAGTTTTTCCCATGCGAGGATATCGTTTGCCTCTGCGCGGGAGAGAAGAATGTTGCCGTGGCCGTCGTCTTTGCGGATCACGGTTGCGGTGATTTCGTCACCGACCTGAACAGCGTCTTTTAAGGAGAAGCCAGGCTCGTTGCTGAAGTCCTCGGCGCGGATGACGCCCTCTGCGTAGTATTTCAGATCGAGAATCACCTCTTTTTCATCTACGGAGATGACGGTTCCGGTGAGCATGTCGCCTTCCTCAATTTTTTTGAAGGAAGCTTCCAGCTCTGCGGAGAAGTCATCCATGGTTAATTGTTCTTCTGACATAATGAAACACCCCTTTTTCGTAAGAATAACAGGAAAACGAGAGGAAAATTGTGGATTTATGAAAAAATCGGGTTCAATTTTGCACGTTTTTCTATCTGCGTTTATCTTAACATAAAAGATTTTCTTTGACCAGATGAAAAAAGGATGGTAATATGTGTGTAGTCGTTACCAAAATTACTGAGACGCGCACTTGCTGCGCGGCTGCAGGAGAAAGTGATTCAGGTGGCCGCCCGGAACTTCGCGGAGCGAATTTGCATGTGCAGGGCGGCGGTTACTGGTCACGAAGTGAGCAGTAACTGTAGTCGTTACAAAAAAAGAAGTAAAACTACCGGGACGAACTTACTGTATACCACAAACATACAGAAGGGAGGAGTACTATTATGAAATCAAATTCAAGAGTTTATGTAATTGGACATAAAAATCCGGATACGGATTCCATTTGTTCGGCGATTGCCTATGCGGATATCAAGAACAGGACAGATAAAACCAAAACCTACATGGCGCGGCGTGCCGGTCAGATCAATGAGGAGACCGAGTATGTACTGAAGCGCTTTGGCGTGCGCGCACCGGGGTATCTGCCGAATGCGGGAACGCAGGTAAAGGAAATTGAAATCCATGAGGTGCCGAGCGTACCGGGCACGATTTCCGTGAAGAAAGCGTATTCCATGATGAAAAACAACAACGTGGTCACACTGCCGATTACTTCGCCGGACAATGATCTGCAGGGCGTGATTACGGTCAGTGATATCGCAGAATCCTATATGGATTCTTATGACAGCCATGTCATGTCACTGGCAAGGACGCAATACCGCAGTATCGCGGATACGTTGGATGGTTCGGTTATTGTCGGAAATGAACATGGTTATTTTATCCGCGGAAAAGTCGTTGTCGGCGCATTCCATCCGGATACGATGGAGAACTACATCGAAAAAGATGACCTTGTCATTCTCGGAAACCGTGCGGAGGACCAGCTCTGTGCAATCGAGATGGATGCAAGCTGCATTATCGTCGGACTTGGCGCAAAGGTGACGAAAACGATTCAGAAATTTGCAGAGGAAAAATGCTGTGTGATCATCAGCAGTCCGCATGACACGTATACGATTGCGCGTCTGATTAACCAGAGTATTCCGGTCAAATATCTGATGCGCAGAAGCAATCTGATCACGTTCAACACCGAAGATTTCCTCGATGATATCAAAGAAGTTATGAAAAATCAGAGACACCGCGATTTCCCGATTCTGAACAAGAAAGGAAAATATGTGGGAACGATTTCCCGTCGGAACCTGATCGGAAATGCAGGAAAGAAACTGATTCTCGTCGATCACAATGAGGAATCACAGGCGGTCGATAACGTCAAAGAGGCGGAGATTCTCGAGATCATCGACCATCATCGTCTGGGATCACTTGAGACGATGGCGCCGGTTATGTTCCGCAATGAGCCGGTGGGCTGCACGGGAACGATTATGTATGAAATTTATAAGGAAAAAGAGCTGGAGATCGCGCCGAACATCGCAGGACTGCTCTGCGCAGCCATCATTTCCGATACGCTGATGTTCCGGTCGCCGACGTGTACGTTTCTTGACAAAGCGGCAGCAGAGGCACTGGCGGACATTGCAGGCATCAGCATTCCGGAGTTTGCATCCGAAATGTTCCGTGCAGGAAGCAACCTGAAAGATAAATCACCGGAAGAAATTTTCTACCAGGATTTCAAAAAATTCATCATGGGCGATGTTACGTTTGGTGTCGGCCAGATTACATCCCTCGATGCGGGCGAGCTGGAATCCATCAAGGAACAGCTTCTGCCGCAGATGGAAAGCGAGTGCGGAAAACACGGCATCGAGATGGTATTCTTTATGCTGACCAATATTATAGAAGAATCTACAGAGCTTCTGTATTATGGAAGCGGGGCAAAGGAAGTCATCGAAAAAGCTTTTGAAGATCTTCCGGTCAACGAGGTCAGCTGCGAGCTGAAGGGTGTTGTATCGAGAAAGAAACAGCTGATTCCGGCATTTATGATGGCGCTGCAGAATCAGTAAAAACAGAAAAAATAAAAAAGCGTGGTTCCGGGCCTGAAAACAGATCCGGGGCACGCTTTTTTCGGTCATAAAAGAGTGAAAAAGAGGAAAGGAAAGAAATAAGAATGGGAAAACAGACATGGAAAGCGGGAAATATGCTGTATCCGCTGCCGGCGGTCATGGTGTCGGTGCGCGGAAAGAACGGGGAGGACAACATCATCACCGTTGCCTGGGCCGGCACGGTGTGTACGAATCCTCCGATGGTATCGATCTCGGTGCGGCCGGAACGCTACAGCTATCAGATGATCAAAGAGAGCGGTGCGTTCGTCATCAACCTGACGACGGAGGAACTCTGCTATGCGACCGACTACTGCGGCGTGCGCTCGGGAAGAGATGTGGATAAGTTCAAAGAGATGAAACTGACGAAAGTCGAGGCGGAGGAGATTTCCGCACCGATGATCGGGGAGTCGCCGGTTAATATCGAGTGTAAAGTGGAGCAGGTGCTCGAACTGGGCTCGCATCACATGTTTCTTGCAAAAGTTGTGGCTGTCCATGCGGATGAGGTATACATGGATGAGCGCGGCCGCTTCGATCTGAACCGCGCGAAACCGATTGTGTATTCCCACGGAGAGTACTTTGGAATCGGGAAAAAGCAGGGAACCTTTGGCTGGAGCGTGAAGAAAAAATCGAAAACACCTAATATAAAAACAAAAAACCGCAGCTAATCTTTATTTTCTAAAGAATCAGCACGCGAAATTTTATAGTACTTTCGGTAAAAATATACAAAATCGACAAAAATACTGGGTAAATATTAGAAAACGCTACAAAATCATGATTTATTAGGAATTTTTTGCGTGAAATATTGCAAAAACCGGATATTTTATGCTATAATATCAACCAATCGTTGACCTTATAAAATTAAGTGATCCGGAGGACGGGAGAATCCACCGGAGACGCGAGAGAGTGCGGAAATGATTTTCTCCACGCTTTAAGGCTGATGAGAACCGCAGATGGATCTTTTAAAGAAATCTTTCTGCACTACATTAAGGGAGAAATTTCAAGGAGGAAACTAACATGTCATACGTAGATGAGGTTATTGAGTCCGTAGTTGCAAAAAACCCAGCTGACCCGGAATTCCATCAGGCAGTCAAAGAGGTTCTGGAATCTCTTCGCCCTGTTATTGAAGCAAACGAGGAAAAATACAGAAAAGTCGCTCTTCTGGAGAGAATGGTAGAGCCAGAGCGTCAGATCAAATTCCGTGTGCCGTGGGTAGACGATAAAGGACAGGCTCATGTAAACACCGGATATCGTGTACAGTTTAACAGTGCAATCGGACCTTACAAAGGAGGAATCCGTTTCCATTCCTCCGTGAATTTATCTATTTTAAAATTCAGCTCGTTTATAACGGCATCGTGTTTTGCTGCCATAACTCAATCTTTTCATGACAAAGATAAAATTTATTCTTTAAATTATCAAGAGTGTTGATATATTTGCAGCATAAAATTAGTGTTTTTTTTGATATGGAAAAAAGGAGGTATAGGAAATTTATTCGTTATTTTTTGTTTAATTGGTTGTCTTTGATTTCATTAAATATATTTGCCCAGGACATGATAAAGCCGATCGATCGGCCTGTTTTGTTGAGTGGAAATTTCGGAGAATTGAGGGCGACTCACTTTCATTCGGGTATCGATATCCGGACC
>ERZ772863.2603-NODE-2603-length-11888-cov-3.301952_pt1 | contig 11888 bp, 9 predicted proteins | sample MGYA00512134_ERZ772863 | MGnify/ENA primary metagenome ERZ772863 (study PRJEB29015, sample SAMEA2737659) | human gut metagenome | biome: human gut; feature: human-associated habitat; material: faeces | place: China | collected 2012 ...
ATACCAGTGTTGTTTCTTCATCTGCCAGTACAGGCACTGTGGTTCCGGCGCTGACCAGTGATACAGTCAGAAGCATTCCTGCCATTGTCAATAGACCCTTTTTCATTATTTGTTCCCTCGCTTTTTTTAATTTAGTAACTTACTCAATGATACCAAAACGGTCTACCTTCCATAAGCCCTGTAGGGGGATATTGAGGTATTCCTATTTATGACGTACATATTCCATTTCAACATATTTAATCCGATGATATGCTCTCGACATAAAAAAAGGAAGCCGTTATTCACGACTTCCAAGTCTTTCCTTAAAATCCATATAACCAAAATCTGTAAGCTGCTGCATAGTATTGTCACCATGTCTGAGCCGGATATCCGGCAATGGCATCCCGTTAAAGGTATTGTTTTTACATGTAGTATAGATTGCCATATCTCCAAACATAAGAAGATCTCCGTATTCCGGAAGCTGTCGGAATTTATACTCTCCGATCACATCTCCTGACAGGCAGGTCGGCCCTCCAAGGCGAACAGTGATTCCATCCTCTTCTGTCTCATCTGTTCCCAAAAGCGGCGGAAGATAAGGCATTTCCAGTACATCCGGCATATGACAGGCTGCGCTGGCATCTACGATTGCAATCTGTGTCTCTCCGTTTTTCAGAACATCCAGCACACTGGTCAGCAAAAATCCTGCATTTAACGCCCACGCTTCTCCGGGTTCAAGGTAAACCTCTGTCTTCCATTCCTCTTGCACCATCCGGATACAGCGTTCCAGTCGTTCAATATCATAACCTGGTCTTGTGATATGATGGCCACCGCCAAAATTGATCCACTTTACTCTGGTCGCAAGATCACCAAAATGCTTCTTTACTGAAACAAGAGTTGTCTCCAGGTCATCGGAGTCCTGCTCGCAGAGAGTATGGAAGTGAAGGCCATCGAGTAAATCCAGAAGTTCCGGATTTTTCTGAAATGCTTCATCCCACTGTGCTCTTGTCGTACCCATACGGCTTCCCGGAGCACAGGGATCATAGATATCATGTCCTTCCTGAGTAGAACATTCCGGATTGATCCGCAATCCGACGCTCTTTCCTGCTACTTTTGCCTTTGCACCAAAACGAAGGAGCTGCGATGGTGAATTAAACACGATATGATCCGCATATTGAAGAAGTTCTTCAAATTCATCAGTCCTGTAGCCTGCACAGAATACATGAACCTCTTTTCCCGGCATTTCCTCTGCTCCGAGTCGTGCCTCAAATAATCCACTGGCCTCTGTGCCTGCAAGATATGGCTCAAAAAATCGATAGCAGTCATAATTGCTGAACGCTTTCTGTGCCAAGAGCATCTTACAGCCTGTTCGCTCAGACACTTCACCGAGCAGTTTTGCATTTTTTATGAGTGCTTTTTCATCTAGGATGTAGCAGGGTGTTTTTACATTCTGGAATTCCGGCGGAATCATTCCGCCGGTGGCTGTAAACGGAGCTCTTTTATCCAACCCTTCCATCAGTCTACCAGCTTTGGATCGTGGCTTTCACTGCGCGGCAGTCCATAACGATCAAGAGCATCCAGGAACGGATCCGGATCAAATTCTTCTACAGTATACACACCTGGTCTGATCCATTTTCCGGTCAGCATCATAAGCGCTCCGCACATTGCCGGAACGCCTGTTGTATAGCTGATTGCCTGGCTTCCTACTTCGTGATAGCATTCCTGATGATCACATACATTGTAGATATAGTAGTTTTTTTCTTTTCCATCTTTTACACCTGTAAAGATACATCCAATGTTGGTTTTTCCTTTAGTACGTGGTCCAAGGCTTGCAGGATCCGGAAGCAGTGCTTTCAAGAACTGGATCGGAACAATTTCCTGTCCATTGTACTGGATCGGTGTTGTGGAAAGCATTCCTACATCTTCAAGACAACGCATATGATCCAGATAGCTCTGTCCAAAAGTCATGAAGAAACGAATACGTTTTACACTCGGGATTGTTTTTGCAAGAGACTCAATCTCTTCATGGTGGAGCAGATACATATCCTTGTCTCCAACCTGATCAAAGTTATATTCTCTCTTGATATCCATCGGCGGGATTTCCACCCAGTGTCCGTTTTCCCAGTAGCTTCCCGGTGCACTTACTTCACGAAGATTGATCTCAGGGTTAAAGTTTGTCGCAAATGCGTATCCATGATCACCGCCGTTGCAGTCCAGGATATCGATGGTATCAATCTGATCAAATTCATGCTTTAATGCATAGGCACAGTAAGCCTGTGTAACACCCGGGTCAAATCCACATCCAAGAAGTGCTGTAAGTCCTGCATCTTCAAATTTTTTACGGTATGCCCACTGCCAGGAATAATCAAAGTATGCAGAAAATCCTTCTTCTTTGCAGCGTTTTTCATAAATTGCACGCCACTCCGGATCGTCAGTATCTTCCGGCTCATAGTTTGCTGTATCCATATAGTTTACACCACATGCCAGACATGCATCCATGATCGTCAGGTCCTGATAAGGAAGTGCGATGTTCATTACCAGATCTGGTTTGTAGCTGTTGATCAGTTCGATCAGCTGATCCACATCATCTGCATCCACCTTAGCTGTAGTAAGAACGGTTTTTGTCTTTCCTTTCAGTTTTTCTACAAGTGCATCACATTTTTCCTTTGTACGGCTTGCAATACACATTTCTGTGAATACCTCATCAACCTGGCAGCATTTCTGAATTGCCACACTGGCTACTCCTCCGCAGCCGATCACTAATACTCTGCTCATAATTTTTCTCCTTTTTTATGTTGATATATTACTGTTTTCTATTAATATTATTTTGCAATCGCCAGAAGCAGTTCACGAAGGACCTTGCAGGCTGTTGCAGTTGAAACACCGCTCGCATCCAGCATAGGAGCCAGTTCATTGACATCTGCCCCTACCAGATTTGCCTGAGAAACGGTACGGATTGCTTTAAGAAGCTCTAAAAAGCTCACACCGCCCGCCTCCGGAGTTCCTGTTCCCGGAAATACCGATGGATCCATGCAGTCCAGATCAATCGTAAAATATACCGGAACCTGTTTCTCTTTCAGTTCTCTGACGGTCTCTTCCAGTCCGTCAAAAGTAAACGGATGAAAATCTGTGTGTCTGGAAGCAAACTGAAATTCTTCTCTCTCTCCACTTCGGATACAGAACTGATGGATATGGCCGTCTCCCACAATTTCATGGCATCTTCGAAGAACACAGGCGTGACTTAATTTTGCTCCGAGATAATCATCTCTCAGATCTGCATGAGCATCAAAATGAATAATATGAAGATCCGGATATTTTGCAGCTGCGGCACGCACTGCTCCCAATGTTACCAGATGTTCTCCTCCCAGAAGCAGTGGGAATTTTCCTGCTTTCAAAATTTCTTCTGCTCTCTTTTGAATGTCTGAAAGTGCCATTTCACTGCTTCCAAAGCAAAGCTCCAGATCTCCGCTGTCAAATACGCTGATGTCTATAAGGTCTTTATCCTGATACGGACTGTAGGTTTCCAGGCCAAAACTCTCATGGCGCATGGCTGATGGGCCAAAGCGGGCACCCGGACGAAAACTTGTTGTAGAATCAAACGGCGCACCATAAAGAACAATGGATGCTTCCTCAAAATTGCTTTCGCAGCCGATAAAAGTTTCTATATTAGGTAAGATCATAAATTAATCCTCCACTTCTTTCAGCATGTCTTCCAGAAAAGCCGGAAGATAAAATGCCCCTTTATGGAGTCTGGTCGTATAGTAACGTGTACGGAGATTTAATGCATTCCATGCCTCTGCATCCAGATCATCCACCGGATGATATTTTTTACTTGCAAATCCGAACAGCCAGTAACCTGCAGCAAAGGTTGGGATATGTGCCTGATAAACACGGCTGATCTGGAAGGTGCTGGCAATTCTTTTATGGCTTCGCTGCATGGCATGTGCATCTTCTGCATAGAACGGGCTTCCCTGCTGGTTTACCATAATCCCGTCATCCTTCAGTGCATTGTAACAGTTTCCATAAAATTCACGGGTAAACAATCCTTCAGACGGACCAAACGGGTCAGAAGAATCCACGATGATCAGATCATATTTTGCTTCGCATCTTCGGATAAATCTCAGCGCATTTTCATAATGAAGATGTACTCTTCTGTCATCCAGTCTGCAGGCATTTCCCGGAAGATAGGCACGACAGGCCTCAACAACCATCGGGTCCATTTCTACCAGATCAATGTGACGTACTCTGTCATATCTGGTCAGTTCACGGACAACGCCGCCATCTCCGGCACCGATCACCAGAATATCTTTTGCTTCTTTATGGACCGACATCGGCACATGCGTGATCATCTCATCGTAAATAAATTCGTCACGCTCTGTCAGCATTACATTTCCATCCAGAGTCAGAACACGACCAAATTCCGGTGTCTCAAAAATATCAATTCTCTGATACTCACTCTGTCTGGAATAAAGCTGGCGGTTTACACGGATGCTGTGTTTCACATCCGGTGTATGAAATTCTGAAAACCACATTTCCATTGTCATTCCCTCCCTGTCAGAACATTCAGTCTCAAAATATCTGGATCTTCCGGTCCTGTCATATTACAGCCCTTTGCTTTGGCATACTCAATATAATCCAGGATCTCTGCTGTGATACGTTCTCCCGGTGCAAGAATCGGAATTCCAGGCGGATAGCACATTACAAATTCACTGCAGACCTTACCCTCGGTTTCACGAAGCGGCAGGCTGCATTTATCCGCATAAAAAGCATCCTGCGGGCTGGTCACTACCTGTGGATCAATATATTCCTGGCTCAGAAGTCCTGAACCATCTGTCTGAAAACGTCTGCGTATCTCTGCGAGCGCGCTCACAAGCCGCTCTACTTCCTGCGCACGGTCTCCAATGGAAAGATACGCAAGAATATTACCGATATCTCCAAACTCTATCTGAATATCATATTCGTCACGCAGAATATCGTACACTTCGATTCCAGCAAGTCCGATATCCAACGTATGTACACTCAGTTTCGTTATATCAAAATCAAAAACGGAATCTCCGTTTACCAGTTCTTTGCCAAACGCATAATAACCGCCGATCGCATTGATTTCCTCTCTGGCGTATTCTGCCATATCGGCTACCTGGTGAAAAATCTGACGGCCGCGCTGTGCAAGGTTTCTTCTTGAAATATCAAGGCTTGACATAAGAAGATAGCTTCCTGAGGTCGTCTGTGTCAGGTTGATGATCTGGCGCACATATCCTGCGTGTACGTCCGGACCAGTAAGAAGAAGGCTTGACTGTGTAAGACTTCCTCCACTCTTATGCATGGACACAGCTGCCATATCTGCACCTGCTGCCATGGCAGAAACCGGAAGACCTCCTCCAAAATAAAAATGCGTTCCATGTGCCTCATCTGCCAGGCAAAGCATTCCTGCATCATGGGCCATCTTGACGATCGCACGCAGGTCACTGCATATTCCATAATAAGTCGGATTGTTTACCAGTACTGCAACTGCCTTTGGATGTTCTTTTATTGCTTTCTCCACTTGTTCCCTTTTCATTCCAAGGGAAATTCCGAGCCGCTGATCCACCTCCGGGTTTACATAAACAGGAATCGCACCGCATAAAACAAGTGCATTCAAAACACTCCTGTGGACATTACGAGGCAGTATAATCTCATCTCCACGTTTGCAGGCAGTCAGGACCATCGTCTGTACGGAACTTGTCGTGCCTCCTACCATCAAGAATGCATGTGCTGCTCCAAAAGCATCTGCTGCCAGTTCTTCTGCCTCCCGTATTACTGATACCGGATGGCAGAGATTATCCAGTGGCTTCATACTGTTAACATCGACACCTACACATTTTTGTCCCAGAAATTCTGTCAGTTCCGGATTGCCTCTTCCTCGTTTATGGCCAGGTACATCAAATGGTACAACCCTCATACGACGGAAAGTCTCCAGAGCTTCATGTATTGGTGCATGATTCTGGTTTAATTTAAAACGACTTCCTTTCATCATTCCTCCAATTCCAGTTTCCTTTGTATCAACCCTTAATCTACATTCCACAGACTGAATAAAAAAAGCAGGTCAGGGCACTAAGCCACAAACCTGCGTTTGATCTATATCCGCATGCGTATCAGAGTCTATATAGCAATCATACTTTTACTACTCTTATTGATCGTTTCACAAGTCTGCGCTTTGGGCGCATCTCGGTTATCAAAGGAACCTACTTATAAAATTTGAGCTTTTAACTCAATCAATAAGGTAACCAAAGTTACCATAATCGGCAGTGGACCCGGCTGTCCGTATGGCCTTAACCCTGATGGGTGGTCCAAAACAATTGCTTTGAAAAGACTCTGTCTGTTACTCTGCATCTTCGTCTCTCAAAATCGAATTTATCATAACACGTAAAAAAAACGCTGTCAATGATTACTTAATTCACCACTTCACTGCGTTTTACATATATTTAATAAAATGCTATACTCAGTTACAATAATAACTCTAAGGACATGAATAAAATGAAAAGAATTGACTTTGAAAACGGAAGCGTGACCGGAAATATTTTAGGTGCAACTCTGCCCATGCTAGTCGCTCAGATTTTAAATTTATTGTATAACATCGTTGACCGTGTCTATATCGCACGAATCCCCAAAGTAGGAACTACTGCACTTGGCGCAGTAGGACTTTGTTTTCCCATCATCGTGATCATCACGGCCTTCTCTAATCTGTTCGGAAGTGGCGGTGCGCCGCTGTTCTCCATTTACAGAGGAAAAAAACAGGAAAACACTGCCGTCCAGATCATGGATACTTCTTTTTCCATGCTCTGCATCTGCGGTGTTTTCCTGATGCTCATCGGCTTTCTGTTTGCCCGTCCAATCCTGGTCGTATTCGGTGCTTCTTCGAATGCCCTTACTTATGCTTATCCTTATATAATGATCTACCTGATTGGAACCTTGCCGTCTATGATCTCCATCGGAATGAATCCTTTTATCAACGCCCAGGGTTATTCAACTATCGGTATGCTTTCTGTTGCCATCGGAGCTGTTGCAAACCTTCTGCTGGATCCTTTGTTTATCTTTGTCCTTGGTTTTGGAGTACAGGGAGCTGCGATTGCCACCATACTCTCTCAGACTTTATCCGCAGCTTTTGTACTGTTTTTCCTTACCAGAAAATCAGAATTAAGAGTCCGTCTTCTCAGGAAAAATGAAGTTCCGCAATGTACCGGTTACGCCAAAGATATTGTAAGTCTTGGCTCTGCCGGATTTATCATGCAGCTGACAAACAGCCTGGTAACGATCTGCTGCAACAATGTACTCTCTGTCGCGGGTGGCGATATTTATATCTCTGTTATGACTATCGTCTCCAGTGTACGCCAGCTGGTAGAGACACCTCTTCATGCCATAAACGAGGGAGCCTCTCCGATTCTGAGCTATAATTATGGTGCATGTCGTCCAAAGCACGTACGCAAAGCCGGTGCTATACTGTCGGTCATGGTTCTCGTCTATACCGCTGTTACATGGAGTATGATCATTTTGATCCCGGAGTTTTTGATCCGAATCTTCAGCTCCGATACCGTGCTGCTGAAAGATGCAGTGATCGCATTAAAACAATATTTTGCAGCATTTATTTTTATGGATCTGCAGTACATCGGACAGACTGTATTTAAGTCTCTGAATAAGAAGAAATTTGCGATTTTCTTCTCCCTGCTCCGCAAAGTATTTATAGTCGTTCCGCTTACCTATCTGATGCCATATGCTTTACATATGGGAACCAAGGGCGTATTCCTTGCAGAACCTGTATCAAATGTGATCGGCGGAAGTATCTGCTTTGTGACCATGCTCTGTACCGTACTGCCTGAACTTAAGAAGATGGAGAAGTAACTGCTTTTTCTTTGCGATTCAGATAAATAAAGAATCCCACATTCAAAATAATTCCTGTCACAGTTGCCACCGGTGCGGCCAGACCGATCTTGGTCAGGCTTGCATTTGGCTGGATACTCATATAGTATGCCAACGGCAATCGAACCAGAAGTGTCTGGACCAGTCCCTGGATCATAACCCAGACGGTCTTATTATTTCCATTGAAATAACCAATCATACTGAACAGAATTGCAGTTACGATTGTCTCCGGTGCAAAACCTTTCAGATAGTCAAAGGCATTCTGGATAACTGAGGCATCGGTTGAGAAAATACCTGCGACTACATCCCCTTTAAACATCACAAGCACAAATACCAGGCATCCAACCACCAGTCCCACTCCGATTCCGGTAAACATGGACTGTTTTGCACGTTTTTTCTTTCCTGCACCTACATTTTGGGATACAAAGGACGCCATGGAGTGCATCAGTGAACTTGGTACGAGCATTGCAAAGTTAACGATCTTGCAGGCCACCCCATATCCAGAAGAGGCTTCCAGACCAAGTCGGTTGACAAAGGCACAGAGTGCCAGGAAGGAAAGCTGAGTCAGGAACTCCTGCAATGCAAGTGGCAAACCAATCTGAAGAAATCTCTTACATTGTGGGTTCAGTCTGAAATCACTTTTTTTGATCGTAAACGGCAGATCTTTTTTGATAAGAAGAAGCACGGCAAATACAACGCTGAGCGCCTGTGCTGTAACCGTTGCAATTGCAGCGCCTGCTGCATCCATATGAAATCCGGCTACCAGGACCATATCTCCGATCACATTTACGATACATGCAACCAGTACAAAAAGCAGCGGTGACTTACTGTCTCCCAGCCCACGAAAAATTGCTGACAGCAGATTATAAGCTACAATGAAAAAGATTCCGCCACCGCAGATCCGTACATAACTGGAGGTAAGATCAACTGCCTCAGTCGGTGCCTGCATCAGTACAGAAATCGGACGTGCGAAGCACACCATTACAAAAAACAATGCTATTGAGATGATCGTAAATACAACAACGCCGCCACCTATGACAGCTCCAATTTTTTCCGGTCTTTTTTCACCAAGATAACGGGCGATCAGGACCGTAATTCCCATTGCAAACTGAACTACTACAAAGGTTACCAGGTTCAACACCTGGCTTCCGGTGGAAACTGCTGAAAGCCCTGATGTGGAACCAAATCTACCTACGACCAGGAGGTCAACTGCACCATACGCAGCCTGCAGGATCAAGGCTCCAAGAACCGGCATCATAAATGCAACCAGTTTTTTCAGGATGCTTCCCTGTGTAAAATCTGCTTTATCGTTTGTCATATTCTTTTCTCCTCTCGCACATAATCTGATAGAACTTTTCAATCGTACGGATCATACAATCCGCATCTTCCTCGGAAATATCACTGAGAGAAAGCGCCAGTTCCCAGAAATAATCCTTATCATATTTCTGGGACAGCTTCTTTCCTTCTTCGGTGATGGCTATATATGTGACACGTCCATCCTCCTTGGATGCAAACTTATGAAGATAGCCCTTCGCTTCCATCTCTTTTACGGTTCTGGTCACTCCCGGACGCGGCAGATTCATTGCATCACTGATGTTTGAGATCTTCACCTTAATTCCCTGCTTTTCCAGTTTCTGGATCGTATCCATATACTGAATATAAGACGGCATGACTCCCTGCGGAAGTGGAGGAAGTAATTCCCGTATTCGTTTTGCCTGATAACATGCATCAAGCATTCTCTTAACTTTTTCGTTTGTCATCAAAAGCTCCTGTATAGTTATCTTTGATAATTACCATTGTTAATTATATAGGAGTTGGAGAAATTGTCAAGCTCTCTCTTTCGCTGTAACAAAAAACAGAACTCTGCATTACTGCCGGGTTCTGCTTTTTTCTGAATATGAATATGTGTATTAACTCCGATTATTTTCGGATTGAATCAACCAGTTTTCGTGCCTCTGCATGAAGAAACCATCGAGACTCACCGCGAGATTACGGATGCCATAGCATCCCATGACCCACTCCGGGCACAGGACGCCATGTATCTGCATCTGGTTTACAACCGCAAGAGAATACAACTCAGTCAGAAATGATTTAGGCAAAAGATCAGTCCCGATATCGTCACCACTTATTTCAGTTTTTTCTTCAATTCCTGAATCAGCTCAAAGTAATCTCTGTGTTTCATCTCAGGGAAAGCTTTAAGAAGTCGTCCCTGACCGAATACAGTATGATTTGTGATGGAACTGGATAACTCGTCAAACTGTGCCTGAAGTTCTGCTTTTTTCATACGGAGCATTTCAACAGTTTTTTCTTTCTGAGCAGCTGTCGTCTCAAGCAGTTCGGCTTTTGCAAGTGCTGCCTGAACCTTTCTTTCGCCAACCTTCTGCGCTGTATCAATCGTAGTCGTTGCCAGTGTATCACTAAGCTTATCACTCACAATTCTCAGATCTGAGCTGACTTTATCCAATCTGGTAAGTTTCTTATTCAATCCACGGATAACTGCTACTGTTACAATAAAGTCTGTCAGATACACTGCATATAAGATTGCTATCACAACCCACTCCCAGGTTGCCGGTGTATGAGACACCTGATTTTCTACATATTTCTGAAAAACCTTTACTACCATAACGATTGCAAGGCCCCAGATCAGAGAGAACTCCAGGCAGATATATCCATGAAAATTCAACGGTTTATCTGAATAATCCCACCATCTTGCATGGAAACACACATCAAGCAGCCATCCTGCGATCAACTCAACCGCTGTAGCAAGAACAAATCCAAATACAAAGATCATTCCTTCACTCATCTGATGTCCACCACTTTGAATCGTATTAAGCAGGGCAAAAACAGAGAGCACACCAAAGCCATATACCGGGCAGACCGGTCCGTTCAGAAATCCTCTGTTTATTACTTTTCCAAGCGCAACTGCATGAAAAATAACTTCAACTACCCATCCTCCAAAAGAATAGACCAGGAAATACAGGCATATCTGAAAATATGTCATTCCACAAATCACTGCTTATTCCTCCTCTTTCATTTTCAATACAAGTAGCTTCATTATATCAGATAATTCTGCATTTACCTATCTATATCGTGACATGCTCCCACCACTTAAATCTCTGATTTTGAAGTGGGGGCTTCTTGCTCAATGGCTCTACTGAGCCAAGTATCTACAAGCTATCCTCGCGTGCCCCGCGATTTTTTTGCCCGGACACGGGCATATTTTCTTTCTTATTATCCGGATACGGACAGTTTATGCTGCCAGCATCCTTCTTGCCTCTTCGCGGATGTTGATTGCTGCATTTCGATCTCTGTCCATCTCATTTCCGCACGTACAGCGGTAAACTCTTTCGGATAATTTCAGCTCTTTTTTTATCTTTCCGCATTTACTGCATTTTTTGCTTGAAGGGAAAAAGCGGTCTACCTTTATTAATTCTTTTCCCTTCCATTCAAGCTTATATTCCAGCATATTCCGGAACATCCCGTATCCATTATCCTGTACACTTTTCCCAAAATGCAGGCACTGGCTCATCGCTTTCATATCAATATCTTCTACCGCAACTATATCGTATTGGTCTGCGATCCTGCGGCTCAGTTTATGCAGATAATCTCTTCTCTGGCTGCGTATTTTTTCATGACATCTGGCAACTTTCTTTTTCTGCCGCACATAATTGTGGCTCCCTTTTACACATCTTGACAGTTTACGCTGTTCCCTTGCCAGCCTTTTTTCATTTTTCCTGAAGAACCCTGCTTTTTCAAGCTCGATCTCTTCTGAAAACACTGCCATCCCCTGCATCGCATAATCAATCCCCAGTATTTTTGCATTGCTGTAATCCTTATCTGCTGCTTGGTTTTCGCAGCTGTATCCTTCATACAGCAGGCTTGCAAAATACTTTCCAGATGACTCCATACTGACTGTCACTGATTTCAGGCGACAGTTTTCTGCAGGCTCCCTGTGTTTTTTCATGGAGATCCATTTTAATTTTGGAAGCCGGATCCGGCTTCCTTCTATCAGAATATTT
>ERZ772863.2605-NODE-2605-length-11871-cov-3.692112_pt1 | contig 11871 bp, 8 predicted proteins | sample MGYA00512134_ERZ772863 | MGnify/ENA primary metagenome ERZ772863 (study PRJEB29015, sample SAMEA2737659) | human gut metagenome | biome: human gut; feature: human-associated habitat; material: faeces | place: China | collected 2012 ...
CCCTCCGGGAAATCCGAAGTCGAAATGGAATAATTGCGGAACACTTCCTCATATTCGTTCTTGCCGTAAGCTTCGTATGTGGCGGCATACAGAGAATCCTCTATGTGCTTGCCCTGCCTTGCGTAAAGCTCGTATTTGGGGTTGGCCAGCATGATGGCATACCGGCTGTCCGGGAACTCCTCGATGAGCCGCTGTTTATACTGTTCGGCTTCGGCCATGTCATTCAGTCGGCCGTTGATAAGGAATAGATGGTAGTACACGTTGTCTTTGTCGGCTACGTCCGGGAACGTTTCGATAAGACGCAACAGGGTACGCCGTGCCAAGCCGAAATTTTCCAGTCTCTCCATTTCCAGGATGCCGGCTTGATAAAGCGCATCACGCAGGATGTCGTTGGAGGCTTGCAACTGCTCTTCCGTGAACGGGATTTGTTGCAGGTAATATTCCCGGTTGTGTGGGTCGCTGGCCAATGAGTCGGCCATACGCTCCTGGGCTTCGGCAATGCTGTCGGCCAAGGCGATGCTGTCGGCTTGTGCCGCCATCAGGCTGTCGCTCTCTTCGCTGTAGTCATATTCTCCGAAATCTTCCGTGCGGTCCTCGTTCTTATGGCTTCTCCGCCAGTTGTCTTCCAACGGGCGTTTGCCCCATGTGCGTTGGAACTGACGTTTGCCTTGGGCTACGACCGACGGGTTATAGAAATACCACGTGCCGGTTTGTCCGGAAGCTCCCGCCTGCGCCCTGCGGTTTCCCGTAGGCGGGGTGGGGGTGGCTGTCGGAGTTTTGGGCATATTGGCAGCCATTTCGGCCTGCATGGCCTTGCGTGCCTCTTCTTTTTCTTGCTTTTTCAAGGCTTCGATGACTTTGTCGATGGCCTCGTTACGTTCGTTTTCGGGCAACTTGGCCAACCATTGCAGGCTGTCTTGCAGTTTGATGGCCGACAAATGGGGCTCCAGTTCGGTCAGGATGCCTGAGCGGCGTTCCGCCTCTTTGTAAGCTTCATTTTCTTTGTCCAATATGCCGACCAGTTCGGCGTAACAGCGTTGTGCGTTGATATAGTCCTCCTTGTCCCAATAAATCTCACCCAGGCGCAACAATACCATGGCTTTGGCAATGCCGTTCTGTGTACTTTCTTTGGCACCGGTTTCGTATGCCCCGATACACCGGGCAGTATCCCGGTTGGCCAGATAGATATTGCCGATGGCATAATAAATCTGATCCTGATAGTCCTTGTTTTTCTTGTTCTTGGCCATGCGTCGCAATTTCTTCACCATTTTATTGTGGTTTCCGCTAGCCATGGCTTCGGTTTGCAGGATACGGGCGTTGAAAGACAATTCGTATGGAGGATTGGCACGTATGACACGCCGCAAGGCCTTGTAGGCTTCTGCTCTGTTTCCCGTTTCGTGGTACAACTGTCCCAACAGGAAGTTCAGGCGTGCGCGTTGCTGTTTGCTTTTTTCTTTCTTGACGGTTTTTTGCAAATAAGGAATAGCCTCTTTGTATTGTTTCACGAAGATGAGGTAATCGGCGTATGAGGCGTTGAATTCCCGTTTCCCTTCACTGCCGGTACTGTCGCGCTGAATCTTATGAAAGACATCCTCTGCATCGTAAGGCCATTCCAGTTCTACGTAGCAACGGGCCAGATAGGCCCGGGCCACGGACACGATTTCAGGCTGTCCGGCATATAATTGAACGTGGAGGCCGCTTCGATGAAATTGCCCTGTTGGAATTGCGCTTTCCCCATGAGCAGCCAGGCATGCCGCAAGAATGGGTTGAACTCCTTGCGGGCCATGTAGGCTTTTTCCTTGGCTGTTTTCCGCTTGTTGACGTTCGATTTCGGCCGGGCCTTTATAGAGTGCAGCTTGATGGCTTTCTCGCATTTTTCGATGGTGGTCTCGAAGTTGGACTTTCCCATGGCTGCCGTCGATTTATTTCGCACGGCATACATGGGCAATAAATCGGTGTAATTGTCCTTATGTCCTTTCTGTTGTTCCAGAACTCCTTCTTTGAAAGCCTCTGCCCCGTTAAAGTACGTATTGAACCGTGCCGTCATGGCATGGTAAAAACGGGTACCCGACGTATTCTTTTTCGTGGAACACGCCGTCAGAAGGGATAGGAAGACGAATCCGGAAGCAATGATATGTAGAAACCTTTTTTCCAATGCGCTCTTTACATAGTTAGATAACTGAAAAACATGTTTTTTATTGCCTTTTCCACCGAGGAATCGACCATGAAATTCCTTTGCACACCAAATAGATGAGTATAGAGACGAAAATGATGGAGGCACCCGATGGTATATTGTAATGGTACGACAAGTAAAGGCCGCCCAGACAGCCGCTGTAGCCTGTCACGATGGAGAGCAGTGCCATGCGTTTGAAGCTGTGCGTGAAAATATTGGCCGTCACTTGAGGGATGGTCAGCAAGGAGATGACCAACACGATGCCCACCATGCGCAGGCAGGCCACAATGGTCAGTGCGATGAAGGCCATCATCAGATATTCCACCATGGTGACAGGAAGACGTTGCGAACGGGCGAATTCAGTGTCGAAAGCAATGGAAACGAGCGGACGGAGAAAGAATGTGAAAGCAGCCGTGGCGATGAGTGCCAATGTGCCTAACAAATAAAGGTCCGAGGGGGTGACAGTCAATATATTGCCGAACAGATAGGAGGACAGCTCCGGAGTGAAGCCCGGTGCCAAAAAACTGCAAATGATGCCGATGCTCATGCCTAAAGTCCAAAAAATGGCGATGGCCGAATCTTCGCGCATGTCGCGGCGGTGGCTGAACCATTGTATGCCGCAGGCTGACAAGACAGAAAACGCGGCTGCAGAGAGTATGGGGGAAAATCCGAGGTAAACTCCGATGCCGATACCGCCGAACGAGGCATGGGTGATGCCGCCGCTGATGAAAACCAACCGCCGTGCAACGATATAAGTGCCTATCAGTCCGCAAAGGATGCTAGCCAATAGGCTGCCCAACAGGGCATTCTGGAAGAAAGTGTAAGACAGGATGCTCATGCGTGGTCGAATCTCCTTTCCCCGATAATAAGGAATACTTCGTCTTTCAATGCGTCGGGCAGGGGGACGCCGCGCAGTTGCAGGCTGCGCACCCATCCTGCCACTTCATAGTCACGCATCGTATAGAGGATATCTCTGAACTCGTCTATTTCCGTTTCGCTATACGCGGAAGCGTCCTTTCCCCGGAAACGGTCGAGTTCTTCATCGTTGTAATACTCTATTTGTTTGCTTACGGCAGCCAACAGGCTTTCTTTTTCGCATACTTCGGTAGCCTTCTCGCAGGCGTAGATCGCAACATTCCTGTGGCGGTTGTACCACGGTCGGCATTTCGCTGATTTCGCCTTGTGCCAGTTTCTTTTTCAGCGAGCGGTTGCGCAAACTGCCGGCCACGAAAGCAATGACGGCCGCAGCGGCAAGGGCTATAAGAATGTAAATGATAATCATAAGGCCGTAATTTCAAATCCCGCTTCTTTCAAGTGGTCCCAATAATGGGGATAAGATTTGCTGACCACTTGCGGATGATTAATATATATTTCGGGAACGGCGAAACAGCAAGGTGCGAACGCCATGGCCATGCGATGGTCTTCGTAGGTGTCGATGGCCGGATGTGGCCGGACTTCAGTGCGTTGCCCGTCCCAGAATAATTCTGATCCGCAGGCTTCATGCAAGGGATACCCCAGTTTTTCCAGTTCGCGGATAAGCGCGGAGATGCGGTCGGTTTCCTTGATTTTCAGGCTTTGAAGACCCGTGAAACGGAACGGGATCCCCAACATGGCACACGTGACTACGAATGTCTGTGCCAAGTCCGGTTGGTTGACGAAATCATACTCCAGGCGTTCCGTGGCGATGGGTTGTTTGGTCAGTTTGACACATGGCATCCCGTCGTCGTCACAGAAGAATTCCGTGTGCACGCCTATAGGTTCGAACAGGCCGTGTACGGCAGAATCTCCTTGGGCACTGTCTGCGAACAGGCCGGTCAGTATGATTTCTGCGTCTTTGTCGGGTGTCAGTGCCATCATTTCATACCAGTAAGATGCCGCGCTCCAGTCGTTTTCTATATAATAGGGTGTCGGGCGGTAAGGTTGCGGTTCCACCTTAATGTGTCGTTCGTCTGTCCATTCCGCTTGTGCACCGAAGTCTTTCATCAATTTCAGGGTCAGGTCGATGTAGGGGCGTGAAATGACCTGTCCGGCCAGTTCCAGTTCCAAGCCCTTTCTTAGGACCGGACCGATCATCAGCAAAGCGGAAATGTATTGGGAACTCACGTCTCCCGGCAGGCTGAGCCGGCCTCCCTCATGCAGTCCGCCGGAAATACGCAGGGGGGGATAACCTTCCGTTTCCACATATTCTATTTGTGCGCCCAGTGTCCGCAGGGCATTTACCAAGATGCCGATGGGGCGTTGTTTCATCCGGGCTGTACCGGTCAGGGTATGTGTTCCCTCGTTCACAGACCAGTAAGCCGAAAGGAAACGCATGGCCGTACCGGCCGCCATGATGTCGATGGGGTCGTCGGTTTGCGTCAGTGCCCTTACCATAACGAATGTGTCGTCGCAGTCCGACACATTTCTCGGCAAGTCTTTTCCTCCGGCCAGTGCATGGATGATGAGGGCCCGGTTGCTGATGCTTTTGCTGGCCGGCAGTATGGTTTTATGCCGCAGGTGTAGCGGCGCGGTAAGTCTGATTTGCATGTTTTGCCTAAAATGTGGGTTATACCAGCACAAAAGTAGAAATTTATTTGGAGAATTCAAAAACAATTTCTACTTTTGCACCCGCAAACGGGATGTAGCTCAGTCCGGTTAGAGTACTCGTCTGGGGGGCGAGTGGTCGCTGGTTCGAATCCAGTCATCCCGACAAAATATAAAGGCATCGGTAATCCAAGGATTATGGATGCTTTTTTTATGTGTTTATAGCTTCCACGTCCCGCACGCTTTCCCTCCCAAGGTTTTTCAGAAAAGGGCCTTCATCTTTCAGGCGATATGTCAACGCTTTGTCGTATAGTTTGTTATGGGATGAAGAATAGGGAGGCCATCTTTCAGTTTCCTTTCATTGCAGAAAGCGGATTTTCATCATGAGGCAAATGAAAAATCATTCGGCTGAGATTCGTTTTTCGTTCTCAGCCGAATGATTTTTCAATCTCAGGCGAACGATTTTCCGTTCCGCGCCGAACGAAATGAGGCTTGGCTGAAGGATGCCTGAAACATCCTTCAGCCTGTAACATCAATATTATGAACGGATTACCATGAGACCTGAAAGATGAAGGATCTTTTTGTAAAATCCCTGTGTAGATACCCAAAGGGTTACCACCAGATTTGCTTTCCGTCTTCGTAAGTGAAGATTCTTTCTTCCGAGCCTTTGGTACGGTTGTGCAGGCGGAACAAGGCCTGGGCCGGGACGTTGTCGTATTTCAATACCGCCTCGAAATTCCCCGTCTTGCGCCCTAATGACATCCATGTCCCGTGGTTCCAATAGAACAATTCGTATTCTTCGCCTTCGCGGATGAAGTTGTCATCGTTACGCGGCAGGAATACGATACGTGCCACGTTTTCCGGCTGTTCCAGTTCCCATCCGTACCATACGCCGTACACGTCGTGGGAGTCGTAGAAGGAAAGGACATTGCCATCGAACAGGTTTTCCGGGCCGCACCAGGGGCGTACGTGGAAGTTGCCCATTAGTCGTTTATGCTTTAGCGTGTCGTCGGCGGCATTGAACGTATAAAGTTCGGCCATGTTGCCCCTCGACCAGTCCGGTGACAGGTAACGGAAATATCTGTATTTGCCGGTGTAACGGGGATGGACGACATGGAATTTGTTGTCCTTCAGGTGCGGGATGACATGTATGGTCAGCGAATCGCTGAAGTCTTCCTGGTTGGCCACTTGGAACTTCCCGCCGATTACGCCCTGAAGGAATTGGTTGGAACGTACGTCGCGGAATTTGCGTTTCACTTCCACCGTCGTGCGTTGCGTGGTGTCGGCTGTCATTTTATGGATATTTCCTTGTGGGTCTAAAAGGAAAGCGTCTCCGGCTGGAACCATGCCGTTTTCTTCGGAATAATGTACGGGCATGTACACTACGTTTCGTGCCATGTCCCGGAAGGTGGCTTTCCGTCCGTGGCGCGTGCCCCAATGCACGATGCTCCAGTCTTGGTTGTCGAAGACGGACAGGTAGACGAACCTGCCGCTTTCAGCGTCGTCGTACAACTCCGCCTCCACATCGGAAGTGGCCGTGTATTCCCTTGTCACATCCATAATGTAAGGTGTGTCGAAGATGTCGGGAATCTCCTCTTTTCCCTTGTTCTGCATATAGAGCGATTCCTGCTGTTTCTCGTAGGTTTGGCGGAACACTTTGGTCAGCCGGTCTTCCTTCCGTTTCATGAAGTGGTCGCCGAGCCGTTCCCCCGGATTGAAAGGGATGAAAGAATGGTTGTCGGGAAAGAACACGCACCATTCATGCCCCAAGCTCCGGTTGCCCCACTGTGGTGTGAAGTCGATGGTGGCAGGCAGTCCGTGCGCCCTTAGTACGGCCACGCACAGGTGTGCATATTCCTTGCAGGAAGCCGACTTGACATGTTCGAGTGCCGTGAGGGGGAGGTCGGGAAGGAATTGCGGAGGATAATAAATGACGGAACGCATGCCTCCCAGAATGTCGTTGGCCATGCCATAGGCATAGGTGGAGTTGTCTTGGTTGGGGTCGTATGCTTCGCGCACCCATGAAGGCACGGTGAATGTCTTCCTCCAAAGACTTGTCTTTTCATTCCCGATACGGTAAGGCAGCACATAGCGGCAGAACATTTCGAAACTGTATTGTTTGTTCCAGTTCTGTTGCCATACGGTGAATGCACTGTCGATATGTTCGGTCAGGAAGTCAGCCGTGACGGATTGGGCATCGTACAGGCGTTCGTCCTGGCTTAATTCCAAATCCAGACCTGTTCGTTGCAAGATAGTATCGTATTTCATAATCCAGAACACACGGTCTCCGTTGCAATGGCGGAACACACTGTCCATGTAATTGTCGTACACGTCGACGGCTTCACCGGTGTGGGCGAAATGCCCGTCCATGTTTTCCAGAAGGAAGCGTGCGGCTTTCTCTTTGAGCGGCTCATTTTTGTAATGTTCCAATACGGTTTCCAGTTCCCGGCGGTTTTCACCGGCTTTTTCCAGCGTCTGCCTGATGCTCGTTTTCTGGCAGGAGGAGACGGCTAAGGTTGCAGCAAGGCAGCAAAGAAGAAGGTTTTTCATTGCAGTTGATTTTAATGTTATGGAATAGTGGACATGTTGAACATGTAGACGAAAGAGAAAACGGCCAGAATTAAAAGCCCGGCTTTTATCCATTTGTTTTGCAAAAGCCATATAAGCCCGAACCATCCGTATGACAGGATGAGCGGGCTGTACAGTCTGAATGGCATGCTTCCTATGACTCCATAATGAAACAGGCAAGACGGAATGAGAATTCCTACGATGAGGCATAAGCTGATGCAGAACCATGCCACGCCGGATTTGCTATTCCATTCCGGGACGTTAACCTGTCTCGTGGTGTTCATCCCATAAAGGTACAGCCAAAGTATTACCGCGCCAAAAAGGTTTTCCGATGCTTCCCATATTTTAGCAGATAATGGGTTGTCCGAAAGGAAAAAGGTTGGAATGGACATTAGAATGAACAGGATGGCCAAAGCGTAAGCCAGACGTTTCAGGTTAAACTTATGACGTTGGTTTATATAACAAATACATCCGTGTATGAGCAGGATGATAGGGAAGAAGAAGAGCAAAAATGCGGGGAACAATACTTCTACCCTTACTGCGGCACCGTCCGGGATGAAATGAGGACGGGCTATGTGCTGGCCTATTCTGTTCGCTCCAATGAACAGTAATGGCAATAGGGCGCGTAGGATAAGTTTGATTTGAGTATTCATGTGTTTAAAAGATTAAAGGAGTATTCCATTTGTTATTTAGATATTCTATTCGTATCATTGAGTGAAAAACACATTATATATGAATAATATCAAAAATAGTACACCTGTAACGCGTTCGGAACGTTCTATATACTTTATGCTATTAGGAGTTTCTTCCTTTTTGTACTTCTTCTTGCCGTACCCCCATTCATAAAATTGGGATAACGCAGAGATAAGTATGATATAGGATACTAATGTGGTAGTGAAATCCGAGTGTAGGTTGGTTCCCTCTAAAGAATATACGGTAAGGATGATTATCCCCATAAAGTAGTATATAATACGGTTGAAATCTTTTTTCATATGGTCTTTATTTAATCGTTATAGTTTTATAAAGGTAATCTTTGTTCCTTTTGCTCATTGTACAAACGTCAGACTTCCATACGACAGGTATTCCTTTTCCAGTAATCCCTTCCGCTTCCACAGAAATGACGGTCTGTTTGCTGTTGTTGAAGAGCCGTACGGTAGCTTCCCCTTTTTCGTCGAACTTGACTTCCGGAATCCAGAGTAGTGTACGCCGGTAGTCTTTGGTGTCAGGCAGAGGTTTCCGGCTGTAATCGGGGCTGTAGAAATCCTCGCAGACGGCATAGCCTCGCAGGACGTAATGCCGGTCCCGGTAAGTCCTTTGGTATCCGTCGTTGGGGAAGAGGCGGTAGTCTATGATGACTTCGGGCTGGTTGTCTTGTGCATACTTCCAACTGCCTTGTTCGCGAGGGGCATAATCGGTGTAGATATAGATTTTGTCAAGGTAACGGAGCAGGCGGTATTTCTTGAGCTTTTGTTTGGAAATACTGAAATTGGATCCTATTGGGGTTGGACTTTTTTCGTCATGCTCCGGTTCTTCATATTTATCAGAAAGGAGAATTCCCGATTTATTGGAACTGGCAATGGCGTAGTCTTCTTGGCTGTTGAAGTCTTGGTCATTCCTGGTATTTTCATTTGGATTCATTTTTAATGGGATTCCGTCAAACCATTCTTTGATAGAGTACCGTCTGTCTTGTCCCATGTCATTCGCAAAACTAAAAGCGATTTGTTGTGAGAAAGTTCTCCAATCATGTTTTCCTCCGTTCAATCCATGGTCGGTTATGAGGTTGAAAGCTTTATAAGCATCTATGATGATGGTGGGTTTGCTGTTGTTGAATCGTCGTAATCCATTTCGTTTGTTGCGAATGGTTACAGTGGGAAGTTTACGCCCGTTGAATACGCCAGAAACGGTGTATAGACTGTCAGGATAGTTCGTTTCATATTCTTTGTCTTGGTAAAATGTGTACGGTTTAGGGAAATTGGGATAGAAATGGTTGAGCTTTACGTAAAAATCGGGATATTCTGTTTCATCCATGAATCCCTTTCTCTGTTTTTTTATGGCATCCCTTACTGGGTCTTTGGCATCAGAAGCCATGAGGTTTAATACGCAATCTTCATAAAATTTTGGGGTAACCATGTAGAATGTACTTTGTTGGGTTTTCTGCATTAGTTCAAGCGTGCTTTCTCCTTGGAGGAAAGAAGCTATGACATGTACTTCCTTCTTCATTTTTGAGATGGATGGAGCGTACAAGTCCTGTAGTGTTTTACCTTTGAATTTAGAGGCGCATATTTCTGTGGTATAGAAATCAATGGGTTTAACTTCTTCTTTTTGGTTGTCATGTGCATCTTTTCTCATTAATGAGGTTATCCATGCTTTTTCTCCGAAATCATTGTCTTTATATAATGAATAGGTATGATTCACCTGTCCTTCTATAGTCTGTGACTTTTCGGGCAGGAACCGTAATGAAAAGGCTTCAATTCCCGCCATTTCTTTCCATTCGTATCTTCTCCATCCCTGCACCATCAACAGCAGGTCCAAGTCCCTGCGGTGCATGCTGTCGTCAGCTTCGAAATAATATCCGGGATTTTCGACGAACCCTTTGATTTCGCTGGCGAGCATCATTTCCGTGAGCATGGTTCCGTTGTCATAGGTTTGTTCTTCCGTGGCCCTGTCCCTGACTGCAAGGGATACGGATGTGGCCGTGTCTTGTATGTCTTGTAGTTTCAGGTTTAGTGTGACGGGTGCGAACGGCTCGTATTGTGGTTCTATTCCATGGATGTCGATCCTTGCAGAATCGTAGTCGTGGCGGTTGACGAAACACAGCCTGTCGGCATAGATTTGCCCTTTCCCGTCGAATACTGTGATTTGGTTCACCCCCGTGCACAGTTCGTTCAACGGGATGGTTACGTTTGTCTTTCGTTTGTCTCCGAAGTCGATGTGCTGTAAGGTTTGGGGTACTCCTTGTGCCATAACCTGCAGGGCCAGTCCTTCCGGGAAGTCCGTCAATCCTTCGCTTCTTTGCAGTTCTATTCTTAGCAGGGTGTCCTGTCTAACCTGCAAGGCGATGCCTTCTTCCTCCACTTCAGGGAGTTTCACTTCATAGTCGTATCCTTTGTATTGGAAAACGGCTTTGTACCCTTCTTCGGACGCAACATCGTGCAGGATGAATGTACACCTTCCCCTGTTTCCGGTTCGGGTTTTGGTTATCTTCTTTCCTTGTGGGTCGAGTATGTCAAATTCCACGTTTTCCAGATGTTCCCCCTCTTCCGTATTGAGTTCCAGAGCAACGTTGCAGTCCGTTCCGGTTATGAGGTTTCCTCCTTCTGGATAGAATTTCAGTTCGAGTTCCGGTTTCCCTTTCCGTGCCTTGAAATACCTCCTTAAAGGACGTAGTGTCATGTCTTTGGTGTAATGTCCCGTTTCTTTTGGCTTGTCGTAGACGGGGAACACCCTTGAATAGAGTTTTTCATAATCCCGAAAGAAGTCTTTGGCCATTTCCTTGTTATAGAAAGCGTCCTCGCTCCATTGGGCATGCGGATGTTCGTATTGCCCGAAGTTGAGCATCCACCGTGTGTATGCCCGTAGTTCGTAATATCCGGCATAGAGTGAATCCGTCAGTACGAAAGCTCCGTTAGCTGTTCCATTCGGCATTTCGAGTTGCTGCCTTTCGACGAGGAATCCATCCGGTGTGAGTAGTTCCACGTAGAGGATTTTGCTCATGTCGGTCAGTGTTCCTTTGTCGCTTCGTGTGACGTATCCTTTGTACCAAATCGTATCGCCCACGAAGTAGCAGGTATTGTCGAGGTGCACGTATACCTTTTCTTGCGGCAGCATCGTTCCGAAGAGTGACATTCTACGTTGTAAAGAATCTGTATTGAATGTAGTTGCGCCAAAGCAAAGATAATTCCAAAAGATAAAAATGGAAATAAAGATAATTTGTTTCATATACAGTTAATTGGTTTGATGAGGTTGCCTGATTCTGAGGCAACCTCATGTGTATTGTTACCGATATGGCCTAAATCCAGGATGCACCCAGTCTGAGTATGCAAAGTTAAAATGAGAACGACTGTAGTTTATTTGGCATTCAAATGTTATGTATAACTCTGTCCCACGTATAGAACAAAAATTTCTATTGTTGCTTGTAAAATATCCAAGACGTTGCATCTCAGGAGAAAATTCTATTGTTCCCGTTGCACTAACGACTGGACATTGGTAACTTCCATTATAAACACTTTGTTGCCAGGATATGTTCCATATTAAAGTTCCATATGTGATTTCGCGTTCTGTCTTCATGCTTTCGGATATGGAAGATAATCGTTTGAATGGGATTTTTTTTGTTTTGAAGACCATTGAGTGGGAGGTTGAGTCTATTACTTCCAACTGAGCCGTTAATGAAGCTTTTATCAGCCCGAAGTTTTTAAAAGTTTCTTCCATTTCTTCCAATGTCGGAAGTGGGATTCCCGACTCTGTTTCAAATACAACTTCCGGCACTCCATACTTTTCTGCCATAGCACGTAGCGTGACGATTTCTTCTGCTGAATAACGGTAGGTGCCTTGTCCGTTTTCCATTTCGTCTTGGGTACAACTCCAAATGATAAGTCCACCCAGTGCCA
>ERZ772863.2611-NODE-2611-length-11855-cov-2.729576_pt1 | contig 11855 bp, 8 predicted proteins | sample MGYA00512134_ERZ772863 | MGnify/ENA primary metagenome ERZ772863 (study PRJEB29015, sample SAMEA2737659) | human gut metagenome | biome: human gut; feature: human-associated habitat; material: faeces | place: China | collected 2012 ...
GGTCGACGGTAGCAGTTTCTTATAGTCCTTGCTTGCTTCCGCTTCGCGCAGGAAACTCAATGCCACTTCGAGTCCAGATTCGGCGGCATACCCGACTTGCGCGTTCTCCTTATTATTCCTGTACGGCAATGCTTGCGAAAGCAGTATGGTCATTACCAGTGCCGACGTGGTGAGCACCACCATTACGAACAGTACCGCGAGCATCATGGCCGCGCCCCGCTCCCCCATGCGTTGGCATAATCTGGCACGATACCTGCGGTTGAGTCCGGCCCACAATCCGTTCTTCATGTTCAACCTTCCCGCTTTCGCTTACGCTTGCCCGTTGATGGCGTCGAACATGGAGAACATCGGCATGTACAATGCCACCACCATGAAGCCGACCACGCTACCGAGCACCAGAATCATCAACGGTTCCAGCAACGAAGTGAGCTGTTTGGCGATGGATTGCGCTTCTTCGTCATACGCTTTGCCCGCGCTGGCGAGCATCTGGTCGATGGCGCCGGAATCCTCACCGATCGCCGCCATCTGCACCATCATGTTCGGGAACACTTTTTCGGTACCCATACTGTCCGCCAGCCTATAGCCGCGTTCCACGAGTCGAGACACTCGTTTGGATGCTTCGTCGATTACATAATTGCCGGATGTGGATCCGACAATGTCAAGAGCCTGCAGAATGGGCACGCCCGAAGCGAGCATGGATGCGAAATTGTTGCAGAATCGCGCCAATGCCACATTGGTGGTCAGTTTGCCGAACACGGGCGCCTTCAACGTGAACGGATCCCACCAGGTACGAATGATGTCTTTGTTGCGATTGCGCTTCCAAAACATGACGAACGCCACCGCGCACACAATGATCACGGGAATGCCAACCGGTGCGGCCTTGCCCATATCAACCATGATCTGCGTGACCCATGGCAGTTCCGCGCCCATCGACGCATACATGCTGTCGAACATGGGCACGATGGTCAGCAGCATCACGCCCACCAGCAGCACAGCAATGCCGAGCACCACCACCGGGTAAGCCAGTGCGCCTTTGATCTGACCTTGCAAACGCACGTCCGCTTCAAAGCTGTCGGCCACGGTAATCAGGGATTTGTCAAGGAAGCCGCCGGTTTCGCCGGCCCGCACCATGTTGGTCATAATGGGCGGGAACAGATGGTCGGGATTATTGTCCATTGCTTCGGAAAACGATGATCCCGCCTCAACCTGCTGCATGCAGTCACGTACCGCATTGCGCAGTTTCACATTTCCGATTTGTTCAGTAACGATATTCAGTGCGCGAATCAGGGAGACGCCTGCCGCCACCATGGTGGCAAGCTGACGTGACATAACCGCGAAGTCTTTTTTGCTTGGATATTTTTCGAACGCTTTGATTTCAATATTGGTATTGAGACCGGTGCCTGCGTTCACGTCAACAAGTTCCGTTGGAATCAGACCGAGCTTATTCACGCGATCGATGGCCTGATCTCGCGTCTGCGCTTCGATAACGCCCTTCTGCTTGGTGCGGCCGTCAGCGGAAACACCCTTGTAACGCCACTTCTTGGTGCCGTTTTGAAATGCCACTTGCGCCTGTTCCCTGGCCATTACTCCCCCATGGAATGATTGACGAACAATAGAACGAATATGGATATGGAACAAGGTATCGGAGCGATACCTCATACGCTCCGATACCTTTAGATCCCATAGTCAGCGGGGCAATCAGTCTTGCTTCGCAACCAAATCCTTATGATCTGTACTGCTGACGGAACCATTTGCCGAATTATAGACATAGTTCTTGCAGCCCGTGTTGTTCGAGTTGGTGCCCTCGACCGTATAAGTTCCGGCACCCGCCGTCGCAGTAATCACGATAGTGACGCCATCGCTCACCGTAACTTCATTGCCATCATAGATGTCGCACTTGCTGTTAGTTGACGAACCGGTGCAAGAAGAAGCCTTCAGAGTCGGAACTTTCCCATTATTGTTAGTCATGATGGTTTCCATCACAAGGCTGGCGTTCTTGACGTCGGACTCGGTCTGGGAGTTCCAGGCCGACTTGCGCTGGTTCAGGTAGATCGGCACGGAGATGGCGGCGAGGATGCCGATGATGATGATGACCACCACGAGCAGCTCGACGAGGGTGAAGCCCTTTTCGCCCTTGGCGCGGCGGTTGAGTGCGTTGCGCACGCTCTTCATAATTGAATCCTTCTTTCCTTCGGGAAAGGTCGCCGCTCGCATCCCACGATGGAGCTTCGCGGCGTTCTTCTATCGATCGTCCCCTTGTGGGGGCTGCTGGCTCACATAACCAACAGTCCTAACTTTATCCGCATTGACATCGTTTGCAGAACCATTATTCCGGCGTCAATCGTTTTACGAGCGTTTCATTTTCGATTCATTTTCCCCTCATCCTTCATCCGCACAAAAGCGCTTTAGTTTATCCCACAACCCCCTTCACAACCATCAAGCAAATCACACTTTTTCAAGCGGACACAAAAGGTACAACACAAAACCAAAATCGTGCAACAAAAAATACAACACCACAAATAGCTTGTTTTTCAGTACAATCGCTCAGCAAATCTTTGCAGTCACGTTTTTTTGAAAAAACTGGAATAACCACCTTTTTCGGGCGTGTCGCAGGGTGCTGACGGGGCGACAAAAAACGGCTGGCTCCATAAGGAACCAGCCGTCTGCCGCAAGACCTAGCGGAACACTCAGCCACACGGAGTGAAATCGATTGCAGTTCCACCCGATTTCACATTGCGTGCGGTGAACGACGTGGACGTATTCGACGTGACCGGCTTGCCGCTCACATACGACCCCGTCACCGGCGAATAACGCACCACCCGATTGGTGCCATCCACCGTGAATAATCGCGAGGCGAACAGCGAATCATCAGACGTGCCTCCCGACTCGTTGTTCATTACCGACCCCAACACCGCGCGCGTGCTCCATGACGTGACGGACGCATCATACGGCTTCGTTTTTACCTTCACGCTGCCGTAATCGCTTACCGTACCGTTCTTCCACGTGGCGTCCTGGTACGTGATCACCACGCACTGCTTCGCACCAGAATCCCCCGGAGTGACCATGGTGATCGTATGGTTCGTGGCGTCATACTCAACACCCTCCGCGTAGCGCACATACCGGTCGAGGCTTTGCACCGACGTGGCTATTTCCGTGGAAGACCTGCTTCGTATCGCATCCGCGCTGGTGGAATGCAGGTATTGCACGATCGCCGTGGTGAACATGGTGAAGACGATGGCGAAGATGAACAGCGACACCATCATCTCCACCAAGGTGACGCCGCTTTCACCGCGCGCCATACGTTGCGCGACGGCGCGAATACGCAGTTTTCCGCTTGTTGTTCCGCTCATTGCAACCCCTCACTAGATGATGAGCTTGTTGTCGACACCAATATCCAGCAGTTCCGACGTGGTGTACAGGCAGGTTTTGCTCTGATGCATGTTGTCGTCCCAGGTGACGCCCACCACCACGCGGATCATAGGCATATACGTGTGCGCACCGAACGTGAACGCGCCCGATACCGTTTTGCCCGGATCCAGGATGTCGGCCGTGGCGCTTGTTGAGGTATTGGCCGTATAGCTTGTTGCGGAACTACGGGAAATGCCCAGCTGAGATGCGGTCTTGCACGAGATCTCGCCGCTGGCACGGAAACAGCGCTCCACCACCGTGTTCACCGTATATTCGGTATGCTTGGCGTCCTTGCCCGCAGTGGCACGAACCGGCTGAATATACTTGCTCTTGTCTGGATCAGGCGAACTGGTATAGCTCAGATCCGCCAATTGCGACGTGATGGCGCCAACGTCGGAAAGATTCTTCTGCGCGGCGGTGACGGACGTTTCCCCCATGCCTTTGATGAGTTCATCGAGATATTGGTTGGCGTCTACATTGGCGATCTGCGCACGCATTCTTTCCATGCCGTCGTCGCCCAGCGACACGGCGGTGGACCGCTGCTGCTGCGCATATGACGTGCGAATGGCCGTAATGGCGAACTGTGCGGCGGCAAGTCCCGTGATGCTCAACACCACGATCGCCACCAGCACTTCCACCAACGTGAAGCCGGACTCGCCACGTTTTGGCAATCGATTGACGCGACTCGCCGCAACCCCTGAATCGGGGGCGTCTCCCGCTGTGCGCAAGCTGTACTCCATGAGCAGCTCCTTCACAAGATGCCACCCCATCATTGGAAGCGGCAGGAATTCGGCACGCAACCAAACGCGGTGCCATAAACATGAGTTACTGTATCACGATATTCTGCCAACGTTTTCACAGCAACATATTTCTCAAAAAACTTTGCCACGATTAGCTTTTACCTGTTTTTGCGGCTACAATACTGATTTAGCAGTACACAATACTGCAATCGTTGTAGCTCACATGACTTCGAACAACTGAACATCAGCCACCCCACAAATGCTGCCGTTTGCTTGGGGTTTCATGTTATGCCGTATGACAGGCGCATAAGCGCGCATGCGGTGCAGGAGGTCATTATGAGCGACGCCGGTTCGGGAGGCCGTTTCCCCTTCCTCAGGCGAAACAAAAACAGCGACACGCCGAACGCTTTCCCGCAAAGTATGGATCCGATCGCGCCGACAACCGGCGAGATCCATCAGGTGTTCACGCCGAGCACACCACGCCATGCGGCAATGACAAGCGACGTCACCGGAGATTTTCCCGCCATGCCAACGTCCACCGAAGGCATGGACGAACAGACCGAACGCCAATATGCCATGGCGTTGGCGCAAGGCATGAGCCTGCCGTTCGTGGACCTCAACGAATACCAGATCGACAAAGAAGTCATCAGCATGGTTCCCGACGATCTGTGCCGACGCAACCAGCTTCTGCCGCTTTCCATCGTCAACGGGCGCATCGCCGTAGCCATGGCGAATCCGAAAAACTTCGCCGCGGTAGACGATGTTTCCGCAACAACCGGCATGCCCGTCATCGCCATGGTCGCCATGCCATCGCAGGTACGCGACTGCATCAACCGGTTCCTGCGCGCCAATGCGGAGTTGACCGAACTATCGCACGAGATCGCCGCGACCGCGAAAAAAGAAGTCGACCTTGAACAAGACGACAGCGAAGACGCCTCCCCCGTGGCACGCTTCGTAAGTCTGCTCATCAACCAGGCCATCGACGACCACTGCTCCGATATCCATATCGAACCGCAGGAAGACGGTCTGCTCGTACGCTACCGCATCGACGGCGTGCTGCATATCTTCCAAAAAGCGCCACGCGCCATGACCCAAGGTGTGATCAGCCGCATTAAGGTCATGGCCGAAATGGATATCGGCGAGCGCCGCAAGCCGCAGGATGGCCGTATTACCGTACGTCACAACGGTCAGAAGGTTGATCTTCGCGTGGCGGCATTGCCTACGGTGTGGGGCGAGAAAATCGTCATGCGTATTTTGAGCACGCCTTCGGGCAATCTCAAAGTGGAGGATCTGAATTTCAGCGAACGCAATTTCGATGTGTTTTCCAAAGCGTACAACCGCCCGTACGGCATGGTGTTGGTGACTGGTCCGACCGGTTCGGGTAAGTCGACCACGTTGTATGCGACGTTGGGCGATGTGGCCCGCCCGGAAATCAACATCATCACGGTTGAAGACCCTGTGGAATTCCGCATGGAGGGCATCAATCAGGTGCAGGTGAACAATAAGGCGGGTATGACCTTTGCCGCCGCGTTGCGTTCGATTCTTCGTGCCGACCCTGATGTGGTGCTGATCGGTGAGATTCGAGACGAGGAGACGGCGACCATTGCGATCGAGGCTTCGCTGACGGGCCATTTGGTGCTGTCCACGTTGCACACCAATGATGCTCCGAGTGCGGTGACGCGTTTGACGGAAATGGGCGTGGAACCGTTTTTGGTGAGCTCGTCGCTGGCTGCGGTGATGGCGCAGCGTCTGGCGAGGCGCCTGTGCAAGAAATGCCGGAAAGCCGATACGGCCACTCCCGTGGAGTTGAAGATGATGGGTGTGCCATATACGCCCGGCTCTCCGTTGCCGACCGTGTACCGTGCGATGGGTTGCCGTGAATGTTCCAACACCGGATATCACGGGCGTGTGGCCATTCAGCAGGTAATGGGCGTGGACACGCAGATGGAGGATTTGATCGCGCGTGGTGCCACGTCGCTGGAAATCGAGCAGGCGGCCAAGTCGAAAGGCATGACGTCGCTTCGTGAGGATGGCTGGCAGAAGGTTCTGCAAGGCATTACTTCCGTGGATGAAGTGCTTCGCGTGACCGTGTAGTTGTGTAATCGTGTGACCGCGTTTTCAACATATGTAAAGGACAATGATGACCGATATTGAACAGCAACCCGAGCTGAAAACCGAAATGAACACCGCGACGGATCCCGATGCGCAGCCGACTTGGGATGCGAACACCGATTTGTCTGGTTTGAAAGGTGTGACCATTCCCAGTACCGCTCCTTCATTCAACGAGGATCCGCGTAGGGGACGCCATTGGTCGCCCGACAATGCGATTCAGGCTGACGATGACAGTTTGCGCAATATTTTCGCGTCGCTTGACGCCATACCCGCGTTGCGGCATGGTTCCGGTACCGTTCCCGACCCCATGCCTAAGGCCGCGGTCGAGCAACAGCCGGCGGCCGAGCCTCAACAGAGCGAACAGCGGCAGCCTATGCAACAGTCAGCTGCCCCGCAAGCCGTTGCATCACAATCTGTAGCGGAACCGCAGCCCGCTCCGACACGGCCTGCGGAAACACCGCTCATTGCAGAACAACAGGAACTCTCCTACGACACCGCTTTTCCGGAAACCCCGGAAAACGAAGCCGTGGATCAGCAGAATCTGCAATTCGACGATGACGTGACGGAAGTCACCCCTGCATTCGAGTATCATGGACCGATCCAGCAAATCGACGGCGATCCGCCATCATTCATTCCAGGCGGCACGCCGTTCGCGCAACAGCCGGACGACTATGCGGCGTACGAGGAGAACACGCAGACCATGCTGCCTTCCGCCATCAACCATATTGCGCAGCCTGCGCCCGCTGCCAGACCGCAACCCAATATGAACAACAGGCTAATCGTGGATTTCATAGTGCCCGAAACCAATGATTCCGACGAGGACGCTGTTCCCGGACAACGCAGAATCAAAGCGCAACAGGTCAAAGAAACATTGCATGCCGAACATCCCGATGCGGATCCGGAATTCGTGGCTGCCATATGCCAGCTGGTGGAATTGAACGCGTCCGATCTTCATCTGGTGGTCAACGATCCGCCAATGCTGCGCGTGGATGGCAAGCTGCGCCCCGCCAAAGGGCTGAGCGTGTGGAACAAGGACCGCACGTATGAAGCCATCAAAGTGATGACCAACGAGCTGGAGATGGAACGGTTCAAAGACGATTTGGAACTTGATATTTCATTCTCCATCGGCGATCTGCTGCGATTCCGCGTCAACGTATACCGCGACCGTTTGGGCGTGTGCGCGGCATTACGAACCATTCCCACGGAAATCAAAACCGCGCAGGAGCTTGGTCTCGACCCGCATATCGCCGATCTGGCGTTACTGCCGCGTGGACTCGTGCTCGTATGCGGTCCGACCGGCTCCGGCAAATCCACCACGCTCGCCGCGATTGTCGACAGAGCGAATGCCGAACGCGCCGACCATATCATCACCATTGAAGACCCGATCGAATTCGTGCATCAACACAAGCGTTGCGTGATGAGCCAGCGTGAAGTGGGCACCGACACCAAAAGTTTCGCGGAAGCGCTTAAACGCGCGCTTCGTGAAGATCCCGACATTATCGAAGTGGGCGAGCTTCGAGACCTCGAAACCATTTCCACCGCGTTGACCGCCGTGGAAACCGGCCACTTGGTGTTCGCCACCCTGCACACGCAGGACGCCGGTTCGACCGTGGACCGTCTGATCGACGTGTACCCGGAAAATCAGCAGCAGCAGATTCGCGTGCAGGTGGCCTCCACTCTGCGCGCGGTGGTCGTGCAAACCCTGATTCCACGTGCCAGCGGGCATGGCCGCGCTCCTGCCACCGAAGTGATGATCAACACTCCGGCCGTGGCCGCGTTGATTCGCGGAGGCAAGGCGCATCAGATTCGTACCGTGCTGCAATCCGGCGAAAAGGAAGGCATGCATACGCTTGACCAAGATCTGGCGAGACTCGTCAACAAGGGCGTCATCACCTTCGAAGACGCTCTTGCCAAGGTGCAGGTCCTCGAGGAATTCGAAAAACTCTGCGGCGCCCGCTCCTCCTTCTAACCTCGCCGTACCCATACACCATCTTTACACCTATCATGAGCAACACAGCAGAAACACCAACCATCATCCAGCCCGACGTTTCGGCGAACCGCGTGACGAACCTTCGAAAAAGACTCTTCACCTGGTTCGCCGAACAACGGCTGCACTGCATTGTCTTCATCGCCTACGTGACAGTGACCGTCACCGTGTCGTGTTTTCACGAACCATGGTTTGATGAGGCGCAAGCTTGGCTGATCGCACGTGATTGCTCATGGAAGGAACTGCTTACCGTACGCACCCATTACGAAGGACACCCACCTCTTTGGTGGATGCTGCTTGCCATTCCCGCCAAACTTGGCATGCCTTACGAAATAGGATTGAAATCCCTCAATCTTATGTGCGCCGCGCTGATGATCTGGCTTTTGGAATTCAAAACGAAACTACCAGAATTACTAAAGGTAATACTGCCATTTTCCTATTTTCTTTGCTACCAGTATGGCGTAACTTCCAGACCATATGCGCTTATGATCGCCGCAATGCTGCTCATAGCCATCAATTGGAACAACCGCAACACCAAGCCATGGCCAGTCATACTCAGCATGATGCTGCTATGCGCCACGAGCTCTTACGGATTGGCAATCGCCGGCATGCTTGCCTTGAATTGGACGATTCAATTTCTCTGCGGCGAACGCTCGCTTATAAAAAACAAGCAGCGTTTCGCGGGACTTGTTCTGCTACTGGTATTCGCCATCATACTGCTCCTCAACGTACTCCCCGCACCCGGCACATACCACGGTGACTTTGACATACATGGCACTGCAACAACATCACCCGCATGGGTTTCCGTATTCAACACCTGGCTGGTAATGCCTTCCGAGACGTTGTTCACTTCAACCCTGTCGGATGGCAATATGCAGTTCATCGCTCTCACGCCAAGCGAGCTGTTTATGCCGTGCGTAATGTCATGCCTGATGTGGTGTTTTCTTATTCAGATTTGCCTACGCCGGAAAACCGCATCATTGCTGCTCACCACATACTTGGGTATAAGCGTTGCGTTCACCGCGCATCTTTCCATGCATCATGCGGGAATCATCTTGGGATTCTTCATCGCCATTCTCGCCATCGATTGCGATATCGAAAAAATCAATTCCAACGATTGGCCTCAGTGGATCCGTAATCTCAACAACCGTGTTATGACTCTTCTTGGACCGAAGAAAACGGAACGGTATCTCCGTTTCTTCAAAATCCTCGGTCTTATCTTCATGCTTGTCAGCGTGTATTGGACGGCAAGCGCCAGTATTTGCGATATTCGGTACGACTATTCGTCTTCCCGGGCGGTAGCGTCTTTTATCAAAACCAACCATTTGGAGCAATACCGTTGGATGGCAGGCTGGACACGCGTCAGCAAGAACGACACCGCTTCCAATCCAGAAATCAACAAAATCATCGACAAAGGCGGATATTGCGGCGGCACCGACTGCATCGACTACACTTCTTGGTACGGCAGCACCCTTATCGATTCAGCCCCTTACTTCGACCATACGCTTCTTGCCAATGCATACAAGGGACGAAACTATTCGTCGTGGGAATGGTGCGTTGACCCCTATGCGGGAAAGAAAGACATCGAAACATGGAAATCGTGGGGCGAACCCGAATTCTACGACACTCTGTATCAGCCATTTTTCTTCTCCGACCTTGGTTACGACAGAAACCATTACACGAAAATCAAAATCGCCGAAACCAAGACATCTTGGAAAAGCACATGGTCGGAAGGCGCCTGCGAAATTTACGTGCGCAACGACATTTACGAGAACGTATTGCATTCGCCCGATCCTGGAATCGACTGGCCCGACGGCGCAACGCGCAGATAACAAGTGGACCGGCATCCAACTGGAACGTGTCGATTGTTCGTTTATGCAAAACGTGCCACTGTCAGCACCTTTGTATAGGTTAGATATGTTATGTACATGCAGGGGGGCTTCCGGCGAAAGCGGAAGCTGAGATAGGCAAATGCCTGACCCTTTGAACCTGTTGGTTAGGACCAACGTAGGGAGCAGACAATGGGCGATGACTCATATGCAGCTGCATTGCGTGAACAGATTGCGCAGGCAGTAAACGACGTACGCGAAACCACACCTTTGGCACAGTCGTTCACCAATTTCGTAACGATGAATCTTGTGGCCAACGCGCAGCTGGCCGCCGGCGGCACCGCAGCCATGAGCTTCCTGCCTGACGACGTGATCGACACCGCGGAAATCGCCGGATCGAACTACATCAATGTGGGCACACTCCTGCCGTTCTTCAAGGACGCGCTACCGGAAATCGCCTACAAACTGCACAAGAACGGCAAGACGTGGGTACTTGATCCGGTCGCCGCGGGCATCGGCAAAACCCGTACCGCCATTCTCGAATCGTTCCGCACATACCCGCCGACCATTGTGCGCGGCAATGCGAGCGAAATCATCGCGCTCGATGCGATGTGGGGTTTGGCACAGCATGATTCCACCGTTCCCGGCACTCGCCCGGCAGGCGTGGAAGCCGTCGACGAAGTCGATTCCGCCGTTGACGCGGCCAAACGAGTGGCTCGTCATCTTGCGAAATACTCCCCTGTTGGAGCCGGCGCGGTGGCCGTTTCCGGAGCAGTCGATCTGGTGACTGACGGCGAGCGCGTGTTCCGTTTGCCCGGCGGCAGCGCGATGATGACGAAGATCACCGGCGCCGGCTGTTCGCTCGGCGGCGTTACCGCAACGTATCTGGCCGTGGCCGAACCGCTTGTCGCCGCGATTTCGGCATCATTGCTGTATAACAGGGCTTCCGAAATCGCCGAAGCGAAATCGTCCGGTCCCGGATCTTTCCAAGTGGCGCTGCTTGACGCGCTTTGGAACGTCACCGCCGAGGAAGTCGCCGCTTCCGAAATCATCATCGACTAGGCTTTGCCGAACCCTGCATGGTATTCGGCATATCATGCGGGGTTCGGCAATTGCGTATATGGAAAATATGGACGATTGCCGGTTCACATTGTAGGTTTTCTGAATCACTTACCGAGAAGGGTTGATTATATGAACAATTATTCATATGCATCGATGCGCGATACATTCGATATGAGCGCCTACTTTGTGGTCGGCCCGCAGGATTGCAAGAGCCGTACTATTACCGGTGTGATTGAGGATGCGTTGCGCGGGGGTGCAACGTTCATCCAGCTGCGAGCCAAGAACACCGACGCGAAAGACATCACCAGCATGGCACGCGATATCGCGCAGGTTATCGAGAACAACGGCAAATCCGATTCCGTGGCGTTTGTGATCGACGATCGCGTGGATGTAGTTTGGCAGGCACGTCACAAGGGCATCAAAGTTGACGGCGTGCATATTGGGCAAACCGACTTGGAACCGCAGGAAGCCCGCGCGTTGCTTGGGGAAGATGCCATTGTGGGCTTGTCTGCCGAAACGGAAAGCCTGGTGAAGCTGATCAACGAGCTGCCTGCCGGCTGCATCGACTACATCGGGGCCGGCCCGTTGCACGTGTCCACCACCAAGCCGGAAGCTTCCGTTGGTGGCAACGATGGTTCCGGGCATACGCTCGACGAGGCGCAGATCAATGCGATCTGCGATGCGAGTGATTTTCCGGTTGTGGTCGGCGGTGGAGTG
>ERZ772863.2616-NODE-2616-length-11836-cov-3.315084_pt1 | contig 11836 bp, 8 predicted proteins | sample MGYA00512134_ERZ772863 | MGnify/ENA primary metagenome ERZ772863 (study PRJEB29015, sample SAMEA2737659) | human gut metagenome | biome: human gut; feature: human-associated habitat; material: faeces | place: China | collected 2012 ...
GGCTTAGGTTTATCGCGAGTTCCGAACGAACAGGAGGCCACTTAATGTGGCCTCCGTCGTGAGCAGGACTGTAGAGCAGGAAACCTAAGCCGGTGTCCCCGCTCTCCCGGAGCCGGCGGAATCTAGTTGTTCAGCATGCGGTCGAAGCTTCCCGAGTCGCCATCCCGATAGTCTGCGGTCATCAGGATCTCCTGCGGAATGCGCCCGCCTTCACGTAGCACGTTGCGGAACTGCACGCGCGTAACCATGGGCAGATCCTTGATCGTCGCTGCCAGGTTCTGCGGCACGCCCTGGTTGGCAGCCGCGGGCTCGCACTCGCCGCCGGCCTTCACGCGACGCTTATGCTCGGCGAGCATGGCGCGGTACATGCCGGCATGCAGGCGAATCTCAACCACATTGGCATTGCGAGCCTGTTCGACGATGCGCGCGCCCTCGCGATCGATATCGCCCACGTAGTAGACGTAGTTAAAGCGATAGCCAATCTCGGCCAGATAATCATCCAGTGCGTGCGAGACGCTCGCCTTGCAGCCGCCGCCAAAAATCACGCCGCCCACCTTGGTACCAAAGAGCTTGGCATGTTTGCGTCCGCGCAGGAGCTTGACGATCTCGTCATAGGTATCCAGGTTCTCGACCATAATGAACGGCTTGTCGGCACCCAGCGTAAAGAAGCCCGTAAAGTGCACGGGGCGATTGGGGGCGACCTTGATCGCCTGCATGCTGATGCCCTTTTCGGTCATACGTCTGATCAGGCGCTCACCGTGCTTGCCGTCAAAAGCCTTCTCGTCGTTAAAGATCTGGTAGGCACGCTGGCGGCGCGAGGCAACCGGCGTATCGGCACCTCGGTTCTGCTCGATCCAAGCCTGGATGATTGCGATTTCCTCGGCAATCTTGCGGTTGGACATCTCGTTGTGCTGAGTGCGTTGCGGAGCCTTTTTGCCGTCCTTGCCCTCGACCTTTACGATCTGTGTCTGCTGCTCCTTGATCTTAGAGAGCGCCATAGGCGTAGGGACAACTTTGAGCAGCTGCCTGCCTAAAACGCGGGCAAGGGCAAACGCCGAGACCTCGCCGTGGACTGCCGACTTGGGCTGCTGGGCAGCAGTATCTGCTGCGGCAGACTCCGGCTTCTTCTGAGACTTGCGCTTAGAATCGCCTTGGGAATTGCGCTCGCGCTTCGGCATAGGCGCCTGCTTCTGCGGACGATCGGACTTGCTCTCCTTCGCCGGCTGGCGCTTAGGCTGCCCCGAAGAAACCTCGACCTTCGCATCCTCGTCCTGTGGCATGGTCTTCTCGGCTGCAGTCTCGGCATGGGAACTGCGGCCCCCACGATGGCGACGGCGGCGAGGCTTGCTCGACGTGCCCTGCTCCGCCTGCTCATCAGTAGGCTGCTGGCCCTTGGCCTCGGCATCAACCTCAAGCTGCGGCTCAGCAGGCTTCTGTTCGCGAGCCGCCGGCTCAACGGCCTTCTCGGCCTTCTCGTCCTGAGTGGTCGAAGCCGGCTCGCTCTTCTCCTGATGCCTTACGGGATACGCGCGCCCCGCAAAACCACGTCCGGGACGGCATGAACCCGGAGCCTTCTTGACCGGTTCATCGGACGTGTCAGCAGCCTCGACGGAATCCTGGACCTCGCATGCAATACCTCGCTGCTCGACTTAAAGTGGGCACCGCGGCGACGCTTGGGCCCCTGGATCTCAGCATGCTCTTGAGTGCGAGTCGGCTCCTGCATCCCGACGGACTTTTCCTCGACAGCCTCGGCATCCGTCTCGCCCTTTTGAGCAACGGCGCGACGGAAGCGCTCCTGCTGGGCGCGGCGCTGCGCATCGCGCTTGCCACCCCCGCCAAAACCGCCGCGTCCTGCCTTGGCCGTAAAGGCACGCACGACGTTCTCATCGAGCAACTCATCGGTATCGACATGCTCACGCGGAGCAGCTTCTTCCACAGCAGGCACGTCAGCGGAATCCTCGACGACAAAATCCTCGACGGACTCGGCAGGCTGCTCCTGGACATCGCGGATCTCGGCATTGATGGTATAGAACGCCGGGCGCCCGTTAATGCCGCTACCCTCGATCTTGGTCACGATCTTTGCCGCGATAAGCTCATCGCGCATCGCCTTGGTGTCGCACTCTTTATCGACGGAGCGGAAAATCTGCGACAGCGCACTCGACTTAATCTTGAGCGCCTTGCGGCAGAGCAGGTCGTAGGCAACCAGCTTGGCACGCTCGGCAGAAAGCGACGTCTGGCTGCTCAGACGTTCAGCCAGGGCATCGACATTATTTTGGTTATCGGAATATACCGTCTTGGCCACGGGGCCCCTTTCATATGTACACATATACGTCTATATGGTACAACGCGCGCCCTTATCCACGCAAAACATCTGCGAGAACACTCGAGCGTCACCTGCCTTTGCATGAAAAAAGGACCGAGCCCGCGAAGTCGCGGACCCGGTCTTTCCGAGTCAAATAGATGTGACGTTCAACTCGTCAGGTCGACTAAGCCTTGGCGGCCTCGGCGTCGGCAGGAGCCTCAGCGGCAGCGGCGCGGCCGTACTCGGCCTTGCCCATCTCGGACCACTCGGGCTCCTCGTCAGGCATGGAGCCAGCCTCCTTGCCGAAGAACTCCTTGAGGCAGTTGACGGCGACAATGAGGCCCAGGACCATCAGCAGGACGGCGAAGACGAGCTGCAGGCCCTTGGTGGCGGCGACGGAGACGGCGGCCGTGGTGGCGGTAGCCGGGATGGTGCCGAAGAAGCCGTAAGCCTGGACAGCGGCCATGCAGCCCATTGCGCTCTGGACCAGCGAGGTGAAGGTGCAGCAGAGCAGGAAGACGACGGGCACGTAGAGCATCCAACCCCTGCGGCCGGTGCACTTGCAGAACACGGCGAGGGTGATCATGGTCATGCCGCCGAGCAGCTGGTTGGAAGCACCAAAGAGCGGCCAGATGTTGGCATAGCCACCAAAAGCGAGGGCGAGACCGGGAAGCAGGGTAACGACCGTGGCGAACCAGGGGTTGCCGAGTACCTTCATGTAGCCGGCCTTGGACTCGATGGCCAGGGCGTCGTTGGTCTGGGCAAAGAACTCGGAGAACGAGGTGCGAGCGATGCGGGCGACGGCGTCGAGCGAGGTCAGAGCCAGAGCGGAGACGTTCATGGTCATAAAGACGGTAGCGAGCGTGCCGTCAACACCGAAGGCCTGCATACCGCGGGAGATGCCAGCGGCGAAGATCTGGAACGGGGTGGAAGCGACACCGGCGTTGAGGGCGCCGGTACCGGCGGTGTTCATGTCGGAGAACATGATGCCGGCGACGATGATGGCAAGGATGCCGACGAAGGACTCGACGATCATGGCGCCGTAACCGACCTTGACGGCGTCCTGCTCCTTCTCGACCTGCTTAGAAGAGGTGCCGGAAGAAACGAGGCTGTGGAAACCGGAGAGAGCACCGCAAGCGACGGAGACGAACAGGACCGGGAACATCATGCCGGAGGCAGTGGAGAAGCCGGTAAAGACCGGAGCGGTGATAGTGGCCTGACCGTTGACGCCCAGGACGACGATGCCGAGGACAGCGCAGACGATCATGACGATCATCATGATGGAAGTGAGGTAGTCACGCGGGGTCTTGAGCATCTGGATGGGCATAGCGCCAGCGAAGACCAGGTAGACCATGACGACGGCGAACCACTGGAACTTATCCAGGTAGACCGGAAACTGCATACCGACGGCGAACATGAGAACCATGAGGACCACGCCGGTGACGAACTCGGCAGCGCCGGTGAGGTTGAACTTCTTCTGGGCCCAACCAAAGGCGATAGCGACGAAGGTGAACAGGATGGAGATGGTACCAGCGCAGCCGGCGGCATAGGACTTGGTGAAGTCGATGGCACCGGTAGCAGCACCAGAAGCGTCAACGGCCGGGGTGAACATAAACGTCTTGCAGACCATGTCGGTAAAGGCGGCGATGACGATGATGCAGAACAGCCAGCAGAACAGCAGGAACAGGCGACGGCCGGTCTTGCCGATATACTTCTCGATGAGCTGAGCGAGTGACTTGCCGTTGTTCTTCATCGAAGCGTACAGGGCACCAAAGTCGTGGACGGCGCCAAAGAAGATGCCGCCGACGAGGACCCAGAGCACGACGGGCAGCCAGCCAAAGGCCATGGCGACGATCGTACCCGTGACAGGGCCAGCACCGCAGATCGAGCTGAACTGGTGCGAAAACGCGGTGAAGGCGGAGACGGGCGAGAAGCTGTTGCCGTCCTTCATGCGCTTGGCCGGCGTGAGGGCCTCTTTGTCAACGCCCCACTTGTTGGCCAGCCAGCGGCCGTAGCCCAGATAGCCGCAGGCGAGCACCGCCGCGGCCACAACCATGAGCAAAACTCCGTTCATTACATTTCCTCCTCTAAAAAGAACTTCCTAGACATAAAAAATGAGGGCCGTCGGTTGCGCTCGACGGCCCTCATCTTCATCAGCCGCCCGTTATCGTACGGGCTAGCTGTATGTGCTAACCCGCATCAGATAATTACTACGCTGATAATGTTTAGCTGATGCGTGAACATGTCTAAGAAATCCTCTTCAATCATGATGTGAACGATCCGTGCGTGTTCACATCCCCCAGTGGTTGAAAAGGAGTATGAAACTTTAGTTACCTAAAGTCAACGCAAATATGTAATGAATTTTCAGCTTTTTTTGAAATTCTCGGTATAAAACGTCACTGACCTCGGACTTTACCCCACGACAGTTTTTGCATGAGAGATGCCCCTGAGAGCCGCGGGAGCCGGGCGGAGGGGCCGGATATAAGGTTTATCGCGAGTTCCGCACGCAAAGAAGGCCACTTAATGTGGCCTTCGTCTTGCGCAGGACTGTAGAGCAGGAAACCTTATATCCGGCCCCTCCGTCCGGGGACCGCGCCGTACCAGCTACAGCGTCATGTTTGGATCGGCGTCGACGTCGAACGGCGAGATTTCACCTCGGTCGAATTTACGGCGAGCGACCTCCGCAATCATGGCTGCGTTATCGGTACAGGCAGACAAGGGCGGCACCGTTACGCGAATCCCCTGACGCCCAAGCTTCTTGATCATCATCTCGCGCAGATGCGGGTTGGCCGAGACGCCGCCACCGATGCAGTATTCCTTGCATCCGGTAGCGTGCAATGCGTTTTTGGCCTTCTTGTACTGCACGTCAAAGACAGCTGCCTCAAACGAAGCTGCCAGATCGGGCAGGTGAATCGTGCGCCCGGCCTTGGTCTCCTGTTCAATGTAGAGCGTCACAGCGGTTTTAAGGCCCGAAAGCGAGAAGCGATAGTCTCCTCTGCTGTTAAGCGCACGGGGGAAATCGATCGCCTTGGGGTTGCCCGTCTCGGCCAGCTTGGAAATGATGGGGCCACCGGGATAGCCCAGACCCAATGCCTTGGCTACCTTGTCGAAGGCCTCGCCCACAGCGTCGTCGAGCGTCTCACCGAGCACCTCGTAGTCGCCCCACGCCTTCACGTGCACGAGCATGGTGTGCCCACCCGAGACAAGCGTGAAGATAAACGGCGGTTTGAGGTCGGGTTGCGCCAGCAGGTTGGCAAACAGGTGCCCCTCCAGATGGTTGACGCACACGAGCGGCTTGCCGGCAGCGTAGGCAAAGCCCTTGGCGAAGGCGACGCCAACCACGAGCGCGCCCACCAGGCCCGGACCCTGTGTCACGCCCACGGCGGCAAGCTCGCTGGGGGCAATGGCTCCATCCTCAAGACCAAGCGATGCTGCGGCATCCTCAAGCGCCGCATCCACGACACTCACAATCACCTCGACGTGTTTGCGCGAGGCGATCTCGGGCACCACGCCGCCAAAGCGGGCGTGAAAATCAATCTGCGTCGACACCTGGTTGGCCAGCATATTGCCATCCGCATCGATAATCGCCACGGCCGTCTCGTCGCAGGAGCTCTCGATAGCGAGCACTAGGCGGCGGCGCTCAATTTCGGCACGCTCCCCCTCGGAGCGCCCAGGCGCAGGCAGCGGCCACACGCGCTGCTCTGCCGCCGTCGGCTCGGGCGAAGCATTGTCGACCGGAAGTACCAGGGGCAGCGGGGCCGTCATGACGATGGCGTCCTTGCCGGCACCATAGTAGCCGCGGCGACGGCCAGCCTCGGTAAAGCCCAGAGCGTTATAGAGCGCAATCGCTCCCTCGTTGCCGTCCTCGACCTCGAGCGAAGCCGTGGTGCAGCCGAGCATCTGGGCATCATAGCTCACATGCGACAGCAGCTTGCGGGCAATGCCCTCACGGCGATGTGCCGGGTCGACGGCGACATCCAGAATCTGCACATCACCGTCCACGACCATACCGCCGGCAAGGCCCAGTAGCTTGCCGTCGTCGTGTGCCACCCACCAACTACGCGGCGCAGCAACGTCCTCGCCCAGTTCGGACAGGAACATGCCCGGCGTCCACGCCTCGTGTCCGGCACCTTCAAAGCAGGCAGCCTCCAGCGCGCTCGCGCCCTCGGCATCCGCCGCGCCCATGGGACGGAACTGCAGATGACGACCGGCGAGCTCATCGGCAACGCCCGTAATTTCGCTCTGCGCACTCTCGGCAAGACCAAGACGCTTGCGCTCGTTTTCCTCGGCATCCGAAAGGCGCGTGTAAATCGGCAGGACGCGAGCCGGATCGCCGTCACCCGCAGCGTGCGCGAGCAGCAAGCCCTCGCCCGAAGGCCACCACAGGTCGCGCTCCACGCAGCGGGCGGTCTCGTCCTCACCCAGCAGCTTGCCATAGCGCACGAGACCGTCACCGGTCAGCTGAACCTGGTCCCAGTCCGCTGCTTGGCGCCACTCATCGAGCGCCACGGCGGCCTTGACCACGTGTTCGCGCTCAAATTGACGCTCGGGGCCCTCATCGACCAGCATATACAGCGCCGGATATACCTCACCGCGCATAGCATCGGCCAAGATACCAAGCTTGCCGCGCACGCCAGCCTTCCACGCCGTCCAAGCGCAAGAGTCGAGCGTCGACACGCCCAGCAGCGGAACATTGGCACCACGCGCGAGGCCCTTGGCAGTGGAGATGCCGATGCGCACACCCGTAAAGGACCCCGGGCCGCGGCCGACCACATAGCAACCAACATCGCTGCGATCCAGACCGGCTTGAGCCAGCACGCCATCAACGGTATTCACGAGCTCAACGTTGGCGTGACGGCGACACATGTGGTCGCCACTCACGAGCTTCGTCTCGCCCGTCTGCCCATCAATCCAGCTTGCCGCGCAGGCAAGCATGTCGGTCGAGGTATCGAGCGCCACCACCAGCGCGTTGTCGTTATGCAAGCTCATCTTGTACAGCCTTATCAATCAAATGGGAAAGCTCCATTGCACGGTCACCGTGCGCCTCAAGCGTTATCGTTCGCACATCGCTGTCGCCCTCATCACGCTTGAGCGTCACCGAAAGATACTCATCCGTCAGCTCGTCCTGGAATTGTTCGCCCCATTCCAGCAGGCAAGCACCCTCATAGCCCAGCACATCGAAAATGCCCGTATCCTCGAGCTCGTAGGCATGCTCCAGGCGGTATAGATCAAAGTGAAACAGCGGAATACGACCTTGATCGTGAACGGCCATGAGCGCAAACGTAGGGCTCGTAACCATATGCCCATCGCCCAGCCCGCGCGAGACGCCCTTGGTAAAGTGAGTTTTGCCCACTCCCAGGCCACCGGTCAGGATGAGCACATCGCCGTCCTCAAGGCACGGTGCAATTAGCTCGCCAAAGTACTCCGTATCGGCAGCGCAAGTCGTTTTGTAAGTACCTACCCCCAGGCGCTCCAGGGACATATATGCTCCTTATTATTCCGAGGCGTCCTCTGGTGCGGGATGTCGCTCCAGATAATCGCCCAGCATCTTAAAGTCTTCCTCCAGCAGCTCCTGCCACGCCGGATTGCGTAGCGCTGCTGCCGGATGAAAAGTGGGCATTACTACAAAATGCCCCATCTGGTGGAACCTGCCGCGCAGCTTAGTAATGCCAATCTCGGTCTTAAGCACAAAGTGCGTCGCGGGGTTGCCGAGCGTCACGATAATATCAGGCCAGATGCTTCGAATCTGCTCACGCAAAAACGGCGAGCAAGCCAGCACTTCCTCGGGACGCGGATTGCGGTTTCCCGGCGGGCGGCACTTAAGCACGTTGGCAATGTAGACGTCTTCGCGTTTGAGCCCCGCCAGCGACAAAATGCCGTTGAGGTCCTCGCCTGCCGCCCCCACAAAGGGCTCGCCCTGCAAATCCTCATTGCGGCCCGGCGCCTCACCAATAAACATCACGCGAGCGCGGGGGTTTCCCACGCCAAACACGATATTGTGACGCGACTGGTAGAGCTGGCAGAGGTGACAATCGCCCAGAACGGCCTCAATTTCCTCGAGTGCGACCTCACGTGGTGCCTGATGGGTATGGCCGGGGATGTGCATGACGCCCATAGCGGCTCCTACACGTAGACCTTGTCGAGACGCATGCCAAAGCCGCAGGCGACCTCGTAGTTAATCGTTCCGCGCAGTCGGGCCATCTCGTCCATAGTGATCTCGGCATCGCCATCGCGGCCGACAATGATCATCTCGTCACCATACTCGGCCTCGGGAATCTCGTGTGCCGGGTTGGACTGAATGGCAACCATAAACTGGTCCATGCAGATATTGCCAACCTGATGCACGCGCTCGCCGCGATACAGCACATCCATACGATTGGAAAGCGTACGCGATAGGCCATCGGCATAACCGATCGGCAGCGTGCAGATCTGAACGCGCGTACGCGGTACGCGGTAGGTAAAACCGTAGCCCACGCCCTCACCCATCGCAGGGTGTGCCACGCGCGTCACACGCGCATGGACGCTCATAACGGGATCAAGCTGCATCACGCGGCCACTCAGCTCGCACGGCTGCATGCCATACAAGCCAACGCCGGCGCGGATCATATCAAAATGCATCGAGGGGTCGAGCATCGAGGACGGCGTGTTGGCGCAGTGCACGATACCGCACTCAAAACCCGCATCCTTAATGGCCTGAACGGCCTCGGTAAAGCGCTGACACTGCAGCTTGTAGTCCCAGCCCGAAGGTTCATCGGCCGTGGCGAAGTGCGTAAATACGCCGTCGCACTGAATACCGCGATGGAAATTTATACCGCGGACAAAGTCGAGCACCTGCGTGTAGTGAACGCCGATACGATTCATGCCCGTCTCGATGGCGAGATGATACTTGCCCACCTTGCCCGCCGCGACGGCACATTCGCCATACGCAAGAGCAAAGTCAGACGTATAGACCGAGGGCATGATATCAAACTCGAGCAACGTCGGAATGGCCTCGATAGGCGGCTCGCTTAGGATGAGGATGGGTTTCGTAATCCCGCCCTGTCGGAGCTCAACGCCCTCGTTAACCGTCGCCACGGCAAACATGTCGGCACCGGCCGAATACATGATCTTGGCGCACTCAACAGCTCCATGACCATAAGCATCGGCTTTGACCACGCAGCACAGGCGCTGACGTGGATTCAGCAAGTTCTTATAGGCCCTCGTGTTGCGACGGAGCGCCCCGCGGTCGATCTCGACCCAGGACCAGCGCGTCAAATCGGCTTTATTCATGATTAGTCATCCGACCCTTCGTCCATGATTCCCAGATCTTCGAGCGCATCCTTTGCCGCCAGTTCCATGGCAGGACCGATCAAGTCGATAAGATCGGTCGCGATGACGCTCTTCTCACCATACTCCGTCGCCGCGGCAAAACCGGCGTAGCTGTGAAGTGCGACGGCGTACGAATACAGCAACTCCCAACGATCCATCTCGTCGCGCATGGTGGCAAGCGTGCCGGCCAAAATACCCGCGAGAACATCACCCGAACCGGCAGTTGCCAGAGAAGCCGGACCCGAGAGCGGCAGCAGCACACGCTCAACGCCACAGATAGCCGTCGTCGGCCCCTTGGCAATGACCACCAGATTGTCGGAGCCTGCAGCCCAGACAACCTTCTGCGCGGCCGCAATCGCGGTACCAAGGTCGTTCACCTCGTCACCGGCAACCAGACGCGAAAGCTCACGATAGTGCGGCGTCATAACCAACGGCTGCTCGCGACGATACATCTCGGGATTACTATCAATACCGTCAATGGCAATCTTAGCAAGGCAGTTGAGTGCATCGGCGTCCAAAATAAGCGGTACATCAAGCTCGAGCAAGCCCGAAACCACCTGCATAGCGCCGGCAGATGTCGTCATGCCGGGACCGCACAGTACACAGCTGTACTTCTTTGCAATCTCGCACACAGTCATGCGCGCAGCGGCGCCAAAGGAGCCGCGGGAATCAGACGGAATAGCAAAGACGGGAATCGAAGGAAGTGCCATGCGAATAAGATTGGCGCAGGCGTCAGGAGCCGCGACTGCCACGTAACCAGCACCCGCGCGAGCTGCAGATTTGGCCGCCATAATGGCAGCACCAGGATATTGCGCAGATCCGGCGACAATAAGCACAGAGCCACGGGAATACTTATCGATATTCGTAGGTAATGGAGCAAAGTAATCAACTAAGTCACCGGGCTCGACAATCTCGGCGGCGTGGTCGACATCATCGATGACCTCGTCAAGACGGTCGTAAAGATTGCCGCAGATCAAATCGCCAGCATACTCAGGGCCATCAGCGCTATACAGACCAATCTTGGGCGCAATCATCGTCACCGTATGCTCGGCACGAATGCAGTCGTCATCAACAACGCCCGTCTCGGCATTCAGGCCCGAGGGGACATCAATGGATACGACACAATCGGCGCATTCATTGACCGTAGGAATCCAGATGGAGAACGGCGCACGCAGATTCCCGTGGAAACCGGTACCAAAAATGGCATCGACAACAACATCGGCCTTATCGATCAAAACCTCGAGTTCGTCACGCGAGGGGCCGACGCAAACGTGCACATCGCGGCCGGCAGTACGACGAGCAACATGACGTGCCAGAGCAGCAGGAATCTCATCCGGCTCAACAGGAGAAACGATATCCACGTCCACACCCTTATGGCTCAGGATATCGGCGGCAACCCAACCGTCGCCGCCATTATTACCAAAACCGACCAGAACGAGAACCCGATCGGGATTGAGCTTCAAGACCTCGTTGGCGGCAAACTCACCCGCCAGCTCCATAAGCTCGGCCTTCGAAGTCCCTTCGCGTTCGATGATATCCTCGAGACGAACGACTTCTTCGGTACTCAAAACCGGTTTCATCTATGCTCCTAGCGTATCTTGCGAAGCATCGCCCAGGTGCTCCGTCAATGCTGAATTCTGCAGCTGCTCAAGCTCATCTAAAACAGAGCGAGCCTCTTTAAATGTCTGCGCAACGCGTTCCTTGGTGCTCACCTTTTCTTCCTTAGGCTTAGGTCGAGCATCTTCGGTAATCGCGATGGCATTCGCAACGGCTAAGTCTCCTGTAAGCGTAATGGAAAGAGCGACCTCAATAACACCCAGCTCTTGAGCGATCTCGAGTGCACGGCCCGAAAGCAGCGCCTTCGGTTTGCCGAGTTTATCACGCGTTACCGAAACATCCTTGCGACCCACGCCTTGACTAAAACCCGTGCCAAGAGCTTTAAGCACCGCCTCGCGCGAAGCAAAGCGGCTCGCATAGTGAGCAGCGGGACGCGATGATGCATCACAATACGCACGCTCTTCTTCGGTAAACACACGCCGAGCAAACGACGGCGTCTTTTCAAGAATTGATTTCATACGGGAAATCTCGACGATATCAACGCCGATACCAGCTTCAGCCATGTTCACCTCCATATCGCACAGACTAAGTTATTGTAGCCCGTTCACAGAAGATGCGACAAACGAGGGTTATAAAACACAGCTACTATGTGAGACAAAAGCCCGCAAA
>ERZ772863.2650-NODE-2650-length-11671-cov-8.596763_pt1 | contig 11671 bp, 14 predicted proteins | sample MGYA00512134_ERZ772863 | MGnify/ENA primary metagenome ERZ772863 (study PRJEB29015, sample SAMEA2737659) | human gut metagenome | biome: human gut; feature: human-associated habitat; material: faeces | place: China | collected 2012 ...
AGAGCATCTGCCTTACAAGCAGAGGGTCACAGGTTCGAGCCCTGTAGGTCCCATTCATAACAATTTAATATTGTTATATGCCGCAGTGGCGGAACTGGCAGACGCCCAGGACTTAAAATCCTGTGGGTAGTGATACCCGTACCGGTTCGATTCCGGTCTGCGGCATTTTTATTAGAAACTGTAAGTCTTATAGAATGAGATTTACAGTTTTTTTGTGGATTATTATAGTGAATGTTCAGAAATGCATCAGTCAAGCAGACTGATACATTTTTTAACCGATTCTATAGTCATTTCTTTTTGGTTTAAAAGACCGAGTGTAACGTATTTTAATGTTCTCATAGTATTCATCTTTTCTAATTTGTACAATTGGCTGTTAAAGAAAAAATATTATGTCAAGCAGGCCTGCAAATTCAAGCAATGCTAACGGAAGGGTTAACAAAAAAGATATTATAAATATAATCCAGTATTTAAAAGTTTTGTTTTCCTTTTTTTCATAGAACGATATAATCTGCTGTTTTGTTAATGAAATATATGAATAAACGAAGTTGTTGGTCAAATCTTTTGTTCTAATAGTAGGAGCGTTTCTAATATTTTTATTTTTGGGATATAATTCAAAGTTTGCAATCATGTATTCATAGTTTTGCTGGCATTTAATAATGTTGTTGACAGTTTTATTAGTGTTAATAATTTTATTATTATTGTTGGTAGTTTTATTTTGGGTAATAACTTTGTTTTCTGTTTCCATTTTGAACCTCCATTTTCGCAAGTATTATCGTAATTGTGGGAACATAATTGCAGATATAATTAACATTATGAGTAATATCAAAGAGATTTTAATTATATATCTCAGTCCCGGAATGATGCTGCAAAGATATTTGTAACGTGGGATACGGTCGCCGATATAAAATAAATTACATCCAAAAAGGTATATTACAGCTACAAATATAGCAGAGAAAATATAAGTTTTTGTTCCGGAATGATCGAATATAAGCGATATGGGAACAAATGCATATAAATGGAAAGCAATCATGTTTTTGGGCGGATAATTTGTTTGAAACCCTGGAAATTTTCTTATAATATTGAAAAATAATTTATCAGGATAAGACAGTTCTTTTTCAATATCTTTTACAAGCTGATGTATATTATGATATCTTATTTCGTAGCTTGCAGTACATGTATTAAAAATGTGGTTTGCCGTATAACTGCATATTTTAGAAAGTGGAGGAGCATTTCTGTCTTTGGGAGAACATCCTGTAAGCATAAAATATAACAAACAGCCGAGGGAGTATATATCAATGCGGTCAGTAGCGTTTGTGAAATTCAAAATATCGGGTGCAGCATAATTGAGAGTACCAACAGCATGTGTAACAGTGTGGTTAGCGTACTGGATATTGCGTGATATGTCAAAATCAATAAGTTTGACAGACACCTGATTGTGTATGCCATTAAATATTTTAAACTCATTGTCCCAGTTAAATTTATTCGTGAGCAGGACATTTTTAGGCGAAATATCACCATGAACCATATGATTTTTATGAAGTACAGCCAATGCGTCACAGAGTTGGTGAATTAAAATAAGTGATTCCTTTTCTGAAAGACAGCCAAAACTGTTTATGTATTGTTCAAGAGTAAGAAATCTGGTAGTAATCTTTTTGTCTTTTGGAAGCGAAGCATAATCAAGAGAAGACGGTTTGTCTATAAACTCGCTGATTGAAAGAGCATAATTGGGATTGTCGTTATCAGAAATAATTCCAAAAACAGTTTCAAGGTGTGGATTCCAATTTTCGGATATTGTTTTATAAACAGGTAACTGTTCTTTGGAAAGCTCCTTAATAATGACACTTGACTTGTCCGGTGCCAGATTTGAGTGCTCATTTTTGATTTCTGCGAGGTAAGTGTGATAAAATTTTGCTGAGTTGGTATTGTTGAGACAGTCGAGAAAATCAAAATCAAAATAAAGTGAAAGTTCATCTTTGAAATGTTTAATTGTTTTTCCTAACATAATGTATTTAAATTTTCCTTTCCCAAATTTTCATTTATTAAATCTAAATCAGAATGATTTTTAATACCTTTCATTATGATAAAATCACGCATATCTCTGGGATACAATTCGCTTATTCCGAAATGCATAAGCGATTTTTGAATTTTATCGATATCATATCCAATGGTAATAAAAATTGAAAGCAGCTTATCACGATTGAGCTTCTTTTTGTTGCTTAGAAAATCGGAAAGATGGGATTGGGAAATGGAACATTCAGAAGCAAGTTTATTCATACTATATCCGGCAACAGCTATATCATTTGCAAGTTCGTGACGTAAGTCCTCCTGAGAGACAAACTCAATATCATTTTCATTTATTTCGTCATCTGATTTAATTTTTTGTAGAATTTCATCCGTATCTAAAGTTTTCTTTTTCATAAGTGTTTAAATTCCTTCCTAGAGATATTTACATAAATTATTTTATAAAATAATAACATTGTAATTTGAAAATAGCAACAGTCATGATATTATACTTGTCAGTAATATTAACAGAAAAACTATGTTTACTGTTTGAAATTGCTATGTTTAGAGTAATAAATTATCACTGTCAGTGAATGAAATTTATTGCCAAAGAGAATATAATTGCAAAGAAAGGAAAAGAAAAAATGGGAAAAAAGAAGAAAATAATTATTGTACTTGGAGTTATTACAGCCATTATTACAATTGCCGGTATGGGAAGCGTATTATTAACAAAAATAAAGGAAAAAAACGAGAATCCGCAAAAGATTGAAAAATTGCTTGAACGAGAGAAAAACGGAAAGTTAAAAAACGGGAATATGTATGAGGCTACAGACGCAATGGAAGCACTTGATGCGATGATTCAAGCAGGAATGTATTCGGATGCAGAGCGCATAGCAAAGAAATATTTGAAAATTTATCCACAGGGCTATGCTATGAATACCTATTTAGAGGATGCATTGAAAGGAGAAAAAAAGTGGGATGAGTCAGCTAAAGTAAGTATTAGTTTCGCAAGAAACAATTGGAAAATGGTCAATATAACAACGACACAATATATGTTTTATACCAGAATGAATGAGATTATTGACAAATTAAGCCCTGATATGAAAAAAGAAGCAGAGAAGTTTATGAAAGAAATTGAAGATAATGAAAAGCTTTACAAAAAACTTGAGAAAGATAGGAAAAATAAAAAACTTAAAAAGGACAAATCAGAGATAGAAAAGCTTCTGAAGAAAGGAGCAGCAAATGAAGACTTTTTTGTTATTTATATGGACTATCTGATTGAAACAAAACAAAAGGACAAGGCAAAAAAATATCTTGATGCTTATAAGAATAGGGATGGGTCGATATCGTATATCGTGGGTAAGGATGATATTAAAAGGTTTGAAAAGGAATTAGGGGAGTAGATTTATAAATTACTTAGGAGGCGGAAGAAAATGAAAAAACAAGAAAGTATAGTGATGTATAATTCAAATCCATTGCCGGATGAGTATTCTTCAAAGGCTAAAAAATTGTACATATTTTGCGCAGTATGTTGTTTTGGAGGAATAGTGGCACCAACTTTATTTGGTCTTGGGATTATTACTTTGATTGTTGGTGTGTGCCTTTTGTGTGAGTACTTAGAACGAAAAAGAAAAAAATTAAGAGAAGTGAAATTTAAATTTACTGAAGGCGTGGATTATGATCAGATTTTTGAGGCTATTCAGCCGGTTCTGATGCGCAAATACGGCATGGAGCTTGAAAGAGGCAAGGATAATATAGTTATTGTATTGTACAATAAAATGATATATGACATACATATAAACGATGATAATACATTTATAATTTGGTGGAGAGTTAGTGCAGGAAGAGCATTTTTTATGCCTGACCGTGTAAAAAAAGAGTATTTTCAAATTCGCCAGGTTATGGGAATAATTGCATTTGAAATTCAGAGCGCATTTGGAATTAATTCGCAGGCAGCAGTGACGCTTGAGAAGGGAGAAAAGTCATGAGCATTATAAATACTATAATTGTTTTTATAATTTTTATTTTATCTGTTATTATAGCGCATATGATATGCAGCAGATATATTTATATAGGCACATTTAGCGGAATTCTTACAGAAAAGCTTACGGTATGGATTATAACATTCATGATATTAGCAATTGCAGCAATGAAACTTAATATACTCAAATTTGATGATGTTTCTGAGGGTAAAGAAAATAAAAAAGTATCTGAAAGAGATATTAACGAATATAAAAAGCAGATAAAAGACATGGAAAATGATGTGACATCAGAGGAAAGTTCAGAAGATTTAGATTACTATGATGACAGTGATTTATCTGAGGATGATTATGACAGTGATTTATCTGAGGATGATTATGACAGTGATTTGGATGAGGATTCAGATAATTACTCAGATAGTAGTGAAGAAAATGAATATGTGTTGCCGGATAGTGCTAAGAGAAAGTTGAAAAAATCTGATTTAAAGGGATTGTCAAAAGAAGAATTGCGAATAGCAAGAAACGAAATTTATGCCAGACATGGAAGAATGTTTGATGATAAGAAGCTTCAGAAATATTTTGACAGTCAGTCGTGGTATGAAGGAACAGTGCCTGCAAGTGAATTTTCAGAAGATGTTCTTAGTTCAGTTGAAAAGAAGAATGTTGCATTTATAAGGCAGTTTGAGTAGAGATGAGGGTAGGGTAGTTATTTTTGGTATATGCCGCATATTACAATGTCTGGTCATTATCAGATGGGATATATAGGAGAACATCTTCTATGTTGCAATGTAATATGCGGCATAAATCGTTTAGGGTAGTAGTGGTAAGAGGTTTATTTTTTCTGAGTTTATCTATAGTAGCACTTGAAATATGATGTTTTTTTATTAAGGTGTAGGTTGTTTCGTTCGACATTTTGAGTGTTTTCCAAAAAGGGGTGTATTCAATCATATTAAAATCTCCAATCTGATTATAAGAAAAGCATATGTGAAAGCCATAGACTTGACTATAGTCATTAGAATGACTATAATAAAAGAAAAGTATACGGTAAGATGGAAAAAGACAATTGTGTGAGAACAGTGGGAATGGAGTGGAAGCTTGAAGTGTTAGATAGATAATGCTTTGAGCTTTATTCAGATATTTTCAGGTGGGTTCAAGTGTTATAATTGATAAATAAAAATATTGTGCAGGAATATAAAATTTAATAAAATAAATTTTGTATATTGTGTAGTGAAAAATTAGTTACAGCATTGATGGAAATAGAAATTTAGACTGATTCTTTTATTAAAAAACATAAGGTTGGACAAATTATGTCCATGATATATGTTATAACATATGTAATAGGAGATGATAAACTGATATATGAAAGAAATAAATCAAGTAAGCAGGATATTGGAGATTTATACAAGGCTGATTAATGGAGAAAAAGTTATAAAAAGAGATCTAGCTTATGAATATGAAACGTCAGAAAAGACGATTCAGAGGGATATAGATGAAATAAGACGATTTTTAGATAGAAAATCTGTGAAAGATGGGGTTATAGAGGAATTGGTCTATGACTTTATTGAAAAAAAATATTATATAGAGAATAAAAAAATATCAAAATTCAGTGAAGCAGAAATTTTGGCAATATGTAAGATTTTATTGGATAGTCGAGCTTTTAAAAAAGAAAAAATGGATGCCATAATATCGAGATTTCTGAAAATGGATTTGACGGGTAAGAATAATGATATAGTAAAAAGGCTTATTGAGAATGAGAAATTTCATTATACTGAATTGTGTAATGCAACAGATTTTTTTGATACTCTTTGGAAAGTTGGTGTAGCAATACAAAAACAGAATTATATAGAAATTGAGTATGAAAGACTTGTGGATAAAAAGAGTGTTAAACGTAAACTAAGACCAGCAGCGATATTATTTTCTGAATTTTATTTTTATATGGCTGCATTTATAGATGATAAAGAAGTAAAAAAGAATTTTGAAATAGCAGATGATTTATATCCGACTATTTATAGAATAGATCGGATAAAAAAGATTTATGTTTTGAATGAACAATTTCATGTATTGTACAAGAATAGATTTGAGGAAGGCGAGTTTCGTAAACGTATACAGTTTATGTTCGGAGGGAAACTTCAAAAAATAAAATTTAAATACAAAGGGTATTCAATAGAAGCAGTATTGGACAGACTGCCAACTGCAAAAGTTCTTTGGGAAAATGATGGTGTTTATATGGTGGCAGCAGAAGTGTTTGGAAATGGAATAGATATGTGGCTCAAGAGTCAGGGAGATTTCGTTGAACGGGTGGAATGATGTTAAATGATTATTTAACAACAAAGGAAAAGGAGCAACAGGGAGGTAATTATGGAAAATGTTAGAGTTGTTATAACTTAACTTGTTATGCCAGATAAATATTATAGGAAAAGGTGATACTAATGTTAAAAAACTATAGTGACTTGCAAAGGATGAATGATGAAATATATAGGGATAGTAGGGAGTTGAGTTCACAATGTGAAAAAATTGTTCATTCCATTGATAGAACGATTAATATTTGCGAAAACAATCAGCAGATAATAAATTCAATAGAAGATGGTTTTTTGAAAAAAACAAAACTTCAAAAGAAAGATATTCCATTTTTATTTTTAGCAACCGCATTACAAACATTGAGATGGATATTATTACCATCATTAGATTTGAATTTTAGACAAATCAGTAAAGAAGATAGATTAAATGCAAATGATAATAAAAAAAGTGGTCTGTTAGCTGGAAAAAAATCTGGACAACGATATGAAAAGCCAGAAATTTATAAAGCTATTCATAAAAATGAAGATAAATATAGTAAAGAAATAAATGAATATAGAAATAAGCTGAAGGGAGAAGGCGAATATCATTACTTATCATGGATTGAAATTTTAATGCATCCAGTACCATATGATGCAATGGCGGGAAGTGAAAACATTAACATACTATCCAAGAGTGCATTGGGAAGGACAACATTTTGTAGTCCAATTGGAAAACAATTGGTGGGAAAAAATCATCATGTTGCAACATTAGGGCATGATCCGATTTTAGGTTGGGTGTTTGGAACAATGAACATCGCTTCTTCAAGAATAACATTTTGTGACTTACAAACATATCCAGTTATCCAAAGTGTCCAATTGGATAGCTGGGGACAAAGCATTGATTATCTGAACAAATCAAGTGTATCCGAAATGGTTGCTTATTGTATTAATAGCTTTCAAGAAGATACGAAAAGAATTCCTGCGGCTATTGCCAGACAAGCGATACATATGCAATCAGACAAATATACGAAAGATGGTCTGCCTATTCCAATGTTGTCTCCTGATAAAGCGCAAAGACTGATAAATGAAGGGTGGAACAGTAATGAAGCGGAGCGATTATTGAAAAAAGCCACAAGAAATGTTGGAATTATAGCTGCTCAATTTATGATAGCTGAATTAATTAATATGATAATCAGAAGCATATATTTATTTATGTTTCCAGATGAAGGAATGAGATTTAATAAGGTTAAAATTGAGAAAATACTTGCGATTTCTAGTTTAATAGCTGAAGGCAGTAATGTGGCTGTTGTCGCGGCTACTAGAGATATTTCAAAACTTGATATTGGTGGTTTGATTAGTTTAGCTCATCAAATTGTTGCAAATAGAAATACTCAACTAGAAATAGAAATGGAATTCGTTAATAGTGAATTTAGAGCATTGGTAATGGAGGATATATGAACAAAAGAGATGTGTACAAAAAAGGAATAAATGATGCCTCTGATGTTTACCGAGAAAAATATGGAACATTGAGAGAAGATATAAGTCAAATGCAAAAAAAGCAAGATAATATTAATTCAAGGAATCATATGGTTCAAGGAGAATTGATTAAGAATGCTGAAAGGATGGATGCTGATTTGGATAGAATATATGAGATACTTGGGGAAGAAAGAATTCCAGGTCAAGAAGGCAGTGCAGTTGTTACAGAAAATGCTACACAGATGATGACAGGATATATAAATGGCACTTTAAATAAGTATAACTCATTTTCAAATTTGTCTGCATTATCAGTTGATTTTCAATTAGCTGATGCTATGGCAAGTTTTTTAACTGCTGCAGTTGAGAAGGATATGAATAAAAAATTTCACAATAATTTATCACTTCTTGAACAAAACGGCTTAATATCGGCTGAAAAATTTGAACAACATAAGCGTAGTGTTGTTGCGGCAAAACAATTAACAGGTTTAGGAGTTTATGCGGCATTCTCATTGACACCAATCATAGGGACAATAATTAACAATTACATTAATAAAAATGAAATTATTGATTTTGTTGTCGGAACGTATGCATACATTAATCGAGAATATACCCCATTAATCAATTATGAAATAGCAAGTTTGCTGCTACAAATGGATATTCAGATTAGTGATAGCAAAATAAAGTCGGTGTTTGAAAAGTATAAAGTTAGTAGTGGGTTATCGCATATTCCTATATTTTCAAAAAGAAATATGAGTATTTTTGGAAATGTAGGAAAGGATGTTCTTGCAAAGGAAATTGTATCAAGATGTGATTTACATAACAGTTCAGTAAACGATAGAGCATTAGAATTTATTGAAGACTTTTTAAGAATGGATTCGGAAAGTGCAAAGGAATTAGTAGAGGATTCAATCTGTGCGCAAGATTCACTTTCTGATATTACATGGTTTTCTGCTATTAATTATCGTTATGTATTCTTGGATTTTATTCAAGATGTTGCGAATGCACAACAATTTGCTTTTTATGATTTAAATAATGACCCGTATGGGGGTATAAGAGAAAATAGAAAGGAAAAGATGGCATCTATTGTGAGTGATGTTTCAGCAAAAAAAGGATTATTCTTAACAACAGGGAAAAGAAAAGATATTATTGATGCAAGCGCAAAAATGATTCAGTATTCGCTTAATCCTAATTATGATATTTCTACAGATATTAAAATGATTAGGCGAGAAAAGAAGGTGTTGAAATTATATGGACTATAATAAAGCACTAGTTAAGATGAAGGTTAATCGTAGAATTAATGATACATTTCTTGGAATAATAAAAGATTTACCATCATCGGAGTTTTCTCCAAGAAAAAATGCACTTATTGTACAAAACAAAAATAGTCTTATGACTTATGAACAGTTTTATAATTATATATATAGAATTGTGTTGGAGTATGTACCAAGAGAGGGCGAAAATCCATTAATGAAGGCTATCAAAATGTTTCCAAGAGCAATAAAGAATGTACAGAGGATAAAACAAAATAATGATATAATTGCATTTCAAAGGGAGATACTTGATAAGTATTTTTATAATTCAGGTGATGACAATATAAAAGAAAAGTTGTTGGAATTGGAAGAAAATATTAATCAGTTAATTGCAGAAGACGAAATGGAAATATTTGAAGATGTATTAACTCATTTTGATGATAGGATGCGTTCAGGGTTGCTTTCAGATTTAGAAAGGCTTTCAGCAATGCTTAAAAATCGATAATGAATGAAAGAGAGGATAAAAATATGAGCAAAAAAGATAGGATGCTAAATCATATTTCAAATAATGTTGAATGGTTTTTAGTGACGGATGCTTCTGTTGAAGTTATTCCGTACTATAATATGACAAATTCAGTTTTTTCTAGAGCAAAGGAGTATCTGGTTGATGGGTATGTTGACTTTGACGATGTTGTGTGTTTAGTTTCGACATCAATTCTTGAACCTGGGAAATCGGGCATATTGTTTACAACAGATGCTATGTATTGTAAATCGTGGGGACTGCTTACAACAAAGTATCGAAATTATTATTTTAGTTATGAATTTTCTGAGTTTGATTTTCATAATGACTTTTATGAAGATAGGATGAAAGAATTGATGAAGGATCTTAATGATATTAGTGTCGATGAATATGAAATTGAGCAATTTAATGAAAAAATCATTGATATGGGGAAGAAAGTAGGAGTAGCTGCTTTAGGAAGTATGGCAGTGTTGGATATTATAACTTCAATTGGTGATAGTGTTGTTTCTAAAAATAATGACAAAATAGCAAATGAGATTGCTAAATTGGAAAGTAGTAATAATGAAGAAACTGTAAATGCTATTATTATTTATAACGAATTTATTCCTCTCATGAATCAATTCGTTGGTGTCTGTGAGAAGGCAGAAAATGAAGATGATGGTATTAGCGAACAAACATTGTATGAGTTGATATCTTTATTGAATGATTTGCTGTTGGCATTATACAATCAAACTATACAAAATATTGATGTATCGCCAGATGATGAGAAAGAATATGCGAAATTTGGAGACTGGTTGGGATTTTGGGCATTGATGTTTTATGATGGTGATCGATTTAGGGAAGCTTATCCTATAAGTCTGCTTGAAGAAATGCCAGAATGTTGGGAAGCCGTTATAAGATTAATGGATGAAGTACTAGAAGACGAATGGGATGAATCATTTTCTAGTATAGTGTATGAATTTGCCGAGAAAGTTATTAGCAATAGCACTCAAATGTCAGAACTTATGTCTAGTTCGGAGTGGGAGGATGATTTTGTTGAAGTCATGGGAGAGATTATTGAATTGAACAATCAAGCAGTAGAATCTCTAGAGGATGCACTTGATAGGGCAACCGATTATTTGGTTGATTTATTACATAATTCTGAAGATGAATAGAATTAGCATATATGGGTTTGGTTAAAGAAATTTAAAGGACATGAAGGATAATTATAAAAGATGTAAAAAAGGGTAGTGTTTATATTATGATATATTTAATTTTAATAGTAGTAGCTATATGTGTGGTGATTTGGTTGATTTCTGAAATTTGGGAGTTAATAAAGCTTGTTTTGGGAGTTGCACTTATCATTTTAGGAATTGTATTGTATTTTTGCTTTTTCCAAATTACTATTCCATTAACTTGCTTATATATAGGATATAGAGTAATAAGGTATTTGTATAGAAAGCTATGTAAGTATTATAATAAAAGAAAAGATATTCGTGAGAATAAGAAAATCTTATTTGATAAAAATTATACTGTTTCAGACAAAAGGATTAATAATATTATTAATAGTAAACTTGCTATATTGTTAAAGAATGATATGAATGATGATGATAGAAAGTTCATAGGTGAAAAAATACCATGGGGACGTGTCGAAGCTTTTTTGAATTACTTTAAAACAAGTACAGATAATGAAAATGCATATTATTTTAGTGCTATTCCAAGTATAGATGATTCTGAAATTAGAGAATATGGCATGGTATTAACTGATAAAGGTTTGTATTTCTCAATTCAAAATAATGATAGTGTAGATAATGAATTTATAAGCTATGCAGGATTAAAAAAGGTTGAGGTGTGTGAAGAAAAAATAAAATTTTATGTTATTAATTCTAACGATTATACAACAAAATGTATTATTGTGAAGAGAAATAAAATGTTTGTAGATTATTTTAAATTAAGAGAATTGTGTAATGAATTTATAAGTGAGGGAATTTCAAATGGTTTATTTAGATATACATACTCAGATGGTCAACTGGATAGTCGCTCAATAGAAAAGAATTTGCATTTTGACAGTCAATCGGCAGAAAGAGGGGGAAGCATTGCTACTATGGGGGCACAAAACTCTTTGTATCAAGAAAGGTAGTGTCAAATGAATTATGAAAAATTGAGCAATAGAAAATAGCTCAGTTAGAA
>ERZ772863.2654-NODE-2654-length-11649-cov-3.021649_pt1 | contig 11649 bp, 10 predicted proteins | sample MGYA00512134_ERZ772863 | MGnify/ENA primary metagenome ERZ772863 (study PRJEB29015, sample SAMEA2737659) | human gut metagenome | biome: human gut; feature: human-associated habitat; material: faeces | place: China | collected 2012 ...
CTGCTCCCTTGCCAGCCTTTTTTCATTTTTTCTGAAGAATCCTGCTTCTTCCATCTCAATCTCTTCTGAAAACACAGCCATCCCCTGCATCGCATAATCAATCCCAAGTATTTTAGCATTACTGTAATCCTTATCTGCTGCTTGGTTTTCGCAGCTGTATCCTTCATACAGCAGACTTGCAAAATACTTTCCGGATGGCTCCATACTGACTGTCACTGATTTCAGACAGCAGTTTTCTGCAGGCTCCCTGTGTTTTTTCATGGAGATCCATTTTAATTTCGGAAGCCGGATCCGGTTACCTTCTACCAGAATATTTCCGTTGACCACATTTGTTGTGTAGCTGTTTTTGGAATGATGTTTTGACTTGAAACGCGGAAATCCAACCTTCGGATCACGAAAAAAGTTCTTATATGCTTTCTCCAGATGAAGCTGAACATTTGCCAGAGCCAGCGAATCAACTTCTTTCAGAAATGAATACGTTTTTTTATACATAGCTGGTGTATTCTTTAACATCGTTTTTGACTTTTTATACTCCTGGATCTTATCATTAAGCATCTGGTTGTACAGAAAACGACAGCAGCCAAATGTTTTTCCAAGGAGTATCTTCTGTTCTTCTGTTGGATAAATCCGGAAACGATATGCTATGTTCAATTCTTTTTCTCTCCCTGGGTTTCGATGTATTGACGGATCACTTCTACTGGCGCCCCTCCTGCCGTCAAAAGGCAGAAACTCTGGCTCCAGAATGCTTCTTTCCAAAGTTTTTCCCGGATTTCCGGATACTCTTTTTTCAGCAGCCTACTGCTGGCACTTTTATAAGCATTGATAAATTTACTGAGTTCTGTTTTTGGCTGTGCTCGAAACATTACATGCACATGGTCAATATCATGATTCCATTCTTCCAAAACAATTCCATACCGTGGGGCAATATATTCCCATATTTCCTTTGCTCTTTCTGAAATTGGATCATTGATAACTTTTCTTCGATATTTTACCACCATAATCAAGTGATAATACATCAAGTACACTGAATGTGCATTGTGATCCATATTTTCCATAAAACCAGCCCTTTTTTGAATAATTACCTTATCTTATCGACTGATTCTATTATACCATGGATTGCGTTGCCAAACAAATGTTCTTTTTTATTTTTTACAATTCATCTCCCACCTGTAGAGGAAGGAGAATTCTTGCTATATATTATATTATCTTAAATAATCAAAGGTTACTTACTCTATCCGCAGCATTCGATACCCAATCCCAATGTGTGTCTGAATATATTGAATTTCATTCTTATCTGATTCAAGTTTTTTACGCAAAGTTGCCATGAAAACTCTAAGAGATGCAACATCATTTTCTGAAGACCTTCCCCATATCTGTTGTGTAATATAAGTATGTGTTAACACCTTACCTACATTACGAGATAATAAGCAAAGAAGTTTGTATTCAATAGGTGTGAGATGTAACTCCTCCCCTCTCATATAAGTACAGCCGGCAGTATAATCAATTTTCAGTTCTCCATTAATAAAAACAGCCGTCTTCTGTATCTCACCAGTCTGAATAACCGCAAGCCGTCTCTGTGTAACACGTATACGTGCAAGCAATTCTTCAACTGAAAAAGGTTTTGTAATATAATCATCCGCACCTGCGTCAAGAGCCTCAATCTTATCAGAATCCTCACTTCTGGCACTGATAACAATAATCGGCATATTGGACCAGGTACGAATTTTTTTTATCACATCTACTCCTTCCATATCCGGAAGCCCCAGATCAAGTAAAATGATATCCGGATTGTGTGAAGATGCTTCCAAAATCGCTTCTCTCCCATTTTCTGCTGTAAGATATTTGTACTCATGTGTTTTTAATGTTGTTACGATCAGATTTCGTATAGGACGATCGTCTTCTACAATAAGAATTGATGTTTTATTCATTTAGTGTTACCTCACTTAACGGTAATGTAAAAACAAAAATACAGCCATGAGGATAATTATCCTTAAGTGTTAATTCCCCTTCATGTGCTTCAATAATCGAATGGCATAATGCAAGGCCCAGCCCCAAACTACGATGACTGTCAGCAATCGTAGTTTTTCCGGTATAAAACATCTCAAATATATGCGATTTCATTTCATCCGCAATCCCCGGTCCATTATCTTCTACACTTATTTGCGCTCTGCCATCTGTTCTTAATCCGCGAATACATATGGTCGAACCTTGCGGTGTATATTTTATCGCATTATCTATCAAATTAACAAGAACCTGAATGATAAGTCGAACATCCATATGTGCGAGAATCAGTTCTTCACATTCCACCTGAATCTTATAAGCATCATGTTTTCGGCTGATATGTCGCAGGGATTCTGCAATAACTTCATCGAGAAGCTGATCTGTGAATTTTATTTTCAATCTTCCATCATTTAATCTTGTGACAGATAACAGATTTTCTACAACACCAATAAGCCATTCTGCATCATCATAAATATCTGTATATATCTGTTGTTTTGTTATATCATCCAAACGTCTCTCATTATTCAGCAACATATCAGCATTTCCTGAAATAGAGCAAAGCGGAGTTCTCAGATCATGAGAAATTGCTCGCAAAAGGTCTGCCCGCAGCTGTTCGTTTTTCGCCAGAATAGCATTTTTTTCTTTTTCTATTGCATTTTGTGAATTTTCCATTGCAAGCGCACATTCATTGATCACAGAAAGTAAAATGCTATATTCAAAAGAATCCATTGCATCTTTTTTAACTGGTATTCCAATCACTCCGTAGACACTTTCTCCACTACGGATTGAAAGATACAAACATTTTGCACTGCTAAAGTGAGTTGTTGTTACTCCAGCGCGCTGTCCATTCTCATATGCCCATCTTGCAACACACTGTTCTTCAGATGTCAGATATTCTCCATTTCTTTTATTAGTATTATTAAAAAACATCTTTCCTTCTGATAAATCATTATTTTTCACAATATATGCAACAATATCTCGATTCAACAAACGTACCAGCTGCTTACAGGTAACACAAAGAATCTCTTCACTGTTTTTCGCCTGTTGAAGTAATCTGTCCGTATCAAATAAGATCTGTGTACGAAATGCCTGTTGCTCAGATAACCGGGCATGATCTTTTAATTTGGCAGCAAGAGTTCCGGTAAGCACTGAAGATATCAACATTATTAAAAATGTCACCGGATAGCCAACTGCATATGTTTGAAAGGACATTCGTGGCTCCGTAAGAAAAAAACAAAAAAGAACAACACTTAAAAACGATCCCACCAGACCGCAGAGATAACCATCCGTTACAATAGATGTGACCAGCACGCCAAGAATATACACTGTAACAATATTAATATCTGTGAAATGAAGTTTCTGAAAAACCAGACCGATCACCGTACAACCTACAAATATTGAAAATGTCAACAAATAATCTTTTATCGATGGTTTTTCAATATATATGGGATGATGATTTTTCTGTCTTTTTGTCCACGCACTATCTTGAATATTCATATTCACTTTTGTTCTTTCACCTGGTATTCCTTCCAGTATTTTTACTAATTGTACTCCTTCTCTTTCATCAGAAGCTTCTTTTTTACTCTCTTTAAGAAAAACACCAACTTTAGATACTATAAAAAGCCCTATACTGAACATCACAAGTACGATCAATACCAGAACTGTCTTTGCCATTCATTTATCACCTCTTGTCCCTAGATATGAAAGCATTTTTGAATTGCCTTATAATCTCCCAGCACGAGAATCGTACTTCCGGCAATAAGAACCGTATTCGGCGATACCGCTATACTGACTTCTCCCTCATTCTTTACTGCAAGAATATTTATATCATATTTTCTTCTGATATCAAGTCCTCCTACTGTTTTTCCAATCCACTCACGGGGAACTTCAACTTCAAATATTGCATGAGAAGCATCTACTTCCATATAATCAAGAATATGATCGTCTGTATAACGGATAGATGCCCATTTTGCCACTTGTTTTTCAGGATAAACTACCTTGTCTGCGCCATTACGTAACAGAAATTTTTCCTGTACATCTCGCTCAGCTCTGGAGATTACCAGTTTTGCTCCCAGTTCTTTTAATAGCGATGTTGTCTCAAGTGAATTCTGAAAACTGTCACCAATCGTAACAAAACAAATATCAAAATTCCCTATTGCAAGAGATTCCAAAAATTGAGCATCCGTGCTGTCTCCAATTTGAGCATTCGTAACAAAAGGAAGGACTTTATTTACCCGTTCCTCATTAATATCCACTGCCATAATCTCATGCCCCATCTGGTTTAGCTGCATTGCAATATGTTTTCCAAAACGTCCCAGACCAATAAGTAAAATATTTTTCATTTTTTTACTCCTTTTATCCAACTGTTATTTTTTCTAATGGCATTCTTGCACCATTATTGTTCTTTCCGGAAAATACCGCGTATATTAATGTCATTCCTCCTACTCGACCTAAATACATAAGTACGATCAATATCAAACGTGATATTATGTGAAGTCCCGGTGTAACTCCTAATGTAAGTCCTACTGTTCCTACTGCAGAAGCTGCTTCATAAAAACAAGTCAGTACCGGCAGGCCTTCATAAACACTGATCGTTATCCCCCCAAAGAAAAACAGCATAAAATACAGCATCGCTATAGTAGCCGCATTCTTTATTACCTGCCCGTCAAATCTTCGTCCAAAAGCGCCTGCGTCTTCACGGCTTCTGAATGTAGCAAGTGCATTCAGTATCAACACTGCAAAGGTTGTTGTTTTCATACCGCCTGCTGTAGAACTTGGTGAACCACCTATCAGCATTAGAAGTATCATAACAGCTTTTCCTGCTTCTGTCATCAGTGACAGGTCTTCGGTATTAAAGCCCGCGGTTCTGGTCGTTACAGACTGAAATACTGATGCCAGCAATCTTTTGCCTGCAGGCAGATTGCCAAAATCACAGGCAAAAAAGAAGACCGCCGGTGCAATGATCAAAATGGCTGTAGTGATCAGAATAACCTTACTCTGCATACGATAACGTTTAAATTTAAATTTGTTAGTATAGAAATCTTCCCAGGTAAGAAATCCGATTCCACCAAGTATGATCAAAAGCATAATAACTATATTCAGCCAGATATTTCTGCTGTATCCGGTCAATGATACAAAAGTATGATCTGTTGTACCAAGTATATCAAATCCGGCATTACAAAAGGCTGAGATAGAATGAAAAACCGACATCCAGATTCCCTTTATTCCAAAATCACGACAAAATACCGGAAACAATAATACTGCTCCAAGTGCTTCTATCAGAAAGGTCCCTCTCAGAATAAATTTTGTCAGTCGGACAATACCTCCTACTTTTGGCGCCGATATAGCATCCTGCATCGTACTCCGCTGCATGAGCGATATTTTTCGTCCTGACAGCATAAATACTGATACTGCAACGGTTACAACTCCCAAACCTCCAATCTGTATAAGTGCCAAAATAACTGCTTGTCCAAAAATAGACCAGTAACTGCCTGTATCCTGCACAACAAGTCCTGTCACACATACTGCTGAAGTTGATGTAAAAAGTGCCTGATCAAACGGCGTTACAACTCCACTTGCAGATGAAACAGGTAAAGTTAAAATGAGGGCTCCTATAAGGATCACCCCCGCAAAGCCTAAAATAATTAGTTGAAATGATGTCAGATGTTTTCTTTTATGTAAATGCTCCGGCATAAATAATTTCTGCTCCTTTTAATAATATAGTTTGCAATGTAACTGTTCAGTACCCTCACAGTTACATTGCATTTATTATATATGCCAGAGTTCAAAGATAGTATAAGATTATCAGACTTGATATTAAGATTTTATAAAGATTTTAATTTCTTTTAATTCCACAATGGATTGCCTGCGTTGGACAGGCTTTTTTGCATCGTCCACAGCGGATACACTCTGCACTGTTCGGGTTATCCACCGGATTCACTTCCATCTGGCATGCTTTTGCACATTTTCCACAGTGAATGCACTTTTCCATATCTACTCTATAGCGGTAAACAGAAACACTATTAAATATTGAATAAAAAGCTCCCAGCGGACAGATATATTTACAAAATGGACGATATATTATAATAGAAAGAATTATTGTAACAACAAGGATCGTATTCTTCCATACAAAAAGCCATCCGATCGCACTGCGCATGGATTTATTCAGAAGTACCAGCGGAAGCCCACCTTCCAGCGTACCTGCCGGACAGATCAGCTTGCAGAAATACGGCGCTCCCTGTCCCATGATGTCTACGACAAACATCGGAAGCAGGACCACAAATACCATAAGGATTACATATTTTAGCTTACGTAACAACTTATCCCCGCGAAATGTCCGCATCTTCTTTGGAAACGGAATTTTATTCAGCAGATCCTGTATCAGTCCAAAAGGACAGAGGAATCCACATACAAGTCTTCCAAGCAGAGCTCCGACAAAGATCAGAAAACCAACTACATAATATGCCATTTTAAAGTTCCAGCTTCCGATCACCGCCTGAAGAGATCCAATCGGACAGGCGCCTGTGGCTCCGGGACAGGAATAACAGTTCAGTCCCGGAACACACGCATGTTTCAATTTTCCAGTATAAATTTTACCAGTCACAAATCCTGATACGCGGCTGTTGGTAAGAAACGCCCACAGTGCCTGGATCCCGTGGCGCGGCCATTCATTAATTTTCATTTTTTTATTATCCAATTCCAATACACTCCATACAGATATTGATTGCCTTTGTAAAGACTACATCCACTTCGCCCCGGTAAATTCCAAATATCATCAGGAGGATTCCCAGAATTGCCAGCGCAGGACCTATCCACTTTGAATCTGTTATTTTTTTCATCATTTTTCTTATCTTTCTGCCAGAATCGCTTTATTATTTAGAAATGTTCTTGAGTTCTTTTTCTACGATTTCTTTCCATTCGTCCAGTGTATGGCTTCCTGAATATGTTTCGCCTACAATATTTCCTTCTTTGTCAACAAAGAATGTTTCCGGGAAAGCAGAGATACCATTTAAACGTCCATTCATCATTGTTGAATCCGGGACCAGGAACGGATAGGATGCTTTTGTCTTCTCCTGAAGGACACCGGCTTTTTTCACTGTATCCTCATTCTGTTTGGCATCATCACTCACTGTATCAAGAACGACACCGACAACTCCAACACCTTTTTCCTTCATCTCTTCATAGAGTTTTTCCAGCTCCGGAATCTCATTTACACATGGAGAACACCAGGTAGTAAAAACATTCACAAGTGTAAGATCATAATCGCTGAATACTTTTTCTGTATAGTCTTTTCCGTCAACGCCTTTTGTCTCGAATTTACCAACATTTGTAGAATCACCTGCATTGCTGGTTTCCTGCGGCTGGTCAAATGCAGAAAGCTGCTGGAATGGTGTCATCTCTGTGAGTGTCACATCAATTTCTTCCACTTCTTTTTTCAGGGATTCATCTGCATCTTTATTAGTGCTCAGATAATATTTATACTTTCCATCACTGCTGCTTCCGATTTCTTTGTGTTCTGTGCAGCCTGTGATCTTATCCAGTTCTTTCTCAGAATCTTCGTCATAGATTCCAATCGCTCCAACTTTTGCAAGACTATTGTACCAGTCATCATATGCTGTTCCCATCTTGTCAACCTCGGCCTCTTTCTGCTCCTCGGTCATTTCGCTCCAGCTTATATATGCATATTTAATTGCATCTGCATTGTCATTCCATACTTCATTTGTGATCATCGCAATGGTCTGCGCTTTTATCTGTTTAAGCAGTTCCTCAGGAAGCTTCATGTTAAGTCCAAGAAATGGATATTCATAAGAATCCTGTGCCTGCACTGTTGTCTCAGATGGTTTAAAAGTGCCCTGTATAAAATCAGACGAGATTGCGTCACCATCTGCTGCAGCTGCATCTCCATCAACCACCATTCCCGCCTGATCTGCCGGAACCGCCATTGCTTCTGTACTTTCTGCTGCCATTACTGATACACTTCCAAGTGTAGATACCCCTACTATTGCAGCTACCATAAGTGCTGTGATTTTCTGTGTTCTGAATTTCATGATTTATATTCTCCCTTCGTAGTCCTTTTGTTTACTATAGTCGCAATTATAGCATCCTGTCTATAAAATTCGTGTTAAGAAATCCTGAAAATCAAAAATTTTTTCGATTTATTTTTTTACACGAATTTTATACGGAACATGATATGATAGGAAGAGATTACATCGTTACTACTCACTTTGTTCCCAGTAACCTGATCAAAATCTGCTGAAAAAAGGAGAATGCGCATGCATATATTAGTAATAGAAGACGAAGAACAACTCTGCCGTTCCATCGCAGAAGGGCTGCGAATGGATGGCTACGAAACCGACACCTGCCTTGATGGAGATGAAGGGCTGGAATTATGTACGACTGAAAACTACGATCTGATCCTTCTGGATCTGAACCTTCCTGGCATTGACGGATTGGATATCCTGCGGCAGTTCCGTGAGACAAATTCTTCCACACCAGTTCTGATTCTCTCAGCCCGTGGCCAGATTGAGGATAAAGTAGAAGGACTTGACCTTGGAGCAAACGATTATCTGACAAAACCATTTCATTTTGAGGAACTGGAAGCGCGTATCCGCAGCCTGACCAGGCGCAGATTTATTCAGGAGAATGTCTGCCTGAAGTGCGGCCACATCAGCTTTGACACCCGCACCAGAAAAGCACACATTGATAGTGAAGAACTCTCTCTCACCCGAAAGGAAAGTGCTCTGCTGGAGTATTTTATGCTCCACCAGAATCGTATCATCAGCCCGGAAGAACTGATTGAACATATCTGGGACGGCAGTGTAAACAGCTTCAGTAATTCCATCCGTGTCCACATTTCTTCCCTTCGCAAGAAGCTGCGCGCAGCTCTGGGAAACGATCCGATACAGAACAAGGTTGGACAGGGTTACATTCTCATGGAGGATCAGAAATGAAAAAAGAACATACAACAAAAAATCCTCTGAAAAAACTCTCTCTGCAGTGGAGGCTGACACTGATCATCACGCTCCTGATGACTGTCACCTGTGTCTTGATGTATTTTTTTATTAGTAACTCCGCTGTTACCGGAATCGAAAATCTGGGTGATTATGTCGTAAAGATCAATGAAACTGATTCCACGCCAATCACCTTTAACATTAATCCAAACACTCTGTTTGCAGGTCTTTCCGATCAGGTACAGGAAACCAAAGACCTTTTCCGCACCAGAAGTATCATTGCAACTGCAATCATTATTCTCCTGAGCAGTGTCGGTACATATTTTATCAGCCGCCGTGCACTGCTGCCTCTGCGAAGACTCAGTAACGAAGTCAATAAAATAGAGGCCCAGAATCTTTCTGAGTCTCTTGAAGTTCCAGATACAAACGATGAGATTTCTCGTCTTACAGGCTCTTTTAATAAGATGCTTTCCCGACTGGATGATGCGTTTACAGCACAGAAGCAGTTTTCTGCCAGTGCCGCTCATGAGCTGAGAACTCCGCTTGCTGTCATGCAGACAAACCTCGAAGTTTTTGCACGCAAGAAAACTCCGACAATAGAAGAATATCAGGACATCTTTGGAATGATCCAGAATCAGACCGAACGACTTTCTCATCTATCTGAGGTCCTTCTCGATATGACCGGGATACAATCCGTTGAACGCTCTGATTTTATTTCACTGGCAGAACTCACCGATGAAGTCTGCTGCGATCTTGCCTCCATTGCTGACCAGAAAAAAGTGGAACTGATCCAGGAAGAGGGTGACTGCACCGTTACCGGAAGCTATCTTCTTCTCTACCGTGCTGTTTATAATCTTGTGGAAAATGCCATCAAATACAATCATTCTGGTGGAAAAGTAACGGTAAAAATATCTCAGAAAAAAGATCTGCCTGCTGCGCATTCCAAACCTACAGACTATGCTTTAGTTGAAGTAACAGACACCGGAATTGGTATCTCTCCTGAATTTCAGGAAAAAATTTTTGATCCATTTTTCCGCGTGGACAAATCCAGAAGCCGTGCCATGGGCGGCGCCGGCCTAGGACTTGCTCTTGTAAATGAAATTGCCAGACAGCATGGCGGACAGGTAAAAGTACTTGCGAGCAGTGAACAAGGCAGTACGATTGCACTTGTACTGCCTATATAAGTGATTACATTTTGAGTAAATATGACTACGAATTTTATAGCTGATATGCTATTATATAGAAAAATAAGATGTCGGTGGCAAAGGCCCCGACCATAGGGGACACTAAAAAAGCCAAAAACACCGTCCCCAGAAAGGCATTGAAATGGAACTACAAAATGGAAGACCTGCAAACACAGATGAACGTCTGGACAAAGAAGTCCGTGTCTATGATTTTTTAGATAAGCTTGGAATTGAATATCAGCGAATTGACCATGAAGCCGCTATGACTATGGAGGCATGTGAGGAGATCGACCGCACCCTCGGTGACAACACGGCGATCTGCAAGAACTTATTCCTGTGCAACCGCCAGGAGACTGATTTTTATCTGCTCCTGATGCCTGGTGACAAACCGTTTAAGACCAAAGATCTCTCAGCACAGATCCACTCTGCAAGATTATCTTTTGCCAAACCGGAATATATGGAAAAGTACCTTGACATCACTCCAGGATCTGTCAGTGTACTGGGACTCATGAATGATTCTGAAAAAAAGGTACAGCTTCTGATCGATGAGGATGTCATGAAAGAACCTTATTTTGGCTGTCATCCATGCATCAATACCTCAAGTCTTAAATTTACAACTGAAGATCTTACAAAGAAAATTATTCCTGCTCTTGGCCATGACCCGATCACAGTGTCTCTTCCCGTCCCGGAAGTATAGAAATGGATCATTCCAATAATATAACAGAAAAGGATTTTCTTTTATGAAAAAGCAACTGAATTATAAAAACATATTCACGGAGACCCTGATCCTGACAGGTGCGATTGCGATCATTTCCGCTGCCGTGTACTTTTTCCTGGTACCAAGTCACACTTCTGTCAGCAGCATCTCCGGCCTTGGAATCATACTCTCAAACTTCGTACCACTGCCATTGTCTGCGATCACCATGATCCTGAACGTTGTACTCTTGATCATTGGATTTATCACCTGCGGCAAGGAATTCGGAGTAAAAACAGTTTACACCAGTATCATGCTCCCGGTCTTTCTTGGAATATTCGAAAAAATCTTCCCTAATTTTGGTTCCATGACCAACAGTCAGGAACTGGATGTTCTCTGCTATATTCTGGTCGTCAGTGTAGGTCTGAGCATTCTCTTTAACCGGAATGCCTCTTCCGGTGGACTGGATATTGTCGCAAAGATCATGAATAAATACCTGCATATGGAACTTGGAAAGGCCATGTCCCTTTCCGGTATGTGTGTTGCACTTTCCGCTGCTCTGGTCTATGACAAGAAAACTGTTGTTTTAAGTATTCTTGGTACATACTTCAATGGTATCGTACTGGATCATTTTATTTTTGACCACAATATCAAACGGCGTGTATGTATCATTACCAAAAAAGAAGAAGAACTTCGTAACTTCATCATTCATGAACTGCACAGCGGTGCTACTGTTTATGAAGCATACGGGGCCTACAATATGCAGAAGCGAAACGAGATCATCACGATCGTGGATAAGACAGAATATCAGAAGCTGATG
>ERZ772863.2659-NODE-2659-length-11629-cov-2.259374_pt1 | contig 11629 bp, 9 predicted proteins | sample MGYA00512134_ERZ772863 | MGnify/ENA primary metagenome ERZ772863 (study PRJEB29015, sample SAMEA2737659) | human gut metagenome | biome: human gut; feature: human-associated habitat; material: faeces | place: China | collected 2012 ...
GATGATGTGGAGAGGCGTTCTAAACATAGCGACGATTTGGCGCTATTCGGAACGATGAACGATCTTGTCGAAAGACTTGGATTGAAGGTCATGCTGGTTTCAAATGCCTGGGAAGGAAGTGATGTGCAATCGATGCGAGAGTTCGATAGGGACGTACGCGAAAAGCTAATTTGGAAAGTCTATCCTTTCAAGCCGTGCCCGTCTGCATTGGCCAAAGAAATTCTCATGGGAGATTGTCGCCCATCGGAAGACCTTGATATGCATAGCGCCATACTTGCGGGGGTAGAGGCCAGCGGATGCGTAAATGCTCGGGCAATGATTCGTGCTCATGAGCTAATCAGAAGAATTTGCAGCCTTGAGGTGCTTCAAAATACAGGAATTGCACTTCAAAACCGGTTTTACGCTCTACGGGACGCAGTCCATTTTGCTTTGTTGACCTCCATGGGGAACGCACCTTCCATGCCACAAAACGGAAAGCCAGAGGAATGGCTCAGTCCGGAGGCGCTGGAATACGATCGCAGAGTGTCTCTTTACGAGCAATACTCTGATTTCTCCGTGATAGGTAAGGCATTCGACCCTTCAGGCGATGTAGATATTGAAGATCTCGAACAAGGGTTTAAAACATACATTTGGAAACGGTACCCGAGCAACCGCGATACCCTCGAAGTTAGGGAGATCGCTAAAAGTATGCGGTGCGCTTACGATCTTGATGACGATAATGTAGATGGCCTCGCGCAGCGTTACTATGATTTAGTTACTAGAGCACATTATTCAGTCGATTGTTTGCACGACGTGCTCGAGGTTTATTACCTGCTATCTGACCTCAAATGGGAATGTCCATTTTCGCAAAATGACTTTATCAAATATTGCAAGAAAGTGATCGATGCCGATCTAGACAAAGCTTCTGAGCTCCTCTCTGGACCAGTATTTAGTGCAGACGAAAGGCGGAAAAGACGGGCGCTCGCCGAAGAACTTGAGCGTTATGCTCGGACAGAGCTGAATAAAAAGATGTCGAGTCAGTTGATGATATCTGAGGGAGCGGAGGGACTGACGGGCAGGGAGATTGCTCGACTTCTCAACGATGCTGCAGAACGCGATGTCAAAGTGTTGGTTAATGCTAGTCCGAGAGTCATTGTCGAGTCATTTTGTAGAGAAGATGCGGCGAATCAAGAGGCGCTTCGCAAGTTCTTTGTGCATCTTCATAACGTTTGGATTCCGGGTGGGGTGCCATCGGCGGATTTAGTTGAATGGATACTTGAGATAAAGACTGCACTGGAAGAAACGAACGTTGAAACGAAAACTGGATCAATGAGAAGGCGTTTGTTCTTGAGAAATCTGGAGGAGCTTGAGAGCCGATTTGGGTATCCCGTACAGAAGTAGCACCGATGCTCCACTTGCCGTGCGCTTCAGTGCCAGCGGTCTTGTTTTGCGCTTGCGCGGTGCCGGCTTGATTTCATTTGTTGCATAGATTGAAGGATGCGCCAGTCACGTCTTCTTCGCCGTGCTCACGGTCTTCTGTCCGTCTCGGCTGCATGGTGGGTCCGATTGCTTTTTCGGAGTGGCAATGATACGTATGGTGTGAAACGGATGGTACGCGGATAACGAGGGGCGGAAACAACGACAGCCCCACGCTAAAGGAAAGGAGCGGAGGAACTATGCCAGAAAATAAAATACCAGGCCTCTTCACCGTCTACTACATGAATCAGCAGAAGGTGTTCGAGACGAGGATGCTCCTGGACAACAAACTCAAGACTACAAGCTCCAAGGAAAACCAGAACGGGACGACAAAGAGAGCATCATTGAACGCCGAAGCGGAGCTCAACCCTCCCTTTCTGACGAAACTCAGGGCAAAACTCGAAGGAAGCGTCAGGCACGAAAAACAAGAGAAGATCGTGGACACCCTCGAATACGTGAACACAAATAGCCGGATGCTCGCCGACATAATGGAGCATTGCAAAGCCCCCGAAAGCGGAACAACGCTTGCAGAAGGCGACCTCGCATACATCGGCGATGTCTCGCTGGAGCTCATCAATGAGGAGGAGATTCGAGGCATCATGGCAATCATGAGCGGGACCTTCGACGGAATCACCGTCTCCGATGCCGGAGACCTCGACATCGGCCACATGATGCAATCCTTCATAGGAGACGGCGCAGCCTTCAAGCTCAGAGGAAACCGCGCAAGAAGAAGAACGCCGCTGTACGCGAAGATTCCCCTCGATGGAGAAGAAATGTTCGAAAGCGGGTACACAATCGACGACCTGCTCATCGGAAAGGTCGGCATCGTCGGGATATGCAAAGGGAAAATCACCCCGGCCCAGATGAAGAGCCCCCTCGATTACTTCCAACAGCCAGACGACCCGAAACGCACGCCGCAGAACGACATTGTTATATGCGGAAAGAACCCGTCACCCACCGCCATGACCGGCGGCGGCAATCGGGTAGAACAGGGCTATTACATAGACATCCTTGCTGTCATTCAGGCAGTGTCCTTCGAGGCTTGATAGGCAACGCCATGCGCAAACTCGTCACATACAACAAATCCCAGTATAAAGCCCTGATCGACCAGCTCGGAGACGGCGGCTTCAAGTTGATGTCGCTTCTCGAACTACACGGAAGCGACCAAATCTCCGAGCTCCTCTCCGAGAAAAAGCTCGTCGTGGACGTTTCATCACTTGTGGGGTTACTCTCGGGCGATCTTCAGCTGGCATCGAAATTCGAGCTCCTCGTCCACCAGCTACCCTTTGGCACCCTCTTCATCGGAGACGATAAAACCGTGAACGAAGGAGCATACCAATTGAGAACCATGTTCGACGACATTATAGAATGCGACATCGAGATCGATAAGGACGCCCAGAAGGACAAAAGAGTAAAGAGAACACTCGTATCCCTCGACGAACTCGAATTCAAACAGGTCCTCACCACCCTCGAAAGCGAGCTCATAGGCCAGATCGAATTCAAACGCTCCTTCGAATCCCGATCGCGCAGCTTCAGGCTCTTCAACGCGCTCGACGAGCAGCCGGTATTCTCGTTGCTCCTTCTTGGCCCTTCGGGTGTCGGGAAAACAGAAGTCGCCAAGATTCTCTGCGAGGCAATCGCGCCATGCCAGCCCCTCCCTAAAGTCAATCTTGGGAACTACAGCAGCAAGGACTCTCTAAACTCCCTGATTGGCAGCCCGAGAGGATACATGGGAAGCGAAGAAGGCGAGCTGGGAAAGAAGATCGACTCGTCCGATGCCGGAATTCTCCTGGTGGATGAGTTCGAGAAAGCTGAACCCGCCGTCTGGAACTTCTTCCTCGATCTCCTCGAGACAGGATCGTTCACGGACTCCCAAGGGATGGAGCACGATCTCCGCGGGTTCATCATCGTATTCACGACAAACTGCCCCCTCGGGAAGATCAATGAAACTTTCCCGGCAGAACTCCTCTCCCGCTTCAATTTGATGAGCCACTTCTCCAAGCTAAGCGTAAGCGACAAAAAGTTCTTTGTCGAAAGATACGTATCCATGTTTGCCAAGAAGTACAGGGAGACTGCTCCCAGTGGCTTGCCGACATTGCCGGACGACATCGCCGACAGGGCAATGATGGAAATCGACATTGAAGCGACCGAAAACATCCGGATCCTCAAGAACACAACAAGATCTTGGATCAGCGAATTCGTAGAGAAGGCCCGAAAGAGCAGTTCAATCGCGACGCAGCCCTCCATCATCAACACCCAAACATAACGAATATATGTTCTTATTGCATCGCATCTACATTACGAAATTCAGATTGCTTGAGATGTCTTGACGCAAGTTCAGATTCACTTCGGAGTATCATGCTGTCAATTTGAAGGATGCTACCTGCGCTTTTGAAGAATCGAAACGGAGGTTGTAAGCCGATTCTTCCTTTCACCGACTGGCAAAACGATTTACACCTAATTGTGGGAGTTGCCCACGCGATTTCTCCTTGCTCCTGCATCGATCTCGCTAAACTAATAAGTGCTGCCACCAGGGAATTTTCTGGTGCATATTCTATTGGCTCCCGCGAAGATCGGAGCGGGTATGTTTGCTGCCGAGTCCTACACCAGCCGTCATTACATTGCGATTGTTGCCATGGCCTGCCTATGCGTTTTGCTGGGCGGGCCTTCTTATGCTGCGGGCGCGGAGAGCCTCATCATCGCGGGCGCGACATACTACGAGCCGGGCGTGTCGGGCCCCGGCTGGGCCTGGACCGATGCCGACCATCTGGAGCTCAACGGCTACGCGGGCGAGGCCATCGGCGCCGACGGCGACCTGGTGCTGACGCTTGCCGGGCAGAACTCCGTGACGGAGTCGCATGCGCCCGATGCGGACATCACGCTGTGCGGCATGGAGGTGTGGGGCAGCCTGACGCTTCGCGGCACCGGGACCCTGACGACGACGGGCTCGCAGTGCGGGATCCACGCTTCGCAGGCGCTCGCGGCACTCGGCTGCACCGTCGATGCCCGGGCGGACGGAGCCGATATTACGGATGAGGCGGTCGCCGGCGTGATCGCAGGCGACATGGCCGTGCGCGGCGGCGGACGCGTCATTGCCGCGGGCGCCGGGTCCGGAGCGGGCGTGCGCGCCTACGGCGTGTATCTGCAGGATGCGGGCCTTGGCGATGGTGCGGCCGGCTGTCGGCTTTCCGTCGACGCCTCGTGGCTTGATGCGGCCGGTGCCGACGGCGGCGTTGCGTGCACGGGCGGGTCGCTTGTGTCCGCACGGTTTGTGACGCCTGCCGGTGGGGCTTTTGGTGCTAGCAGCGTGGTGGATGCCTCCGGTGCGGTAGCACCGCATGTGGTAGTTGAGCCCGATGTGGCCACGCCGTCAACGGGGGAGACCGATGGGGGCGAGGTACCGGGTGATAGCACGGACAAGTCTCCCGCCAATGCTACCCCCGCTGCCGGAGAGCCCACCACAGGGCCCACGGCAAATCCCGCACTGAAACCCGCGGCCGCGACAACCAAGACAAAAACGACAGCAACCAAGACCACGGTCGCCAAGACCACTAAGCCCAAGACGGCTACCACGACAACCGCCACGCTCCCCAAGACCGGCGAGAACTGCTGGATCGCCGCGTCCGTGGCGCTTTTGCTGCTGGGGACAGTGCTGCTCGTCGCCGTACGCCGCTGCTGAAACACTAATTTTTCGGAAGTGCGGGGAAAGCAGAACCTGTCGACCGTAACCCGCTATTTATCAACAAAACCACAGGTCGCGAAAGCGTAAAACCGTGGGCTGGTCAGCAGATCTCGGTTTTATCCCGCACTTCCGGAATTGTCTCCATTAGAGGCCAACCAACAGTCGGCGATTGTATCTCATGCAGTCAGTTAGTTAAAATTGGCCATGATTGCGCTTGCCGACATATCATTCACCATCTCACGCGTGCTACCTCGCTACGATATTCACGAGGCTCATGATGATATAATTTCTACCAAAGCATCGTTTGGCTTGGGATGGATTTAGTTCAGTTCCCGAATGAGGGCAGGCTCTTGGGACCGAGAAATTTTTACTCCTGGGTTCAAGCCTTGCAACTGCCGGCGCATCGATATCTTTTGTTATGCCAAAGTGATACACACATAACGAAGAAAGCCCCTGCGGGAAACGCTTCCGCTACATTTTCGAATATCTGTCCCAGCGAGCATCTATCATAGGATGAGATTACTGGGCAATAGCCATAAGGATTGGAACTGCTGTGAATATCTTCACCTGGAACGACTTGAATCCAACTGCTCGCGAATACATCTTGATGGCCAAAGATGTGCGTGATATGCAATATCGCAAACAATGGCCTACGCCTGGAGGTAAAACGCTAATCGAACTCGTTGCTAACGAGAATAAAGCCCTTAAGTTTTATCTTGATCTTACAGAGAATAAAAGAAGTTCTTCCTTAATCCTTGGACTTTCCGCTGACAGAAAAAGCACCATGCAGACACGCGTATCGGATCGTCCATTAATTCGTCTTGATTATAGTGATAATCCCGAGGTCCTTCGTCACAGAAATCCAGACGGATCGCTGGTCCTTGGTACTCATGTCCATTTTGATATAGACGGATACGGCGCCAAATGGGCTTGTGGCATCCCAGGTCAAAATATTCTGAAACCTCTGAACGACGATTTTGCATCACTCTTTTGGTCATTTCAGGAAACTTGTAATATTACAGACAAGCTTAAAGTAGAGCTATCTCTGGGGGTGTGAGATGAACGTAGATCAGGCTCGAGGCTTTATCAGCGCATACGCCAAGTTCGTAGAGGCAAATATGGTCCCGGTCCAGCAAGGTAATGGCGTCTGCATCTCCACCCCCATGCTCAATCGAAACAACGATTGCATGCGGGTTTATCTGGGTGATGACCCAGCAGGCGGCTATGTCATTTCTGATCTTGGTGAAACCATCAATGATCTTGAATTGTCTGGATTCACCATGAAAGGACAGCGAATCGATAAGCTCAATTCGATTCTTTCTGGCTTTTCGGTAAAGGAAGAAAAAGGCGAACTGTGTATAACGGCTTCCGGATCTGACCTTCCTATGAAGATGAATATGCTTCTTCAGGCTATGGCCTCTGTTGATGATATGTTCTTGTTATCTCAAAGCAGTGTGAGAAACCTCTTCACTGAAGATGTCGGCAATTGGCTGCTTGATAATGAAATCCCTTATGTTCCTGGCCCGTCTTTCCAGGGCCGATCCGGACTTTCGTTTAAATTTGACTATGCAATTGGTAAAAACAAGAGAAGACCCATGCGCCTTATTAAAACGGTAAATAATCCTGGTAAGCAAGGCATTCAAAATGCATTATTTGGATGGGAAGACATTAAGTCGGCACGCAACGATTGCGAAGGAGTCGTTTTTCTCAACTCCACCAACACTAAAGATGGTGTTGTCTCCCCCGAGTCTATCGAAGCTTGCAAAAACTACGGACTTACTCCAATCATTTGGGGCGTCGATCAAGACTCCTATGTTCCCATGCTCGCTGCATAGGCGGTTTAATTTTGAAATGCTCATGCAAGCTGATGAATGGCAATTAGGCATGCCTTGCTACTCATTCCATTCGTCTGTATGCTTTACTCAGTTTTTGTTCGTAAGGCGCGACCAATGAAATCAAAAGAACGACTACCGCGAAGATCTTGGTTGCAGAGCACGACCAATGCAATATAAATAATGCTCGCGAAGATGACGCCTTCAACTGCTTAGGTTGAAGGCGTCTTGATTTACAAGCGGTATCGACTTAACCTGTGCAGCTGAGGGTAATTCGCGTTTTTCCTGCCGGAAGCATACTACGTGCCGAGCGTGTCGGGCCCCGGATGGGCCTGGACCGATGCTGACCACCTGGAGTTTAACGGCTACGTGGCTGAGGCCATCGGCGCAGATGGCGACATGGTGCTGACGTTTACCGGGCAAAACTCCGTGATATAGTCGCATGCGACCGATGCGGTCATCACGCTATGCGACATGGAAGTGTGGGGCAACCAGGCACTTCGCGGTACCGGGACCCTGACGGCGACGAGCCCCCAGTGCATGATAACGTTTCACAGGCGTTCGCGTTGGACGTTGCACCGTCGATGCCTCGTGGCTGGATACGACCGGTGCCGATGGCAGCGTTGCGCGCACGGGCGGCTCGCTTGTGTCTGCGCGGTTTGTGGTGCCTTCCGGCGGGGTCTTTGGTGCTGAGGTGGGTAGATGCTGCCGGGGGCCGTGGCCGCGTATGTGGTGATTGGACCCGTTGTGGCCACGCCACCGGCTGTGTGGAGACCGATGGATGCGGCGCGTGGGTGGCAGGGCGGGCTAGCCTGCTGGCGGTGCCGGTCATGTTGCAGGGCAGCCCGGTGCTTGGTAGTTGACGGACCTCGTAGCGAAGCCCACGAACGCAGCGCCTAAGACAATCACAACGACCAGGCCACGGTGGCCACGTCGTCCAAGCCCAAGACTGCCACCGCGACAACTTTAGCTCTTCTCAAAACCGGCGACAACAACTGGATTACTGCTACCTTTACACTGCTTTTTCCGGGAATAGTGTTTCTAGGTGCAGCATATTATTGCTGAAACACTTTTTGAATTTTCTAGCTTAGGCACCACCAAGTACCGTGAAATGGTACCGCCAATATTGAGCTTAGTCCCCGGTGAATTATTTTTACCTGCGATCCGCCCCAGGGAGCCGCTGTATGTCGACCTTGCATATGTCGACTTTGACCGCGTTGAGCGCGATCCCGCCCATGATTGCATGCGTATTGATTCCGCCGCCGGGTCTTGAGTTCCACTCCCTCTTCTTGAACTATCTGTAGAAGACCGGTGAAGAGGTGCCTCGCCTCGCTTCATTAGCTCAAAATGCATCGACCGTCTATTAGTTGCGAACGATGTTCAATTATCAATGCAGAAGGCACCTTCGGCCTTAGGGGTCATTCCTGTATTCAGGGTTCCTGATTTGACACAGTTACCTAATTTTGAATTTGCATCAAATGGATGACTGGTAAAATACACTTCATAGCCGGTTCGAATTAGCGTTTGCGCATCGCAATCGGATATGTGTTGTTTGCACATTATATTCTGCTACGTGTCTATTAAGTACGACTCTACGGAGGAACCGGCTATCAACTTTAAGGAAAATCTGATGCTCAACGAGCTGCAGTCGAAGACAGATCTGGCAGGGTTTCTTGGCCTGTCTATAGAAAAGCTTGATTTCTTTGTCAATTCATCCTCCATGTATGACCTATACAGAAATAAATTGATTCCTAAAAGAAATGGCGGCTATCGAGAGCTATTAATCCCAAGATCTGATTTAAAAAAGGTTCAACGAATTATCGCTAAAGAGCTAGAAAAAAGCTACAACCCTTTGCCTTGTGTGCACGGTTTTGTAAAGGGTCGATCAATACAAACAAATGCTGAGACCCATATTGGCTCACAAGTAATTGCTGGCATTGATATTAAGGATTTCTTTCCTTCAATCTCATCTAAACGGGTATATGGCCTTCTTGTTTCGAAGAAGTTAGGTCTCACCCCTGAAGTTGCATTCTGCATTTCTAGACTTGTCGCCACACCAAAAGGGCTCCCTCAGGGAGCTCCCTCATCCCCTTTAATTTCGAACATGATTTGCCTTGGCATGGACAAACAGCTTATGCATCTATCGCATGAGTATCATTATCAATACACGCGATATGCCGATGACCTAACGTTCTCTTTTAAAAGCTCTTTTTATTTTTATCGACACTTTTGCTCAGAGGAAAAGCTCAGGTTGCCCAACAAAATACGAAACGCGATCACTGACTTCCATGGAACCGAGTCATTTGAGATCAACGAAGATAAATCGTTTTACAGTTGCAGTTTCTCAAGACAGCTAGTCACGGGCGTTGTCTGTAACCAAAAGACAAATATAAAGCGCGAGCAATATCGGCGACTCCGCTCAACGCTCCACCGACTAAGCAATAGCGACATTGAAGGCGCGATGGGCTGCTATTACGGTAAATCCATCGCTAAACTCACCGACGCAGAGAGAGGGATATTTCAAGCGGCTCTTCGAGGAAGTCTAAATTTTTATAAGTCTCTTATTAAGAATCCCTGGACATCGGGACCGCTCCTGCGTTTAGGCAGCCTCTACAATAAAACGAAACCAGAAGATACGCCTGTTTTCCCAGTCGCACTTCAGCAAGACTCGCTTCTGTATCTAGAAGGAGAGGATGACAAAGAAACCCCGTTTGAGGGTTTAGGGTTTTACTTAACCGGCTACGGCCTTGTGACGGCGTGGCACGTGATATGCGATGCCGTTTCTCATGACATGGAAAGAAGGGAAATAAAAGTATCCAGCTCAGATAAGACCCCGCTTGCTAAATTTAAATTTAGCAAATCGATCGTTCAAGACAACAAGCGCGATGCTGTAATACTACGAGAAGTTCCTCAAGAAATCTTAAAGAAGATCCCCAAGCTTCCAGCAGTCATGGATTTGCCCGTAAAGGGGGATAAGATCTCCGCTTATCAACAGCATTTTTCCGAATCTAGATTCAGCCTTGAATTGCACAGTGGGGATTTGCTCAGGGTCGGAGATCCAAGCGAAGAGGGCACACTTTGTTATACGAATTGCTCATTTCAGCATGGAATGAGTGGTGGGCCAGTGTTTAATGACTTGGGTCAGGTCATTGGCATAGTACATACTGCAACTGAGCAGGGAAAACTTGGCTCTTTCCTTCCTTTAAGGGATTGTATCCGCTCATCCGATGTTTATGGAGAGTGGCAGGTCTTCTAACTAGATTGTCATACATTCTGGCCCAAAACGCTCATCGCGTCAGACTTGAAACAAGGTGTCTGCTGCTTCTACTTAAACGGTGACAATCGGAAAAGCCATAAGGGGGTGCTGAGTTAGATGCTGGAAAACGGGCCAGTCAGGAAGATATAGAGCGGCGGACTGTATAACATTTCGTTCTAGTACGACTCTGAGACCTATGCGGGAAAGCATGAGGGGAGCGGCTTCTCCGGAAAGATAAAGCTCGCGGATTTCGTCGGTCTGGAGACGGGTGCTTTTTATTTAAGGCAGCGTGCGGACCGATGGGCTCTACTCATGTTCATAGATCAGGCAACCATACTTGGTGGTTACGTTCAACTTGATTATGGCATTCAGTTTGCCTACTCAGAGACACGAGAGGACGGAGCCGTTCGCGTAGCTGTCGAACGCCCGGTTGATTTTGGTGTTTACCACGTTGAACCATCTGCCTGCGGTTAGAAGGTTCAACGTCGAAGGATTTACTACTGATGACCTCAATTTCTTGACAGAATTTATTGATAAAACGCCCCGTTTATCTTTGAGCTCGCCGAACAGCAAAAAGTCGGACCAAAGCCTTCGGCGATGATTTCCTGACGTTCTATTGTTAAATGCCCAGTAAGTTGATTACCAAAATTACTGTCGACACCACTCACCCATGCCGACGACATCGTCTGAATTGTCACGCTGTTGGCGCTTCCCTCGTTAATAGCATCGCTTCTTAGGCCACAACTGGCTGTCGAAACTCCCGTTTTCCGAAATTCGGGGAAAATAGGGGCGGCTGAGCACAACCCGATTTTTGGCAACAATACCGTCGGTCGCAGAAGCGTAAATCCGGGGTTTAGTCGGCTGATCTCTGTTTTCCCGCACTTCCGTATACGACCCCTCGATTAAGGTTATATTAACGCGCGGCGATTACTTCCCATGCAATCGGCGGTAAAATCTCGCCATGGTTACGCTCGCCGATATAGCCTCTGCATTCTCTCGCGTGGACCACACCTGCAACGTCGCCGACCTGATCGACGCAGCTCTAAGAACAGAAGAATTATGAAAGGATTCAAACACCGAAGAGCCTGCAGCATCAAAAGTGTCAGACCGGCGAGATCTGTATCGTAGACATCGTTCGAGAGGGGATGACCGAAAATGACCCGCGCCTACAGTGAAGTTTATCTCGAGGACGCTATGAGAACGCTGGGCGAGGCAGTCGATTTTGCCCTCTGCGACCAGGGACTGACTCCGACCGAACTGACGGCGATCTTGTCAAACGCTTTTGAGATGAAACAGTTTGAGCGCGGTATCCCACGCGTTGTCTGCGGCATGTCGGGCGATGAGCTTGTGCGCGAGATCATTGTCCACGCGGGTCTGAAGCCCGTCGAATTCAGGGAGGCCTAT
>ERZ772863.2666-NODE-2666-length-11612-cov-2.999481_pt1 | contig 11612 bp, 10 predicted proteins | sample MGYA00512134_ERZ772863 | MGnify/ENA primary metagenome ERZ772863 (study PRJEB29015, sample SAMEA2737659) | human gut metagenome | biome: human gut; feature: human-associated habitat; material: faeces | place: China | collected 2012 ...
GCGCGGTGCTGGGCGGTGCCATCGTGGACGGCGGCAAGTTCGACTGGATGGCCCACGCCGAGAAGTTCCCCGGCCTGTGTACCCCTGATGAGAGCTATCATGGCATCACCTACGCGGAGCGCTTCGGCAAAGAGGGGGCTTTCATCACCAAGGCCACCGCACAGCTCATGCGCGACTTCGGCTCGATGCAGTCCCCCATGAACGCCTATATGCTGAACCTCGGCCTTGAGAGCCTCCACGTCCGGATGCAGCGCCACTGCGCCAACGGCATGGCCGTCGCAAAGTTCCTTGAGGGTCACCCGAAAGTGGCCTATGTCAACTACTGCGGCCTCGAGTCCAGCCCCTACCATGCGCTGGCGGAGAAGTATCTGCCGAACGGCAGCTGCGGCGTCGTCTCCTTCGGCCTGGCCGGCGGCCGCGAAGCCGCCAGCACCTTTATGAAGGAGCTGAAGCTTGCCGCCATTGAGACCCACGTTGCCGATGCCCGCACCTGCTGCCTGAACCCGGCTTCCAGCACCCATCGCCAGATGAACGACGAGCAGCTGGCCGCTGCCGGTGTGCCTGCTGAGCTGGTGCGGATGAGCTGCGGCCTCGAGAGCAGCGAAGACCTCATCGCCGATATTGCACAGGCGCTGGATCAGATCTAAGAAACACGGTCAGCGCCATCTGCCGGTTTCGGCCCCTTCCCGTGAAAAAAGCGTCTCCGGATGCAGATAAAAACTTCCCGCTAAAACCGTCAAAAGGAGCAACTACGCTATGCCGCTGATCATCCCCAAGACTCTTCCCGCCTACGATGCCCTCTACGAGGAAAACGTCTTCGTCATGCACCGGGAACGGGCGCTCTCCCAGCATATCCGTCCGCTGGAGATCCTCATCCTGAACCTCATGCCGACCAAGATCGCCACCGAGACCCAGATCGCCCGCCTGCTGGCCAATACGCCCATTCAGGTCCACATGACCCTGCTGCAGACGGCCAGCCATGCGGCGACCCATGTCTCTGCGGCCCACCTCGAGGCGTTTTATAAGACCTTCGACGAGGTGAAGAACAACCGCTACGACGGCATGATCATCACCGGTGCGCCTGTGGAGAAAATAGACTTTGAACAGGTGGACTACTGGCAGGAGCTGTGCGAGATCATGGACTTCAGTGAGACGAACGTCTACTCCACCCTTCATGTCTGCTGGGGCGCACAGGCGGGACTTTATTACCACTATGGCATCCGCAAGCAGCTTCTCGACCAGAAGATGTTCGGCGTCTTCGAGCATAAAGTTACCCGTCCCTCGAACCCGCTGGTGCGCGGCTTCGATGAGGTGTTCTACGCCCCTCACAGCCGCCACACCGGCATCAGCCGGGAGGATGTGCTGAACTGCAAGGCCCTGCGCATCCTCGCCGAGAGCGACGAAGCCGGCCCCTTCCTGATGAGCACCGAGAATGGACGGCAGATCTTCGTCACCGGCCACCCGGAGTACGACAAGTACACGCTGGACGCCGAGTACAAGCGGGATGTCGGCAAGGGCCTGCCCATCGCGGTGCCAAAGAACTATTACCCCAACGACGACCCCGAGCGGCCGCCGCTCTTCCGCTGGCGTGCTCACGCACACCTGCTGTATGAGAACTGGCTGAACTACTACGTCTACCAGAATACGCCCTACGACCTGGGCGCGATCAGCAAGGTGGAGCACGAGGAAGAATAAGATCAGCCCTCTCCGTCTGGTGAGGAGGGGGCATTTTTGTAAGGAGAATACTTATGGGAATCGAAGCAAAATGGAAGAGCCGGGGCATCCGGGTGGGCAAACTGCCCTGCGGGCCGCTGGACAAGATAAGCGATGTGCCGGGCGTGACGGTGGGTCACTGCACACTGGCGGACGGCGAGGTCCAGACCGGCGTGACCGCGCTGCTGCCCCATCAGGGCGATATTTTCCACGATAAAGTGATGGCGGCCAGCCATGTCATCAACGGCTTCGGCAAGACCACCGGCCTTGTCCAGATCGACGAGCTGGGAACGCTGGAAACGCCCATCCTCTTCACCAATACCCTCAGCGTAGGTACTGTGGAGACAGCACTGGTGAAGTATATGCTGGATAAGAACCCCGACATCTGCGAGACGACCGGTAGCGTCAACCCGGTGGTCTGCGAGTGCAACGACAGCGGCCTCAACGACATCCGGGGCCTCCACGTCACGGAAGAAAACGTGCGGGCCGCGCTGGCCGACTGCCGCGCCGATTTCGCCGAGGGCGCTGTGGGCGCGGGCCGGGGAATGCGCTGCCACGGCCTGAAGGGCGGCATCGGCTCGGCCTCCCGTGTGGTGGAGCTGGACGGGAAACAGTACACCATTGGTGCGCTGGTGCTCTCCAACCACGCCGTCTTCGATGACCTCGTAGTGGCAGGCACCCCCATCCAGAGCCTGCTGGATGCCCACATCCCGCCCCACGAGGACAAGGGCTCCATCATCACGGTGCTGGCGACGGACATCCCCTTGAGTGAGCGCCAGCTGCGGCGGCTGTGCCGCCGGGCGCTGGTGGGACTTTCCCGCACAGGTTCCTACTGCGGCAACGGCAGCGGCGAGATCGTCATCGCCTTCACCACCGCCAACCGGGTGCCGCACTACTCCGAAAAGGCCATCCTGCCGATGGGGATGCTCCACGACGACGCCATCAATCCGCTGTTCCGGGCGGTGGCCGAGTGCGTGGAGGAAAGTGTGCTGAGCAGTCTGCTCCATGCCGAGACGGTCACGGGCCATCATGGCCGGACGGTCAGATGTCTGAGTGATCTGCTCGATGAGAAATAAAAAAATGGGAAGCGCTTTTGTGCTTCCCATTTTTCATAGTATTATCTGCGGGGCTTCCGCGTCGGCTTTTTCTTCCGCACGCTGTAGCCGAAGGTCCCCAGCTTTTTGCCCAGAGCCAGATATTCGCCGTGGCTGTAGACGATGAGTTTGGCCTTGTCGAGGCAGAGCTTCCCGTTCTCGTCCAGCAGGCTCTCGTCCACGTCGCAGGCCACCACTTCGGCGAGGAAGAGGTCATGGCTGCCCAGCGGGAGGACCTGCGTGACCCTGCACTCGAGGTTGACGGGGCTTTCTTCGAGGATGGGGCAGTCCGTCAGCACCGAGCCGGGGGCAGAATGGAGTTTGCAGGCTGCGAATTTGTCAAAATCCCGGCCGCTCCTGACGCCGCACCAGTCCACCGACTTCACCAGTGCCTCGGTGGGCAGGTTGATGGCAAACTGCCCACTCTCTTTGATGAGGTGGTGGCTGTACCGCTCGGGGCGGACGCTGATGGATACCATGCTGGGCTGGGTGCAGATGGTGCCGGTCCAGCCGATGGTGATGAGGTTGGGCTTGTCCAGCCCGCCGCAGGAGACCAGCACCGGCGGCTCCGGGTTCAGGAGGGTGCCGCCTTTCCAGCTCTGTTTGCTCATCCGTGATACTTCCTTTCGTAAGGAGCCCATGTGCGCTCGCTGATGATGTAGCGGGGGCGGGCCTTGGTCTCCATATAGATCTTGCCGACGTATTCGCCGATGACGCCCAGACACACCAGCTGGACGCCGCCCATGAAGCAGACGATGCAGATGGTGGAGGCCCAGCCCGCCACGGCGCTGCCCAGAACAGCCTGCACGATGGCCCAGATGACGCCGATGAAGCTGATGAGGCTGACCACGATGCCTGCGCCGGTGATGAGGCGGATGGGCTTGTTCGACAGGCTGGTGATGCCGTCGAAGGCGAGGGCCAGCATCTTGCTGAGGGGATAGTGGCTCTCGCCGGCCAGACGCTCGTGGCGCTCGTAGTAGACAGTGTCGCTGGGGTAGCCCACCAGCGGCACCATGCCCCGCAGGAAGATGTTCACCTCGCGGTAGTCGGCGAAGCTCTCCAGCACCCGGGTGCTGATGAGCCGGTAGTCGGCGTGGTTGAAGACGATGTCTGCGCCCAGCGCGTTCATCACATGGTAGAAGCCCTCGGCGGTGAACCGCTTGAAGAAGGTGTCGGTGTCCCGGCGGCTGCGCACGCCGTAGACTACCTCGGCGCCGTCCAGATACTTTTTGACCATCTCGTCCATGGCGTTGATGTCGTCCTGACCGTCGCAGTCGATGGAGATGGTGATGTCGCAGCTGCCGCTGTGGAGCGCCTCCATCAGCCCGGCCAGTACGGCGTTCTGGTGGCCGCGGTTCCGGCTCTGGGAGATGCCGATGAAGTGCTCATCCTCAGAGGCGAACTTCTGGATGAGGGACCAGGTGGCGTCGCGGGAGCCGTCGTTGACGAAGAGCACCCGGCTCTTCTCGCTGATAAGGCCCGCTGCGGCGAGGTCGTTTATCTTTTTCAGGAACATGGGGGCCGTGATGGGCAGCACCTGTTCTTCGTTGTAGCAGGGAATGACGATCCATAAAATCGGTTTGGACATGATGAAGTTCTCCTTCTATATAAGGCTCTCCCAAAGGGAGAGGCTGTTACAGCACCATGTGCCGCAGCGCGTCCGGTTCCAGCAGCTTGAAGCTGCTCTTATAGGTCTCGAGCAGGCCGTCCCGCTGCATCAGGCTCAGCTCCCGGGAGAGGGCGCTGCGGTCGCAGTTGAGGTAGTCGGCCAGCTGGATGCGGGAGTAGGGGATGGTGAAGGTGAGGCTGTGGTGAACCTCGGCCTCGCTGAGCAGGTAGGCGCACACCTTGGCCCGCAGGCTCTTGAGCAGCAGCAGGTCTACCCGGCGGGAGAGCAGGAAGTATTTGTCGCTGATGGTGCGCACAAGGTTCTGCAGCACCCGCTGGCGGGCCGGGTCGGCCCCGGGCAGCAGAAGCTTCTCGTAAGGCACCAGCAGCACCTCGCAGGGGGCCGAGGCCACCACCGTCACCGGGCTGGAAAGGCTCGAGCCGCCCAGCACGTCGCCGAACACACCGCCCGGCCCCATCTGGCTGATGGGCAGACGCACCCCGCTGGCGGCGGAATGATAGGCCTCGATGGCACCGGAGAGCACCACGCCCACCCGGCGGTTCGACTGTCCGGCCAGTACGAGGGTCTCGCCCCGGCTGTAGGTGCGCAATACGGCCCCCACTTCGCCCAGCAGGACCCGGAGCGCTTCGGCTTCCAGCCCGGCGAACAGAGAGGTGGATTGTAACAGCGGAAGATGATTTTCCATACCCATTCCGTGAGGTTTTCCCCGGGCCCTCACCGCCCTTCTGCGATTCCGTTGCATGTGCAACGGTATTTTTTCTCTTATTATAGTAAACTTGAGGGCGTAAAGCAAATGGTTTTGCAAATTTTTTGCGGGAAAATTTCTCCCAATGAAAGTGAGGAGCTAAATCCTATGAAAAAACTGACATCTCTGCTGCTGTCGCTGGTGCTGATGGTCAGCGTGCTGGCCTGCGGCGCATCGGCCAAAACGAGCACCAAAGTGCGCATCGCCGGCCTGAAAGGCCCCACCACCATGGGCCTTGTCAACCTGCTGAGCATGGAGAAGGACGGCACTGCTTCCCTCGACTATGACCTGCAGCTCTACGGCGCTGCCGATGAGATCGTGCCGAAGCTCATCAAGGGCGAACTCGACATGGCCGCTATCCCGGCCAACCTCGCCGCGACCCTCTACCAGAAGACGAACGGCGGCATCCAGGTCATGGCCGTCAACACGCTGGGCGTCCTCTACGTCGTGGAGAAGGGCAATACCGTCCACAGCTTTGCCGACCTCAAGGGCCGCACCATCCTTTCCACCGGCAAAGGCACGACCCCCGAGTACGTCCTGCGCTATCTGCTCAAGAAGAACGGCCTCGACCCCGACAAGGACGTGAAGATCGAATACTACAGCGAGGCTTCCGAGGTCACGGCCCAGATGGCCGCTGCCAGGAAGGATGCCATCGCCGTCCTGCCTCAGCCCTACGTCACCGCTGCCCAGATGAAGGACAGCGACCTCCGCGTCGTCCTCGACCTGACCAGGGAATGGAACAGGGTCTGTGACACCCAGCTCATCACCGGCGTCACCGTGGTGCGCACCGAGTACGCAAAGCAGAACCCCGATGTCATCGCAGCTTTCCTGACCGACTACCAGAAGAGCGTCAAGGCTGCCAACGAGGACATCGACGGCACCGCCGCCCTCTGTGAGGAAGTCGGCGTGGTGGCCAAGGCTGCGATCGCCAAGAAGGCCCTGCCCAAGTGCAACATCGTCTACCGCAACGGTCAGGAGATGAAGAAAGACATCTCTGCCTACCTGCAGGTGCTCTACGATGCCTCTCCCGCCGCCGTGGGCGGCAAGCTGCCGGACGACAACTTCTACTACACCGAGCCGTCCGTCCTGCGCAAGGTCATGGCGGCGATCCGCAACTCTGCAAAGTAAGCTTTGAAACAAAGAAAACTGCCGCACAGCCGTGCGGCAGTTTTTCTTACATCAGAAGGCCCGCGCCGATGCCGATGAGGGCCGGCAGCAGCCAGCCAAAGCCGAGGCTGCTCAGGGGCAGAGCGTTCATCAAGGTGGAGAGGGGGCCGAAGGGCAGGGCGGCAGGGATGCTCTGGATGGCTGTGAAGAGGATACTCAGCCGCCAGACCGATGTCCGCTGGAACCGTCCGGGCAGGAACTCCACCACGATGAGGATGATGGCGATGGGGTAGATGGCGTTCAGCACCGGGACGGAAAGGCTCAGGATGCCCGCAAGGCCGATGTTCGCCAGCAGCATGCTCATCAGCGCGAAGAAGGCTGCAATGGCGGGGTAGGGCAGCCGGGGCAGAAGCTCGTGGAAGTATTCGCCTACGCTGGCGATGAGGCCGACACAGGTGTTGAAGCAGGCGATGACGAAGATGGCGGCCAGAAGCACCTGTCCCACCCGGCCAAACAGGCCGTCGGCCAGTGCCGTCAGGACGGCGGCACCGGTGCCGCTGCCGGGGAAGGCCGCCCCTGAGATGCCGCCGATGTGGGTCAGCATGGCGTAGACCACCAGCAGCATCCCGCCCGCGATGAACCCGGCCCGGATGGTGCCGCGCCGGACGGCGGACTCCTCCGTGATGCCCACCGCCTGAAGGTTCAGCGCGATGACCGCGCCGAAGTTGAGCGCTGCCAGCGCGTCCATGGTCTGATAGCCGTCCAGCACGCCCTGTGCGGCGGGGAGGGCGGCGTAAGCCTCGGCAGGCGTGCCGTAGCCGGGCGCGGCCGGGCGGAGGATGCAGCCCGCGAACAGCACCACGATGAGCACCAGCAGGGCAGGGCAGAGGATGCGGCCCAGCCGCTGGGTCAGCTTTTCGGGCTTGAGGGCCACGAAGTACGCCGCAGCAAAGAACACGAGGGAGTAGATGAACTGTCCCGGTGTGCTCCGCCCCACCAGCGGCGTCAGCATCTCAAACGAGGTGCTGGCCGTGCGGGGGATAGCGAGGCAGGGACCGATGGACAGATAGACCAGCACAGCGAACACCTGTGCGAAGCGGGGATGGACCCGCCCGGCCAGCGCAGGCAGACCGCCTGCCCGGGCCACTGCTGCCACGCCCGCGATGGGCAGACCGATGGCGCTGACGGCAAAGCCCGCAAAAGCGAGCCAGAGCGCCGTCCCGGCCTGTGCGCCGAGGAAGGGCGGGAAGATGAGGTTGCCTGCCCCGAAGAACATCGAGAACAGGGTGAACCCCACCAGAAGGAGCTTTTTGCCCCGGAGGGCCTGAGCGGAATCGTGCATGGTCATCTCTCCCAGCTGTGCGCGGAGGCACGTAGAATAAGGATTACTTTATTCCAGTGTAGTGTTTTATGACCTTCATGTCAAGAGAAGAAAAGATGAAGGATTGTATTCTCATACATGATGTGATATTCTGAAAGCGAGAAAACGAACAGGAGCAAAGAAATACATGGATCAAACAAAAAAACGCCGCATTCAAATTTTGGCGGCGTCGGTGTTCTGGCTGGGCGTCTGGCAGGCGGCGGCTGTGGCCATCGGGCAGGAAGTCTTTCTTGTCTCGCCGGTGCAGGCCATCGGTACACTGGTGGAGCTGCTGCCGCAGGCCGAGTTCTGGCAGCGCATCGGTTTCAGCGCCGGGCGCATCCTGTTGGGCTTCGGGCTGGGCGTTCTGTCCAGCGCGGTGCTGGCGGTAGCCGCCGAAAAGTGGGAGTGGGTGGACGCCCTTCTCGCCCCCGTGATGCAGCTGGTCAAGGCTACTCCGGTGGCGAGCTTCATCATTCTGGCGCTGGTGTGGGTCAGCGGCTCGTCGCTGTCCGTCCTGATCAGCTTTCTGATGGTGCTGCCCGTCCTCTACAGCGCAGTGCGCACCGGCATCGGGAGTGCTGACCGCCAGCTTCTCGAAATGGCGCAGGTGTTCCGTCTGCCTCTGGGGCGGCGTCTGCGGGCGGTCTGGCTCCCGGCGGTGCTGCCCGCGTTCCGGCAGGGATGCAGCGTGGCGCTGGGCATCTGCTGGAAGAGCGGCGTAGCAGCAGAGGTCATCGGCCTGCCGGATCGCAGCATCGGCGACGCGCTTTACCGGGCAAAAATTACCCTTTCCACCGGAGAGCTGTTTGCCTGGACCTTCGTCATCATCCTGCTGAGCGCCGTATTTGAAAAGCTGTTCCTCGCTCTGCTGGATAAAGCGGTAGCGGCGGTTCTGGGCGAAGAGGGGGCTGAAAAATGAGTGAAACCAACAACAAACTGGAAATAAAGAATCTGTCTAAACGATTCGGAGAGAAGATCCTCTTCGAAAACCTCTCTCTTACGGTGGACGACCCGGCGGTGCTCTGGGCGCCCAGCGGCTGGGGCAAGACGACCCTGCTCCGCATCCTGATGGGGCTGGAAGCGCCCACCTCCGGCAGCGTGGAGGGCGTGGGCCGGGTCGGCGCGGTCTTTCAGGAAGACAGGCTCTGCCCCCAGCTGACCGCCGAAGAGAATGTGGCGCTGGTGCTGACCGCAGAACAGTACAAGGTCAAAACGCAATACAAAGAGCAGATACGAGATGACCTTATACAATTAGGACTGGATGACGAGGCCCTTGCCCTGCCTGCCCGGAAGCTCTCCGGCGGACAGAAGCGCCGCACCGCCTTGCTGCGCGCTCTCTGGGCCGAGAGCGACACCCTTCTGTTAGATGAGCCCTTCACCGGCATGGACCCCGCCGTCATGAAAAAAGCCGCAGCCATGCTCAAGGCACGCTGCGGCACAAAGCCCACCCTGCTGGCGACCCATGATCAAGAGGCCATCCGGGAGCTGGGGTGGAAAGTGATCGAACTGGGCTGAAACGAAAGGAGCCTGACCATGGAGAAAAAGACGAGCTGCCTGCTCTGCGTTCTTACCGCGCTGCTTCTCACTGTGCTCTATCTCTGGGCCGCCCTCCGCCCGGGGGTCTGGCTGCGGGATGCCTTTTTGTATCGTCAGGCCGACGGCAGCTTTTCGGGCAAGGATGCGTATGCCGCCTACACCATGCAGATCGCCCGGACAGGAAACGGTGCGGAAGTGGAGTTCACGATGGACGGAGAGACGCGGCACTATCGGCTCGAATCGAAAGCCGAGGGCATGAGCGACCCGGGCGTAAAAATTGAGCAGGACGGAGTGGTCATTTTTACCGGGACCGCGCTGGGCGACCCCGGCGACGCCATCCTGTGGCGGGAAGACGATGGGGGCCTTGCCGACGAGGTGAACGTCATCGTCAATGGCGAATACCAGAGATCCGACCTCTGGCCCAGCTGTAACTGGCTCTATAATGTGGCCGTCGGCGGGCGGCGGGAGACCCGGGGCAGCATGGCGTTCCTGCTGCCGATCGGGGCGCTGGTGGTGCTCTTTGTGCTGGATGTCCGGTTCCCGCTGCTGTTCTGGAACCTCCGCCACGGGCTGGAAGTGTACGGCGGTGAGCCCACCGACTGGTATTACGCGATGCAGAGGGGGAGCCGCATTGCCAGCATCATCGGTGTTTTTGTGCTGGCGGCGATGAGCTTTGCTGTTCACTGAGGCTCACAGCAGCTCGGCAAGGATGCTGTTCTGTACGATGAGCCCGGCGGGCGTGAGGGCGAGGGTGTGGCCGTCAAAGTTGGCGTAGCCGCTCTTCACGCAGTTTTTCACAAAGGCCAGCTGTGCGGTGGAAAACTCCCTGCCATAGCGTTTTTTGTATTCGTCGAGGCTCAGACCTTTGCGCAGACGCAGCTGCAGGATGAGATAATCCTCCGCACCGCAGCCGCCGTCCATGACGGGCGCGGCCTCGTCCCGCAGAAAGGCTTCGGTGTCGGCGGGGTAGTAGAATCGTTTGCCGCCCATGCAGGAGTGGGCCGCAGGGCCGATGCCCAGATAGTCGCCGCAGTCCCAGTAGATGAGATTGTGCTTTCCCTCATAGCCCGGGCGGGCGAAGTTGGAGATCTCATATTGCCGGTAACCATGATGTTCCAGCTGCTCGACGGCGTAGAGGTAAAAATCTGCCGCCTCGTCGGAGGTGGGCAGACCCTCGGGGGGCGTCCGGCCAAAGGCGGAGTCGGGCTCGATCTTCAAGAGGTAGGCGGAAATGTGGGCCGCGCCGCCATCCTCGATCAGCTCCAGCGTCTCGTCGAACTCGGCCTGCGTATAATGGGGCAGGGCCAGCATGATGTCGCCGCTGATATTCTCGAACCCGGCCCGGTGTGCGGCGGCGAAAGCGGCCCGCGCCTGCTTTGCCGTGTGGGGGCGGCCCAGCGTCTTGAGCTGGCTGTCCCGGGCCGACTGGACGCCAAAGGAGATGCGGTTGACGCCCGCCTCCCGGAAAGCCCGGAGGGAATCCTCCGTTACGGTCTCAGGGTTGGCTTCCAGTGTGATCTCGGCCCCGGGCAGGGGCTGTGCGGCGGCGATGAGCCGGGCGGCGTCTGCCGGGTCCAGCAGGCTGGGCGTTCCACCGCCGAAATAAAGGGTGTCCGGCCGCAGGGGCGCGTCCGGCGCAAACCGGGAGAGTTCCCGAAGCAAAGCGTCCACATAGGCCCGGGGGACGCCGCGCTGGCCGGGGGCGGAGTAAAAATCACAGTACCGGCATTTGGAAAAACAGTAAGGAATATGCAGATAAAGTCCGAGGGACATCAAATATCACAGCCTTTTTCATGAATCGTTCATTTCTATGCAGTATACTATATTTCGTAGACCGGGGCAAGGCCGAGACCGATGCCCTGATTTTGAATGGAGGATTCCTTATGGATTACAACAACTATGACCGCGGCTATGCGGAGCCTTCGATGAGCGCATCGGACTATATGACCCGCACCTACCGCTGGATGGCCGGCGGCCTGCTCGTCACCTTCGCAATGGCCTATATCACGGCGACCACGCCCCTTATCTATCTGGTCGATTCCCTTTACTTCCTGCTTACCATCGGTGAGCTGGCACTGGTGTTCATGCTCAGCGCCCGGGTGCAGAAGATGTCCATCGACGGAGCAAGAGCTGCGTTCTTCGGATACGCCATCCTGAACGGCATGGTCCTGAGCTACTACTTCCTGATGTTCTCGGTAGGTACGCTGGTCATGGCCTTCCTCGCCACGGCGGTCTACTTCGGCCTTATGGCCGTGTACGGCACCACCACCCATAAGGACCTCACCGGCTGGGGCCCCCGCCTCATGATGGCTCTGGTGGCCATGATCGTCACCAGCCTCGTGGGTGCGCTCTTCGGCTTTGGCTTCGGCGCCTCGGTGCTCTACTGCGGCATCGGTCTGGTGGTGTTCATGCTGCTGACCGCCT
>ERZ772863.2671-NODE-2671-length-11603-cov-2.970558_pt1 | contig 11603 bp, 9 predicted proteins | sample MGYA00512134_ERZ772863 | MGnify/ENA primary metagenome ERZ772863 (study PRJEB29015, sample SAMEA2737659) | human gut metagenome | biome: human gut; feature: human-associated habitat; material: faeces | place: China | collected 2012 ...
AGCGGAACTGAAAGCGGTAAAAGGAGAGCTGAGAACCGAGAAGCTGAAGAACTCCGCCGCCGAGGTCGGCACGACCATCCTCGACGGTATCGGCTCGATGATCGGCACGTCGAAAGTCAAGCGGCAGCAACAACAGATAGACACATTGAAACAAGAGGTCGCAGCACGCGATGAAACGATAGAGACCCTGCAAACCCAGATGCAGACTTTGCGGGCCGACCACTGCAAGGAACTGATGGCTGTGCAGGCACGACACATGACGGAAACAGCGGATATCAAAAAGCAGTACGAAAAAGATTTGTCTTTTTTTCAAATGCTTGTCCGCAAGGCATCGGCGTGGTTCCCTCATTTCCGCGAACTGCTGCGTATGGACGAATTTTGCCGCAAGATCGGATTTAATGACGCACAGACCGAAACGCTTATTAGAGGCAAGTCGCTCAAATACAGCGGGACGCTCTATTCCGAAATGCACCGAAAGCAATTCAAGGCCGAAAACGTAATCGCACGGATTTCCCCGGATGAGACCAACGGCCGAAAATTCATCCTCAAAATAGACGGGTTGCCTATTGTAAGATGGTTCAGGGAACAGGCAGAAAAATTACAACATTGTATTTCATCAAGGCACAATATGAGAATGTTGTAGACAAACCCCTTTGGTGGAGCATACCCCACCAAAGGGGTTAAGCTTCTTGAAACTTATTGAATATCCTCGTCTATTGATATTCATAAGCTCCGATATCCACTATCCCATTTGAGATGCGTGGATTTCCAGCAAGGTCAGTGGGACTGCTCTCGGTCGGATAATAAAATATGTTTACATCTGATACTTCCCTTGTTCAAACCAACAACCATCAGTTGCCATAAACCGGCCCCGCACACAAACCTCTATCGGATATAGAAAGCGCGGAAACGCAATACTCCGTTATTGCGACCAAAGCACAACCTATGGTATATATGGCGATTAAATCCCTTCCGACTTGTACGGAGGGGATATTTTTATAATCAAGTTTCGAATATTAAAGATTGGAATGGCAGTTTTTTCGCCCAAAACGAATTAATATCGAACTTTTTATCCGTTTCTAAACCGAACAAGGATAAAAACAGTCAAAAACAGCAGAGGAAAATTTTCATCAACTTTTTATATAAGGTTCATTGAAGAAGCAGAAATCAAGTGTAAAAAACGAATCCCCTCGACAATGTTTGTCAAGGGGATTTTAAGAGGTCTGAAGCGCCCACTAAATTAGGCCGTTCAACGTATGTGCTACATCCTTTAGATGCATTCGGTTTCAGAATTATCCCTTTTAGTATTGTAATGGCCTTGTTGATACGCGCTGGGCGGGTTGTTGCATTCAATTCCTACACCTGCACCACATTTATTGTTTCAGAGCTACATAGTAAGTGTTGCTATTTGAATCAATACCAGCATTCCACTCATCACAAACTTCACTTATAGCATCCCAAATCTCGTCAGCGTTCTCACCCCATTCGTCAATATCGTCTATTGTAATATCGACGCAGAAATACCCTTGTTCATGGTAACATTCATAGGAATACCTCCAATCGTTTATGGAAGATTTCAGGTTATTCAAAAAGTCACGTTCCTCTCTATTCATAATAGCTTTAAACTGTTTGCGGTTATAATTTAGTTTTTGTCGGATTTTCAGATTCGTCATTAAAAATAACAATACCGTTTTGTCTCAAATAATCTTCAAATATCGAAAACCAAAGGGGCCAGTTGAGTCTTGTAAAATTTATATCTCTATAAAGGGTGTATCCGACACTCTCTTTAAGTCTCGCAAGCAGTTTTTCTCTTTCTTCCTCCAACGAATTATCCGTTAACAATTTATATAAAAACTTTTGGACCTCGATACACTTACTCAGGTGTTCTGTTGAGATATTATCCAGTTGGGGTTCATCAAAAATACTACCGATAAAACGTCCACCCAATCTATCTGACACATAAACACGCCCAAAATGAGTAAATTCTTTGAATAAACTACTATTGCGCTTGTTGTATGCATTATCTATTTTTTTCTTGTATTCTCGATATTCATTATATAAACTTAATTTTCGAGGATCTTTTTTGACGATTTTTTGAGACAGATCATACCCTTGATTTTTCAGCCAAGAACTCAATACAGCGATACGTTGTGTACTATTGCCTGCTTTTTTCAAAGATTTCTCCAGTGTTTTGTTTTCTTTCTTCTGATTCTTATTGATTAACGACCTTATGACCGTTTGCTGCAAATCAATATAATCCATAATTCTTTTCGCATATACATCTATCGGATGAAACACAGCATCGATATAGTCCGTAGAGGGTTTTGAAGATAACGATAATAAATCTTCGCAACTCCATACTACGGTTTCACATATATAGGGATAATCTTCCACATAAGAGTCCATCCGTTCTTTCTGATCGATCAATTTGTATTTCTGGCTACGAGATTCCGCCAAAGCATTATTCTTTGCGATATAAGCTGCCAATATTTGTCGTTCGTGCTTTTGTCTGGCCTCTTTTTCTTCTTTTAGGCGACGGGGTTTCAATACTTTCTCTTGATATATCACACTGTCCAATGCGTGACGACTTTCTTCAATTTTATGCTTTACAGAGCCAAAATCATCTTCTTTTTTCGCATAGACAATTTCTCTTACATATCTTTTTTTCTCCTTATCATCATATTTCACGGTCCAATTCTCTTTTACGTCATACTCATATCTATAAGTATTTTCGTCTTTATGTTGTTCCTTAGAATATTGATTTTCCAAATTTGCCACAATAGAACCATCTGGCCGTTGAGAATAAACAATAGCCTTTTGCGGTTTTTTGATAACACTGCCGCTATGTGAACTCACGCACATAAGGTCACCATATTTATTGTATGTAAAATATGATGAAAAGCCGAGACCACCATTTGACGCTCCCAAAAACACCGACATTTTGACAATGTGACCTACATTATCAAAATATCCTATGCTGCCGCCGCCTTTTTTTTCTGAAATATAAGATAGTTCATTCCCTTTTTTTTCTGCCACACCTGATAGAGTCCCATCTCCTTCATATTGATATTTTTTATATCCGGTCGGCGTATATTCATACCTGTCTTTAGAAATTAAAGATTTATTTTCAAAAACACTTTCGGTTTTTACTCTTCCGGAATCGTCATAAGTATACAATTTTAATTTGAGAGTGTCATATACAACAGCAGATTCTGTAGCTTTTGGTGTGGTTGTAATTTCTTTTATTATTTTACCTTCATCTGTATAAAGATAAGCCGTTTCTATACGTCCTTTGTAATCAATTTGTCTTTCATGGATAATATTGCCTCGCTTGTCGAAATACGATACCGTTTCTTCGTCCCGGAGTTTTAACTCGGAAACCTCGCCAAAATTATAAATCTCATCATAGGCTTTGGTTGTTATCATGACCACTTGCCCTTTGGGTTTGTCATTTGAAATTTGCGCCCAACTCAATTCCCCTACAAATAGCAAGAGAATAAAACATAAATGTTTTTTCATGTAAATAAATAATTTTATGAATATTATTAAACAAAAAGTGCGGAACCTGCTGTTCTCCATACAAACAACAGGCACCGCCAAGCACCTCGTACACATACGGATAAACAAGCAGTCCGCACCCGTAATCGGATATGCGAACCGTGCTTATTCTTCCCTCGTGTACTCTCGGCCTTTCTCGGAAATGCCGAAACAAAATTGGCGGTTTTGTTGTTCGGGGAATCCTAAGATTCACGTTATAGTATCTCGTAAGTCCTTCCAGACTTACACGACAAAAATACTAATTCCGCACAAATCTTCAAAGGTTTGGACTGCTTTTTCCCTGTTGCAAAAGTAATACGGCGTGGCAGTTGTGCCAAATTCATTCCGGTGCATTACGGTACAAAGCCTTCTGCCTGCCTCTTTGGGCGATTTTTCGTACCTTTGCTGCCTCATGATATATTCCAAGGAACATATCGACCTATTGAAGCGTGCCATTATCGAATGTTTCGGGCGCACGCTCGATTCGCCGACGGACTATGATATGCTCTCTGCGGATATTCGGGAATGTACCGGTGAAACGATAAGCTCTGCTACGCTGAAGCGATTGTTCGGTTACCTCAAGCCTTCGACGGCACCGCGTCCATCGACTCTCTCCGTGTTGGCCCGTTATGTCGGTTATACCGGCTGGAGCGACTTCTGTCAAGCACAGCAGACGGGACCTTCGGAAAGCCCAGACTCAATACCTGGCCGAAAGATCATGGGGATCGGTGTGATTCTCGTATTGGGCATCGTTATGTTCTTTGTTGAATCGAAACGAGAGGTGCCAATCACTGCACCCCAAATATTGCATACCCATGATACCGTTTATATCGAACATGCTGTCGAAATCAAGGATACGACGGTCCATATTCTGACCGATGAGCATCGGCGTTACGAGTTGGCTCTCCGCTATTGCATCGGGACGGCGAAGCGGCAATGCGATTCGGTTCGGGCGCGTCGGTCGCAAATGGATATTCTTGCTTACAAGAATTATGTGGACAGCGCCTATTTTGCCATTGCCTTCGATTATATGGACAAGGTAATCAAACGACGGATGCAGGAAGATTTTCCCGGCGACAGTTTGTTAATTATGCGTTACGGAAACGAAATTTTCGCTCAATGCAGAGAGGTGTGCGTTGAATTAATGCGAGAGATCCCGATTGACGAATTAACCTCTGCAGCCCGAAGTGAACAGAATGCTCAACAATAAAAATGCGGACAAAATGCGGACATATCAACCAAAACAAAAGCCTTAAATGATTTATAGACAATCATTTAAGGCTTTCTAATAGTACCCGGAGCCGGGGTCGAACCGGCACGGCCATTACTGGCCACAGGATTTTAAGTCCGGCGTGTCTACCGATTCCACCATCCGGGCGCAGTCTTTCGCCGAAAGACGCCGGCAAAAGTACGAAAATATTTACGATTTGCCAAAATCTATGTAATTTATCATCGCCGCATCGTCGTCGGGCCGGAACCAGCAGATTTCCGGATCGCGGCGGAACCAGGTGAGCTGCCGCTTGGCATAGCGGCGCGAATTGCGTTTGATCAGCTCCACAGCCTCGTCATAGCCGATACGCCCGTCGAAGTAATCGAAAAACTCGCGGTAGCCGACCGTCTGCAACGCATTCAGTTCCCGGTAGGGGTACAGCGCCCGCGCCTCGGCTTCCAGACCGTCGGCAAGCATCCGGTCCACCCGGCGGTTGATGCGGTCGTAAAGCTCCTCGCGCGGCAGGTCGACGCCGATTTTCACGATTTCGAACGGACGCGCTCGCCGTATGCCGGTACGCTGCCGGGAGTAGGGCATGCCGGTTTGAAGGCATACCTCCAATGCCCGCACGACACGCGCCGGATTGTTGAGGTCGACAATCCGGTAATACTCCGGGTCCAGCTCCCGGAGCTTCTCGGCAAGCGCTCCGAGTCCCTCCTCCGCCAGCCAGCGATCCATCTCCTCGCGCAGCGATTCGTCGGCCTGCGGCAGGTCGTCCATGCCTTCGCACAACGCCCGGACATACAGCCCCGCGCCGCCGACGGCAACGACGTAATCGTGGCCGGCAAAAAGTTTTTCGAGCCGCGCAAGGGCCTGCACCTCGTATTCCCCGCAACTCAAGTAATCCTTTATATCGTGCGAGGCAATAAAATGATGCTCAATCGCTTGAAGCTGATCGAAAGTGGGCTGCGCCGTGCCGATCGGCATCCCCCGGTAAACCTGCCGGGAATCGGTCGAAAGGATCGGAGCGGCGTAATGGCCGGCCAGACGGATGCTCAAATCCGTTTTGCCCGAACCCGTCGGCCCGACGATGACCAGCAGCCGTTTAGTACTCATCGTCGTAATTATCGTCGCCCTCGAAATCGCTGAATTCGCTCATCACTTCGCCGAAAATCGACCCGTCATCGTCCTCCGCGCGCGTTTTCGACGGATCGTACTGGTCGGGAGCTGCGGCCTGCGCATAGATTTCACGCGGATAGGAAGCGCCCTTCTCGGCCTCGAAGGTTCCGGTAAGTTCCAGAAAATAAGCACGGTCGCCGAACATGTCGAAGAGATAGATCAGACGGTCGCGGCGGTTGTGGATGACCTGGCCGAGCGTTACGCTCTCCATCGCCGCGGGAGCGTCCCCGGAGCCGTCGTCCATCTCCACGCTCGTAAATTCGCGCTGCTTCTCCCAGCGGTCGTCGGCCGTGAAGAACGAAGCCATACAAGGCTCGTACTCAAGCGACTGAAGGATGAAATCATGGAAATCGAGCAGCGTCATGTCGTACATCGCCTCATAATCACGCACGAAATTGTCGTTTTCGTCGCTCAACATCCGGAATCGGAAAACCATCGACATTGCAGTAGTATTTTTAGAATATTGTTTCGTTACGACACCAAATATAACACTTTTTGTCAATCCAACGCCGCAAGCCACGCAAGAACGTCACGGTCGTCGGGATAATCGGTCAGGGCCGGAGACTGTGCGCAGCCGAAACCGGCGCGGCGGCTGTGGGGGAGACACCCGGTGACGACGCATTGCAGTTCACCGTCATGCCCGGCAAGCCATGCGACCACTTCGTCCAACGTCGCGTAATGCGCATAGGCGATCCGGCTCAACGCCGCCGGAAAGGCGCATTGCTCGACAGCCACGGCGCATCCCAGATCGACAAACGGCCGTCCCTGCATTTCCAGCAAGGCGCGCTGCTGCCTGTAATTGTTTATATATTTATCGTTTACAGACGGTATTTGAAGCGCAGGTTCATATCCTTCCGGCGCGAAAATCAGCGACACGCTGCGACACCCCAGCCCGGAATAGGCCCAGATGTCGTCGGCCAGTCCGGCAAGCTGTTCCGGCGTCTCGCGCCCCGAAAGCACGGCTACCGACTGGCGGCTGCCCCGCAGCAGGGAGGGAATGCCGGCGTAATGCGCCCGGAAATAGCGGTTGGCGTTGTCGCTGCCGGTGGCGATCACGGCGTCGACGGGCGACGTTCCGTCGTACAGGCGGACCGGCGCGGAAGGGTCGATTTCGCGCAGCAGCCCCACGACATGTTCCATCAGCACGGAATCCTTGGCGGAGGGCTTCACGAGACAACCGTGGCCGCTCACAAGCACGCACAGCAGGTCGAAAAAACCGACGAGCGGGATATTTCCGGCCATGACGACCAGCACGCGCCGCGGCTCCGCAACCGGAAGGGCAGGGTAGTCAGCCAGCCACGCTTCGAGCTTTTCGCGTTGCAGCATGTCGCAGGCGATCGCGCGCACCGCACGACGGATGTCGGCGGGCGTAAACCAGCCGTTGACACGGCAGGCGGAGTCAATGACCGCGCGCGTCGCATCGTCATCGCCGAAACCGAGCAGGCGCGCGCCCAATGCGGAAAATGTTTCGATCATGTTTTTCATGGCTACAAAGATACTATTTCACGTTGTAATCCGCACATTTTTCCAAAAGTTGTGCTATTTTTGCAAAAGGGCATACAATAACATGTCAACGACTATGGAGAGAAATTTGAAAGACGCGCTGCAACACCGGCGCAGTTATTATGAACTGACCCCCGAATCCCCGATCGACGACGCAAAGATCGAGGAAATCATTCATTTTGCGATACGACACATCCCGTCGGCCTTCAACTCGCAGTCGACGCGGCTGGTGCTCCTGTTGCACGAACAGCACAAAGCGTTCTGGGAGATCGTGAAACGGACCCTGCAAGCCATCGTTCCCGCAGAGGCGTTCGTCGCCACGGAGCAGAAGATCGACCGCAGTTTCGCATCGGGATACGGCACGGTGCTCTACTACGAGGATACGACCGTCGTGCGGAAACTGCAGGAACAGTTCCCGACCTATGCGGACAATTTCCCGATCTGGTCGGAGCACACCTCGGCCATGCACCAGCTGGCGGTATGGACGATGCTCGAAGACGCCGGGTTCGGCGCGTCGCTCCAGCATTACAACCCGCTCATCGACAAAGAAGTGCGCGAACAATGGGATCTGCCCGCAGCGTGGCGGCTGATCGCCCAGATGCCGTTCGGAACGCCGGGCGGAGAGCCGCAGGAAAAGAGTTTCAAGCCCTGGGAAGAGCGCATACGGATATTCAAATAGAAGCTCCCGTAGAAGCTCCCGGCGGCAGGCATATCGTAAAAAAAATTGCAGAATACATTGGAAAAATTTGGAGTTTCGAATTTTTTAGTTACCTTTGCACTCGCAATTACGAAACATGCTTTTGCGGAAATAGCTCAGTTGGTAGAGCGCAACCTTGCCAAGGTTGAGGTCGCGGGTCCGAGTCCCGTTTTCCGCTCACGACAAACGAGTGATAATCAATGAATTATCGCTCGTTTTTCTTTTTGCGGGTGCGAAATGAAACTCTCCATAATGCCTTTTTCGCGCCGTTTTCCGAAGAATGTTTTACCATTTGTTTAACCATGTTTTACGGCGGTAAAACACCGTTCGCGCTTGTCTGCATAATGCCGCAACATTATGAGTGTCAGCATTAATGCCATTTGCAGAAAAGACCGCATCAATCAAAATCGCACCACGAACATCTACCTGCGTTTTACCGTCAATCGTCGCAGCCGCTATGTAAGCACGGGAATCAATATCCCCGCCGACGATTGGGATTTCGATACCCAAACGCTTAAAACGCAGAATCCCGCCGTTCAGCTGCGGATTTACGAGCAAATCGAGAAATACGACAAGCGCATCAAACGGCTCGAAGCGTTGGAGGTTCCCGTAACGCTGGACAACGTGCTGGAAACCGACGGACGGAGGGTCTATTGCACGATAGCCGAATATTTCCGCCGCACGATTGCACAGTTGGAATCGGTGGGTAAAATCGGCTCGGCATCGAAACACAAGGTCACGTTCTCACTCCTGCAACAATTCCGCTCGACCAATATCCGTTTCGACGAAATTACGGTCGGCTACCTGCGTGATTTCGAACTGTTCCTAATGAAAAAGGGGAACAAGAGCAATTCGATAGCCACGAAATTCAGCGTTCTGAAAGCCGTCTATAACAAGGCTCTTGCCGAGGGGATTTTCACCACGCCGCACAGTCCGTTTCTGCAATTCAAAATCGGACGGTTGTGGACAGCCACCCGCAAACGCGCCATCCGCAAGGAGGAGGTGCAACGGCTGATGCAGGCGGAGATACTCGCCGACGGTTCGGCCTATCTGGATTTCGCACGGGACATTTTCCTGTTTTCATACCTCTCGGCAGGCATCAATTTCAAAGACATCGCCACCCTGCGTTACTGCGACATGGACGAGGAAAGAATCTACTATGCCCGCCACAAAACCAGCAAGGAGATGACCTGCCACCTCTCGGAACAGTCGAAAGCGATTATCGGCAAATACGCCAAATCCGACCATGCGGACGAAGATTATATTTTCCCGATACTCGACCGCCGCATACACAAGACCGAGCAACAGATTTACGACCGAGTGCGCAAGGTGCTGAAACACGGGAACAAGGCCCTGCACGAGTGGAGCCGATTATTGGGGCTGAAAATCGAACTGACTACCTATGTCGCTCGGCACACGTTCGCAACGGTCTTGAAGCGTTCGGGAGTGAATATTGCCATCATTTCCGAATCGCTCGGTCATTCCGATTTATCGTGAAGGAACTGTAAATTTTGGCGAAAATGAAAAAGATAAAATATTAAGAGCTGTGTGTCAACATTGCACACACCTCTTTTGGTCTTAAAAAACAGTGTCTATTTCTCCCTGCGCAAAAAGCGGTCGGTCAGGAACCGGCGCACAGGCTCGTCGTAGAGTTTCAGACAGAGATAAGCCAATATCACAGAACCCGCGACGAGCGCCAGGGCGCCGGGCAGGGACTCCGTGAAGGTGAGGTTTTCGTTCTTGACCCAGGCATAATAGAGGTAGATGAAAGGGTAGTGCACCATGTACAGCGGGTAGGAAATATCCCCCAGAAATTTGCAGACCCGGGTCGTCACCCGGTCCGTCGTCTTTCCCGAAGCCCCGAGACAGACGAGCAGCGGAAAGAGGACTACGGCGCACAGGGTGTCGTACAGCCCGTTCATCCACAAATGTTCGCTTCCCCCGATGCGCGGCACGGAAAGTAGCGTCACGATCGCCAGGGCGCAGATCCAGAACGCGCCCCGAATCCGCACGGGCTTGAACACACGCGAAAGCAGCAGTCCGGCCGAGAAGGCGAACAGCAGGCGCAGAGAGCCGCCGAGCATGTTGTCCCCGTCCATGGCGAACCCGACGCAGATGTCGCCGAGGGGTCCCCAGACGGCGAACGCCGCCAACCCGCAGCCGGCGAGCAGCACCAGCACGGAAAGCGCCCGGGTCGGAAGCTTACGGATGAAGAGGGCGTAGAGGACATTGCCGATATACTCGAAAAACAGCGACCAGCTCGGGCCGTTGAGCGGATACATTTCACCCAGCCCCCTGATTTCGGAACCGGGCGTCGCCGGAATCAGCAGCGCGTTCAGCAGCGTGGCCGTCAGCAGCATGGATAGGGACACCGCCGAGACATCCCAGACGGAACAGCCCTGAAAATAGAACATGACGGCCCCGATCACGGCCCCCATGACGACCATCGGATGCAGACGGATCAACCGCCGCTTGAGAAAATCCTTTACCGACATCTTTTTCTTCCAGCGGTCGTCGTAGGCGTAACCGATGACGAAACCCGAAAGCATGAAGAAAAAATCGACGGCCAGATAGCCGTGGTTGATCCGCTGGTCGAGATGGCTGGTCGCATAGGCTTCGAACAGATGGAACCAGACGACCATGATCGCCGCTACGCCGCGCAATCCGTCGAGTATGTCGTAGTGCGGTTTGGTGTCTGCAAATGCAGCTGATGAGATTTTTGACATCGGCTTTCGTATGTTTGGGAGAAGTAAAGATCGTAAAGAGCCGGACGGATGTCAAACCGGATACACCCGGTTCGGCGGAGCCTTCCGACTGAAAATTGTCGTTCCGGCCCCAAAGATACTAAAATATAGCCGCTTTCAAAACGGAAACGGGGAGCCATTTTGTCCAGGCTCCCCGTTTTCGGATTTTCCGCGGCTTGCGGGCGTCAGGGATTCACCTGCACCACCTGCTTCCAGTCCAGCTTTCCGGGTCTCCTCCAGCGAAATTCCCTTCACGGTGGCCGGGACCCCGATACCCGCCAGACCGCAAAGCGTGGGGTAGAGGTCGTACAGGTAACAGTAGGCGTCGCGCACGGTGTTCTGCGGGATTCCGGCCCGAAATCGGGGGGGGGCGACTATTCAAAAAACAACAAAATCCGGTCATACCGCAGCGGCGCAAGCCGAAAATGTCTTACCTTTGCCCGAAAGAACGGAACGAGCGAACGACATGGCGAAAATTCTGATCATCGACGATGAAGAGCAGCTGCGGCGGCTGATGGCGCGGATCATCGGGCTGGAAGGTTACGAGGTGGCCGAGGCTCCGGACTGCGCTTCGGGGATGAAAACGCTCCGCCGGTACGACCCCGACGTGGTGCTGTGCGACGTCAAGCTGCCCGACGGCAACGGCGTCGAGATGGTCGGCCGCATCAAGGAGGCCGCGCCGGCCACCGAAGTGATCCTGCTGACGGCCTACGGCAATATCCCCGACGGTGTG
>ERZ772863.2691-NODE-2691-length-11531-cov-3.943621_pt1 | contig 11531 bp, 10 predicted proteins | sample MGYA00512134_ERZ772863 | MGnify/ENA primary metagenome ERZ772863 (study PRJEB29015, sample SAMEA2737659) | human gut metagenome | biome: human gut; feature: human-associated habitat; material: faeces | place: China | collected 2012 ...
TGTGCCAGAAGGCGTGCTTGCCCTCTTCGTCGTCCCATTTGTAGAATTTGACCGAGGCGTCTTCCCCGATCGGGCGCGTCATGTCTACCGTTGCGCCGTTTACCGAAGCGGCCAGTGAGTCAGCAGCTAAACGAGGGCTGATGCTCTCTGCGATCTGGTAAGCAGTAGTCCCTTCGGCGTATTCTCTGACCGAGCCGTCGGGAAAAGTGATTTTGATCATAAAATATAAATTAAGTTTTCGGGGCCTTCGGCGCTTCCACAATTACGAGACGGAATACGCCTCCGGTTTGCCCGGTGTGTTGTTTCTGTTCTTGCTGCGCCCTGCCCGCAATCTTTGGGCGGATACGGCGGATGTCGTTTGCTCTTCCTTTTCTTCCTCTTCCTCTTCCTCTTCCTCTTCCTCTTCCTCTTCCTCTTCCTCCGGCCCAGATCCCGGTTTTTCGTCGCTCCTGCGCTAATCCTCCTTTTCGGTCTGCGGCAGGTCCTTGACCGAGACGTCGCGGCCGCCCTTCTCGCGTTCGGCGCGTTGCAGCGGGTTGCGGCTCCATTCGGCCCATGCGCGGCGGTGCTCGACGATGTCGATCGCGGCGTAAATCGCCGAGCGCATCGACTGCGGGTCGGCTTTGTCCTGCCCGGCGATGTCGTAGGCCGTGCCGTGGTCGGGCGAGGTGCGGACCTTCGAGAGTCCGGCCGTGAAGTTCACGCCGTCGGGCGAAAGCGTCTTGAACGGCGCCAGCCCCTGATCGTGGTACATGGCCAGTATGCCGTCGTATTTTGCGTATCCTCCGCCTGCGAAAAGCCCGTCGGCGGCAAACGGCCCGAACGCCAGCACGCCCTGATTGAACGCCTCGACGACGGCCGGGCGGATGATCTCCTGCTCCTCGCGTCCCAGCAGTCCTCCGTCCCCGGCATGCGGGTTGAGAGCCATCACGGCGATGCGCGGCTCGACGATGCCGAAGTCCTCTTTCAGCGTGCGGCGCAGCGTGTGCAGGTCGCGCACGATCTTCTCCCCGGTGATGCTGCCGCTGATCTCCGACACCGGAATGTGCTTGGTGACCAGCCCCACGCGCAGAATCTCGCTGCACATGATCATCATCGGCTCCCCGCCCAGTTCGGCCCCGATGAATTCGGTATGGCCCGTGAAGTGGAATCCGTCGCCCTGTACGCTCTCCTTGTTGAAGGGGGCCGTGACGATGGCGTCGAGCAGCCCCTCCTTCAGCTCCTGCGTCGCGCGGCGCAGCGCCTCGACGGCGGCGCGCCCGGCTTCGGCCGAAGCTTTGCCCGGTTCGATCTGCTCCGTGTCGCCGCATGCGACGAGGTTCACTTTGCCGCGGCGGGCGTCGCGGGCCGACGTTACGGCGTTGAACTGCACCGGTTCGGTCTGTGCGAGCGTATTTCGGTAATAGGCCGCGGCCTTGGGCGAGCCGTATACGACGGGCGTGAAAAGCTCCGTCATGCGCGGATCGGCCAGCGCCTTGAGGATGACCTCCCAGCCGATGCCGTTCGTGTCGCCCTGCGTGATGCCTATTTTAAGTTTCTGTTCTGACATGGATACAAGTATTTCAATCTACAAAGATACATATTATTCAGAATCTGCAATAGGCCGGATGCAATTAAAATGTTTTTTTGCACTGCGGCGATCCGTAATGTTTTGCGGATGGACTATTTTTTCCTACCTTTGTTTTATGCAGCCTGTTAGGGCTGATGACATATTCGGATTAAAGCGCATCGGCTTTTTTCTTACCGTCGAAAATTGGACACTTTCGCGTAACGTAAGGAACAAAGGTTGATGCTCTCGCTGTTTTCGGCGTGGGCATTTACCGTATTCTACGTTACAGGTCGTCCAATACCTCGATGGTGGATTCGGTGATACTGCCCGCGCTTTTTTCGATAAACCGCCCGAAAGATGGAACCTTGCGCACAAAAGACGACTAAAAAACACAATCCGGAACTGGTCGATACGGTTTTCCGGCTGATGTTCGAAATATTATGGGTGGCTCCCTACGACCGGCGCCGGAGCAATGCGGCGCTTTCGGAGTTCGAACGCTGCGGCCGGGAGACTGTCGTGCTGCTGGCCGCCACCGACTTGCGCTCGGCCTCGCCCGGCGAACTGCAGACGCTCTTGCAGGCCGTCGGCCGGCTCGTGCAGACCATAGGCCGGCTCGAATCGGAGGCGCTTTTCTCCCGCTGGCAGTGTGCCGAAGCGCTGGCGCAGGTGCGGCGGATCGCCGCCATCGTGCAGGAGCATGCCGCCGTTGCCGTGGGCTGAGCCTTTTGCCGGCGCCTGTCTGTTGCGGGGCTTTGTCGGTTTGTTCGCGGTTTGTTATCGGTTTGCCGCCGGGCGGCATGCGCTGAATCGGTTTTGCGTTGCGCCGGACTTGTGTCTAATCTGCCTTGTGCCGACCTGCCTTGTGCCGACCTGCCTTGTGCTGAATCTGCTTTGCGTCGCGCCTGCCTTTGCCGAACCTCCCTTGTGCCGCAGTCGGTTCCCGCGCCGCGGGCCTTGCCGGATGTCGCAAAAAAAATAACTGCCGGGAGCAATCCCGGCAGTCTTTTATTTGTGGTGCGGCGGGCCTATTTCCCGCTTCCCATGCCTGCCCGACGCCGGAATTCCGAGCATACGATGCCCGTGGCCATCGCCACGTTGAGCGACTCCGACCCGCGGCGGTCGGCGGGGTAGGGCGGGATGAAGAGCTTGTGCGTCACGGCGCGCGCCGCGGCCTGCGAGATGCCGCGGCCTTCGTTGCCCATGACGACGACGCCCTCTTCCGTAAGCGTCGTGCCGTAGATATTCTCCCCTTCCAGAAACGTGCCGTAAACGGGCAGCCCGGCGGCTCCCGCGTCGTGCAGAAACGCTCCCAGATCGGTGTAGTGAACCCGCACCCGCAGAATCGCGCCCATCGTGGCCTGCACGACCTTCGGGTTGAAGCAGTCGGCCGAAGCCTCCGAGCAGACGATGTCGGCGATGCCGAACCAGTCGGCCAGCCGGACGATCGTGCCGAGGTTGCCGGGGTTCTGCACGTCGTCGAGCGCCAGCGTCAGCCGCCCCGCGAGCGACCGCATGTCCAGCCCGTAGCGGGGCGTCTCGACGATTGCCAGCGAGTTGGCGGCGGTTTTGAGCAGCGACAGCCGCTCCATGTCGCGCGGGGCGACGGTCTCGACCTCCGGCCCTGCGAACACGCCCTCCAGCGCGAAGATCTTGCGGACCTTCAGGTGCGAGCCGCGCAGTTCGCCGATGAGTTTCTCCCCTTCGGCCACGAACAGTCCGTGTTCCGTGCGTCCGCGTTTGTCGGCCAGCGCGCGGACGAGTTGTATTTCGGCTTTCGTCATCGTTGTTTCTCTATGGTGAAGGTGACGCCTTCGGTGGCCGGATAGGTCTCCGGGAAGATCGCGCGGGCCTCTTCGACCAATATGTTTTCGTTCTTGTAGCGGGACGAATAGTGTCCGATTATCAGCCGCTTGGCTCCGGCCTTTAGGGCGGCTTTGGCCGCGTCGGCGCTTGTCGAGTGGCCCCGCTCCTTGGCCGTTTTCTGTTCGGCGGCGGCGTAGGTCGCCTCGTGGTACATCAGGTCCGCGCCCTTGGCCAGCGTCGCGGCCTTCGCCGAGAAGTTGGTGTCCGAGAGGTAGGCGTACGACCGGGGCGCATAGGGGCGGTAGGTCAGCTCCGCGTTGGGTATGACCTCGCCCGTCGGGAGCGCGATCTCCTCGCCCCGCTTGGCGGCGGTGATCTGCGCGACCGTAAGGCCGTATTTCGCGATCTTGAACTTCTCGACGTTCAGCGGCGGCTCCTTCTCGCGGAAGAGGAATCCCGCCGTCGGCACCCGGTGGCGCAGCGGAATGCTCCACACTTCGAGCGTGCGGTTTTCCAGCAGCAGCGCGTGCTTGGTCGTGTCCACCTCGGTCCAGACCACCGGATAGGGCAGCTCGCTGTCAAAAAACCGCAGGTGGCAGGCCAGTATCTCGCCGAAAGGCGCCGGGGCGAATACCCGCAGCGGGGTTTTGCGCCCGTAGAGCGCCAGCGTCGAGATCAGCGGAAAGAGTCCGAAGACATGGTCGCCGTGCAGGTGCGAGATGAACACGGCGCGCAGTTTCAGCGGGGTGATCCCGCAGCGGATCAGCTGCTGCTGCACTCCCTCGCCCGCATCGACCAGATAGTACTGCTCGTGCACATTGACCGCTTGGGCCGACGGATGGCGGCTCAGAGTGGGCTTGGCGGAGGACGATCCGAGTATGGTGACGCTGAAACTCATGCGGGGTGCCTGTTTTTGTTCGCTCTGCGTGATTCGGTTTACTCTGCGCGGTTCAGGATGAAGCGTTCGCAGTCGATCGCCGCGATGCAGCCCGACGCCGCGGCCGTTATGGCCTGCCGGTAATGCGGGTCGCGCACGTCGCCCGCGGCAAAGACCCCTTCGATATTGGTCTTCGAGGTGCCCGCTTCCGTTTTGATGTACCCTTCCGCGTCGAGCGTCAGCTGGTCGGCGAAAAGCTCCGTATTGGGATGGTGGCCGATGGCGAGGAAGAATCCCGCTATGTCGATCCTGACCTCCTTGCCGTCGTTGCAGCGCAGCAGCGCGCCCGTCACGCCCGATTCGTCGCCCAGCACCTCGGCGGTGTTGTGGTTGAACATCACTTCGATATTGGTGGTGTTGAACACCCGCTCCTGCATGGCCTTCGAAGCGCGCAGGTGGGGCTTGCGCACGATCATGTAGACCTTGCGGCAGATCGAGGCCAGATAGGTGGCCTCCTCGCAGGCCGTGTCGCCGCCGCCGACCACGGCCACGTCCTTCTTGCGGTAGAAGAATCCGTCGCACGTGGCGCACGCGCTGACGCCCATGCCGCGGAATTTCGTTTCCGAAGGCAGGCCGAGGTATTTTGCCGATGCTCCCGTGGCGATGATGAGCGTCTCGGCCTTGATCTGCGTCGTGCCGTCGATCACCACGTGGAACGGACGCGACGAGAGGTCCACGCTCGTCACGGTTCCGATGCGGATGTCGGCTCCGAAGCGTTCGGCCTGACGGCGCATGTCGGCCATCATCTGCTGGCCGCTGACGCCGTCGGGATAGCCCGGAAAATTCTCCACGTCGGTCGTGGTCGTGAGCTGCCCGCCCGGCTCGATACCCTCGTAGAGTACGGGCCGGAGGTTGGCGCGCGAAGTATAGATAGCTGCGGTGTACCCTGCGGGGCCGCTGCCGATAATCAGGCATTTGATCGTTTCTTCCATTGTCGTATGTTTTGTGACGTTGTTATCTGCAAATTTCGGACCTGCACGGCTCCTGCCGGACAGGCTCCTGCATATCCTCCCGGCCGAACTCCGTCAGACGGCGGCCCAGATAGTCGAACAGCGCCCAGCGTCCGCCGTGGCGGACGTGCACGATGCTGACCGCCGGGTCGTAATCGACGATTTCGTATTCGGGCGGGATGACGTAGCCTCCTTCGCGGTCGATCAGTCCCATGCCGGTCCGCGTCTGAACCTCGGCGCGGCCTTCGTGGAAGTCGCCCGCCCAGAGGAACTGCGACGGAATCACCGGGTTGTTGTCCGTATCGACGAATCCGAATCCGCCTTCGTCCTCGACGCATACCAGCCCTTCGAATACGTGGCTCGTCCAGCGGTGCCCGGTCAGCTTCCGCACCGGATTGTAGACCGCTTCGACGTCGTTTACCGACTGCCGGGGCATGGGCGCCTCGGCGATCCGGCGTTTCAGGGCCTCGAACGCCTCCGCATCGGCCCCGCCGTTTTCCGCCGCGCCTATGCGGGCGTCGTAATAACGGATCGGTATGATTCGTCCCCGGTGCCAGCGGAGGTTGCTTTCCCGGAGGTTGTTGTGCGTGAATTCCAGCTCCCGCAGGGCTTCGCGCAGCGTGTCGAGCGCCGCGAGCAGGACCGTTTTGTCCTCCGTGAGCAGCGCCTCGGCGAATTCCCGGCCCGGAAGCTGCTGCAGGACGAGTCCCGTGCGCCGCTCGTTGCCCAGCGCGTCGGTCCAGCGCATTTCCTCCGGCAGAATGCGGAATTGCGTCAGGTGTTCGGTGTTCATGCGCCGCAGGACCGAAGCCGTGCGTTCGATGCGGGGCAGTGCTGCAGGCGTCAGGGGCATGGCGGCGAGCCACCGCTCGCCGCGCCATTCGATTTCGGCTTCGGCGAACCGCGTGGTGCGTACCATGCGCGGCATGCCGTTGCAGTCGGTGACGGCGCGGGCGTCGGAGAGCGTCGCCAGCGACAGGTCGGGCGTCAGCAGCGCACGGGTGAAGTGTTGGATGGTCGCTGTCATGGCTATTCGGTTTTGACGCTGATGGAACCTATGTTGAGCATGGTGACCAGCTGGGCCGCCGATGCGTTGTAGCTCATGCCCCGGAACGGGGGCACCGCGCCGGGGCCTTTGGCTTCGCGTATGGCTTCGTTGAATACCGCCGGCATTTCGCTCGAACAGTCGTACAGCAGCGCCGCATAGCGGTTCGTGTAGTTGGCTTCGTGGGCTTCGGGAAAGAATACGTGCCGCCCGGCGTCGCCTGCGGCGATGTGGATGTTTATCAGCAGCACGTTGCCGTCGGCGGTCTCCAGCGCCTTGATCTGGTTGCATACCGCACGCAGCTCCTCGTCGTCGCAGTCGGTCGCCTCGCCGTCGGTGATGTTGAATACCACGGGCGGGAAACTCTCGGCGTTGGCCGCGCGTGCTGTCCATTCGGCGGCGATGTCGCGCACTCGGCGCAGCGCTTCGCACATGGGCGTCTGTCCTGCCGCCTGCGGCTCGATCCACGACGGTGCGGGAATCTCGCGCAGGGCGATGCTGCCGTCGGGAAGACGGTGTTCGATCACCTCCGTACGCACCGGCATCTCCCGCGCCGCGAGGGCGCTCACCGGCACCAGCTCTTCGCCGTCGGGCAGCAGCGAGCGCACCTCGTCGTCGCCCGAATAGCCGATCACGGCGATGTCGTAATAGTCGCGTATGCCGTCGCTGCGGCGGGCGCGTTCTACCAGCTCGAACAGCAGGTCGTTGGTGATGCCTGCCACCGCCTCGGCCTTGGTGAGCCTGCGTCCCCGGAAGAGGATGCTTTCGGCCATCGATCCCGAACAGTCTATGGCCAGTATGAATGCCGTGCGGTGGTTGCGTGTGATGCTTTGTGTATACATGTTGCGTCTATTTTAATCCCCGGACCGAGTAATAGTCGTCGCGTACTTCGCGCTCGTCGTCGCTGTCCAGACCGTAGCTGACGGCCATGTCGAGCGAACAGTCGCGCTCGCGGTCGGCGTCGGTCGTGCGGCGCATCGCCTCCCTTGCGTTGCGCCCCGCCTCGATCGCGTCGCCGATCTCTGCCGCGGTGGGCACGCGCCCCAGCAGCGAGGCGTAAATCCCTTCGGCCCAGCTGTGGGCGTAGTCGTCGTAATGCACGAAAAAGACCCTGAAACGGTTGTCCACCTCTTCGGGCGTTGTCAGCTCGCCGCGGTCCACGGCGTCGAGGATCGCTTCGACCTCGCGTTTGGTGACGTACTGCCCCGCCACGTCGAGCCAGCGGCCGCTGCCGTCGTAGCGTGCGGCCGATTCGCCGCGGTCGAGCATGGCGCCCAGCGCCGCGACGACGAATTTGTTGTAAAGGCCGATGCCCCGTTTGAGGGCCGCGGCGCGGATGACCGCCTTGCGGTAGACGTACGACGGCGCGTCGGGGTCCTCTTCGGCCAGCGTGTGGAGCGTGTCCACGGCCCTGAGCATCGCTTCGGTTATGTAGGGGTTGTATTCTTCGAAGTTGATGACGTCGCGTTTGCGTTCGCGGCGGTCGCGCGCCGGCCACTTCTCGATGTCGCGCACGGCGCCGTAGCTGGTGAGGTTCGCCCCCGGCATGAGCGTCGTGCGGCCCTCCTTCTCGATCAGGTAGGAGTAGGGAAACGCCGACGTGTCGTGGTGGTACGAGTGGTGTCCCATGATCATCGTGAAGGCCCCTTCGAGCGCCGGCGACATGATGTAGGCCCCGCTGGCGAACTTGCAGCCGCGCAGATGCACCGACTGGTGTACGGCGCCGCTCTTGAAGAGGTGGTTGCTCTGGTTGGAGCCGCTCCCGGCGTTGAAGAACGAGAACATGCCGGCGATCAGCAGCGACGATTTGTGGTGCGAGACGGTGTAGGGACCTGCGAAGATCGAGGCGGCCTCGCCGTTTTCGCAGTGCGAGTTGGCGAAGAACAGCGACTCTGCGGCTGTGAAACCCTTGTCCAGCCGGCAGCTTTCGCCGACGAAGCAGCGTTCGACGATCGAGCCGTTGTCGATGACCGACCCTTCGGCGGCGATCAGGTCGTAGGCCTTGACGTCCACGCCGACGCGCGCGCCGTCGCAGAGCGTCGCGTTTTCGAGGATCGAGGCGCCGTCGATTTCGACTCCGTTGCCGATGCGGACCTCGCGGATGAAGCGCGCCCCGACGATGCGGCAGTCGCTTCCCACCTCGCCGATCTCCGACGAGCGTTCTTCGGCGTAGGCGTCGACCATTTTTTCGAGTGCGGCGATGGTCTGCGGGCGGTGGCGGTAAACGGCCATGACGTAGGCGACCTGTGCCGACAGACGGTCGAATATCTTCACCGTGCGGCCGCCGCATTCGTTCATCGTGGCCACGCCGACGCCGTTGCCGAAGGCCGAGCGGCGGCGGCATTCGAGGGCTGTGACGCCTTCTACGAGCGAGCCGGTTCCGATGCGGTAGTTCGCCACGCGCGAGCGGACGATGCGGGCCTCCGCGGCTATTTCTACATCTCCTTCCAGGTGGCTTTGCAACAGCTGAAAGGGTTTGAAATCCTCCGAGACCAGCACCTTCGACCAATCTTCGGCCGAATTGCCGAGTGCTTCGAGTGCGGCGGTCTCCGCGGAGGTTAATTTTCTGAATGGAGTCATTGATTGTGGAGTTATTTAGATGCAAATATAACAAATTGCATTTAAATTGCATGAACCCTTTTGGGGAACTCGTCTTTTCTTCCGGCCGGGACCGTTCCGGGGCGGGTTTGCGCGGGCCGCAGCGGCGTGCCTGCGGGGGCGGATTTTGCCCGAAAGCGATTTTTGATCCCGCTCTTTCCGCTGCCCTGCCTCACTGGTATCGGGGCGTTTTCAGCGGATGTGCGATCTCCTGCCGTTCGCCGTTGCGCACGACCTGCGCCTTTCCGCCGCGGAACGGCTTCACCGCCGCACAGCCCGGGCAGCTTAGGCGCGTGCGGCCCGCCGTGTCGATGTAGTGCCACGTGCCGCCGAGCTGAACGGCGGCCAGCCCCTCGGTGAAGTCGAACCCGTTGTCGTAGAGCGGCGCGACGACGACCCGCTCCGCCGTGCGGTAGCCCCAGCGTCCGTTTTCGACGAAGAGTTCGGGCGTTTCGGCCTCCGTCCCGCTCCGGGCGGCGGGTTTCTCCCGGACCGCTTCGGCGAGCAGCTCCGCAAGTCCGAAGAGCCGCAGGGTGGGTGCCGTGAGCAGTTGCGCGATGCGGTACTGAACGGCCATGCCGCGTTTTTCGAACAGCGCGAGCGTCTCCCGGTAGGCCGGGTCGGAGGCGATCCGCTGGGGCGTGTACAGCAATCCGTCGGAGCTTCCGTAACGGTCCCAGAGCGTAGGGTCCTCGGCCAGCGCGTGCAGCGCCGTCGAGATCAGCGCCGCGGGGTAGTCGTCGATCCGTTCGTCGAAGTCGGCCGCCGTGCGGGCCGGGTGCTGGTAGGCCGCCGTGCCCAGTTCGGGGCTGATCTCCCCGGCGAAGGCGGGCAGGTACGAGGCGTCGAAGTCGATCGGGCAGAGCGTGCCGTCGTCGCCGACGATGATATTCTCGGGTTTCAGGTCGCCGTGGGCGCGGTCGTCCGTGACCAGCGCGAGGGCCAGCCGGTCGAACAGCCGGACGAGGATTTGCAGACTCTCGCGGTCCCGGAGGGCGGCGGCCTGCGCCACGGTTTCGTGCAGGGTGGAGCCTTCGATCCAGTCGCCGAGGACCGTATCGACCCAGACGCCGGTTTCGGGCGAGGTGTGCAGGTAAAGCTCCTTTTCGAGAAGCCGCTGGCCGTAGATCTCCTTCAGGTGGCGCATCGGGCGCAGGTAACAGCGCAGCGAGCGGATGCGTCCGCCGAGGCGGATGCGGAATACGGCGGCGGAGTTGCCGGCGCTGAAGCAGGGGCGGCCCTGTTCGTCGCGGCACACGTCGATTTCACCCAGCGTGCGCGTCAGGCCGCGGGAGTCGAGAAGAGCCAGCAGGTATTGACGGAGGGGAAACACGTGGCGGGAATCGGATTTTTAGCGTCGTCCGACTTGTCGGAGACGGCGCAAGTTACGAAAATCCGCTAAAAAACCGGACCCGAAGGCCCGGCTTTTTCGTTGGATGGTATCTGTTCGCCCGAAGGCGCAGCCTCTCTCCGAAAGCGTTCCGGCTTGCGGCCGCCCCGAAAACAGGCCTCTTACGCCTGCGTCTGCTAATGGCAATTGCAATGGCCGTCGTGGTCTCCGCAGCCTTCACCGCAGTCACCGCCGCACTCGCCGCACGAACATCCGCCTTGCAGGTCCTCGGGCGTCACGTCGCGCACCGAAACCACCTCCACGTCGAAGTTGAGCGTCTTGCCCGCCATCGGGTGGTTGAAGTCCATCTTCACGGTCGATTCGCCGACCTCCTTGACGATGCCCATCATGCGGTTGCCCTGGGCGTCGCTCATCGGAACCTGGCTGCCCTCGAAGAGGATGTCCTCGGCGAGCTTGCCGTCGACCATGAATATGTCTTTCGGCAGGTCGACGATGGCGTCGGCGATCACTTCGCCGTAGCCGTCCTTGGCCTCGAGCGTGAACGAAACCGATTCGCCGATCTCCTTGCCCAGGATCGCCTCCTCGAATTTGGGGAGCAGCATGCCCGTTCCGAAGATGAATTCGAGCGGCTGGCCCGGACGCGACTGATCCGCGATCTGTCCGTCGACGGTGAGCTTGTAGTCTACGCCGACCATTTTGTTTTGTTCTACTTTCATACGATTGTTATAAAGTTTAGTTGTTTTTATCGTCGTTTTTCAGGGACGTTGCCCGGCATTCACGGCTCAAAAGCGATTTTCCGCCACCATTTTTAGAAAAATGGCTTCTTAAGCCATCAAAGGTACGCACTTCGGGGCAAGTTGCCAAATAATAGCAGGAAATAATTGTGCCATAACAGATGAAAACGGCGGCGCTGTCGATGTCGCCGCCGTTTTTTCATGCCGGATATTGCCGTTACTCGCAGTTGCGGCAGCAGAGGTTTCTGTCGCCGTAGCCGTTGTCGATCTTCGAGACGTAGGGGAAGAACTTCGCCTCGCCGATCCACGCCAGCGGGAACGCCGCCTCGTCGCGCGAGTAGGGGTGTTCCCACGCTCCGGCCAGTTCCCGGGCCGTGTGGGGCGCGTTCGCCACCACGTTGTCCGCCTGGCCGGCGGCCGCCTCGCATTCGCGCTTGATGCTTATCAGCGCCTCGATGAAGCGGTCCATCTCCTCCTTGGGTTCCGATTCGGTCGGCTCGACCATCAGCGTCTCGTGCACGGGGAACGAGAGCGTCGGGGCATGGAATCCGTAGTCCATCAGCC
>ERZ772863.2699-NODE-2699-length-11505-cov-2.973799_pt1 | contig 11505 bp, 14 predicted proteins | sample MGYA00512134_ERZ772863 | MGnify/ENA primary metagenome ERZ772863 (study PRJEB29015, sample SAMEA2737659) | human gut metagenome | biome: human gut; feature: human-associated habitat; material: faeces | place: China | collected 2012 ...
GTGATGTCCGAGCGCCACGCCGATGGCAGGCGTTTCGTCTCCTCGTATTCGGGGGTGCGTCGCGCCGCGTCGGGCGGCGTAGAGCTCGAGCGCTATGTGACTTTCGATGCCGCCGAGCGCACCTGGAAGCTTGACCGCGAGCCGCCGTTTATCGCAGAAGGCCTGCGGTCGGGGACGCTCACACAAGAGGAGGTGGACGAATGGAGGTCGCTGTGCCCCTCGTCGTAGGGGGTTTGGCAGGGTTTTCTGTTGCGACGGCGTGCGGGGCGGAACCTCGTGTGCCGCAGGTACCGCCGGCGGAGCTGGCGCGTCAGGCGCTCGAGACGGTGGCAGAGAAGCTGCCGCGTGAGCTGGTGGAAAACGATCTGCTGAAAAAGATCGCCCGTTCGTGGGCATCGCTGGCTCCGGCGCGTCGCCTTGGCCTCGCGATCGAGGATGCTTCGGGGCGTTTGGCGTTTCTGCTGCTATCGAGCGGTGTCTGCTGCGTATTGCTAACGATGGTGTCGTTATCGCCCCTCGGATTTGCCTTGGGACTTGTTGCTCCGTTTGCCGTTGGCGCCGCTCGGGATGGCTTTGAGAGCCGGCGCGAGCAACACGATGCAGAAGAGGCCATGCCCGAGGCGTTTACCGCACTTTCCATGTCGCTTGCCTCGGGACATTCGCTGGCCCAGGGCATGCGCTTTGTGGGCGCTCATGCGCAAGAACCGGTGCATACCGAGTTTTTGCGGGTGGCGGCGGCAATCGATTGCGGCATCTCGGCGACCGATGCGCTCGATGACTTGCTCGTGCGCATCGACGCCCCCGGCCTTTCGCTTGTGACCTTGGCGCTTAAGGTGTCTCAGCGCACCGGTGCTCCGCTTGCCGACTTACTGTCCGAGGCGTCGAGCATGGTGGGGGAGCGCATTGAGCTCAAGCGCCGCCTGGATGTTAAGACGTCGCAGGCTCGCATGTCTGCGCATATGGTCGCGGCGATGCCGACGGGCATGTGCGCGGTGTTGACGCTGCTTTCGGCAGATTTTCGTCGCGGTCTTGCGACGCCTGCCGGCGCGGGCGCTGTGGTGCTGGGTCTTGCCCTCAACGCCGTTGCCCTGGTGGTTATCCGGCGCATTATGCGGGTGGAGCTATGAGCGCCCCGGTTGCAGTTGCGGCTTGCCTGTGCGCTCTGAGTGTATTTGTCGCGACGGGTTTGGATCGGGCGGATGCACGCAAGATCGCAGAGGCCTGCAAGCGCGAGGCGGTGCTGGTCGCTGCCGCGGGTCGCTCGGTGGTCGATGCTCTGGCCGCGCGAATGAAGGGCGCGGTTGGAGCGGGCGGCCCGGCGCGAGTATCGCTCGGCGAAGTGTCCGAGATGATCGATGTTGTGCGCTTGGGTCTTTCGGCCGGTCTTTCGTTTGATGCGGCGCTTGAGATTTTCTGCGCCAACCGCCGGTCAGTGCTGGCTCATCGACTTGAGCGGGCCTGCATGGCGTGGCAGGTGGGCGTGGGCACGCGTGAGGACGAGTTGTTGGCCGCCGCACGCGACCTGGACGTGCGAGCGCTCGAGACCTTTGCCATCACGGTGGGGCAGGCGCTCGCTCTGGGTGCCCCACTTGCCGAGACACTGGCCGCTCAAAGTCGCGAGATCCGTGCGGCTCATCGCGCCGCGGTCGAGCGCGAGATCGAGCGTGCGCCCGTCAAGCTGCTGATTCCCACCGGCACACTCATCTTGCCGGCGTTGCTTCTGTCCATATTGGGCCCGTTGTTGGGAGCAGGCGGGATGATGTAGGGAGGAATACATGAACACGATGACTGACGTTGCTGGCAAGGTCTGGAGCTGGGCTGTTTGCCAGTCAATTCGCGCTCGCCAGCATGCCGGGGAGCTACTGCAGGAGGAGAGTGCACAGGGTACCACCGAGTATGCCATCTTGGTCGGCGTGCTCGTGGTGATCGCGATTATCGCCATCGTCGCATTTAAGGGCAAGGTCCAAGATCTATGGAACGCTATCAGCGAGGGCATCAACAGCCTGTAGAGGGCGAGCGCCCCATCGGGGTGCTGCTGGTGTTTGCTTGCCTGACCGTGGCGATAGCGGCGGTGCTTTGGGGGCTTAACGCCGCGCGGCAGCAGCGTCCTGGGGCCGCCTTCGATTCGGGCTCAGATTCGGCGGTGGCGTCTCAAAAAGATGAGATGCGAGATGCGGACGATTCGGATGTCGCTGTCACGGCGCAAACCTTTCTGCGGACGCTCGACAAGCGGTCTGGCACTGCGACGGATTCGCCTGAGGACAACGCGATTGCGGTCCGGCTTGCATGGTCCGAGGACCGACCGATGACCGAGGCAGCGGCGGATATGTTACGCGCCTACCGCGAGGTGCCAACGGCCCAGCTCGCCCTGAGCGGCTATCTCGATATTAAGGGCAACGTATGGGGCGCCATCGTGCGCGATGGGCGCGGCTGGGTCGATATGGTGACGGTTGCCGCGGATGCTGGCGATGCTTCGTGTCGTCTGCGCGCCGTGCGTCTGGTCCCGCAAACAATAAGCTCAAAGGAGGGATCGTGAAATGCATGGCGTTCTGCGTGAAGAGGTTGCCCAAGCGACTGTGGAATACGCCATCGTTACAGTGGCGCTGTTATCGATCGTGCTGGCGATCGCGGGGCTTTGGCGTGCTGGCACCGATGGGCGCTTGGCGGCGCTGGTTGAGCGGGCGGCATCCCATGGCGTTGCCTCGACGTCGGTTATCGACGCCGCTGCGGGCGCTAAGGACATCGCGTTGTATTGATATCGCGCGCGAGGACCGGGCGCAGTCTACGGTCGAGGCCGCTTTTTTGCTGCCGACGTTTCTGACGCTCATCCTTCTCGCACTGCAACCAGTGTGCTTGCTTTATACGCGCGCGGTCATGGAGTCTGCCGCCGCCGAGACCGCGCGGCTCATGACCACGACGACGGCGGAGGACGACGATCTTAAGGAGTTCACCCGCCGCCGGCTTGCCGCAGTGCCCAACGTTTCGATCTTTCATGCCGGCGGGTGGGATATCGAGCTTGGTCGGGCCGGTGCGGGTGGCGTCTCGTCCGTGTCCGTTTCCAGCGAGGTCAAACCGTTGCCTGTGATCGGTGCGTTTGCGCAGGCTATGAGTGGTGCAGGCGAGGGCGGCTACGTTGAGCTCAAGGTCGATGTCTCGTATCAATCACGTCCCGAATGGCTGGAGGGAGATTATGATTCGTGGATTGCTGCATGGGATTAAGCGTTTCTGGTCTAGACGCGTTTTGACGCGCCGTCCGAGCTGCCATCGCAAGCGAGGCGGCTTTATGGGCCGCGCCGGTGTTGATCTGTTTATCGAAGACAGCGCCTATACCACGCTTTCTTCTGCCGTGGTCATCCTAGTGGTGCTCACGTTGTTGTTTTCGTCGACCGCGGCGATATGGAGCATGTCGCGTGCCGGGGATACCCAGGTGGCGGCCGATAGCGGCGCGCTGGCGGGTGCCAACGTAGTGTCGTCCTATCACACGGCTGCCACGGTGGTTGATGCGAGCATCTTGAGTCTGGGGCTAGCGGGGTTTGCCACGATCGGGACGGGCCTGGTCGCCATCCTCATCCCGGGTGCCGAACCAGTTGCCGGCAATATGATCGACACCGGGATCGAGATCATTAAAACGCGCAACAAGTTTGCCAAAAGCGCATCGGAAGGCTTACAGAAAATCGAGACGGCTCTGCCGTATCTGATTGCCGCGCGTGCCACGCAGGCGGTGTCGGCGCAGGATACCGATAGTGTGACCTATACCGGTACGGCGCTTGCTGTGCCCAGGACATCCGAGTCGGACTTCGCTGCGCTCAAAGGGTCAGAGATCTCGACCGATGCCATTAAAGACACATCAGATGATTTAGAGCGTGCGGCCGAGGAGCTGCGGAAGGCTTCTGAGGACACGGCGAAGGCTAAAGAGCGCGCTTGGCTGGCGGATTGTGGCGGGTCGGACGAGAGTTCGATTGGCAAGTACTCGTGTATGTGGGAGCGTGCGAAAAAACTAGCAGAACTATCTGACAGCCAGAACCGTCATGAAAAGTCGAGCATCACATGGGAGCCGCAAATAGCGCTCGATCGCGCGAAAACCTATTACCGACAGCGCTTGGCGAATGAAAAACCTCAGGGATCGAGCGTCGAGATGAAAGCGCAGTCAGCCGCTCGAAAAGCGTTCTATGCCTATGCGATTGAAGAGGTCGATCGAGCATACATAAAAGATGATGGCGAACGGTTTTCTGCCTATATCCCACTATTGCCGCGTGTCCCAAACGAGGTGCGGCCGACCGAACTTTACACCGATGCCGCATGGCCTGTAAGCAACAACGACGGCAGAACATACCTGCATTATGGAGTCGAATGCCCCGTCTATCAGAAAGGGACTCCGAGTGGGCTGGCATCTGTTGCTGATTATGATGGTCGTGATACATGCGAAGCGTGCGGCTTCGGCGTGGTTACGCTTGGAAGCGCCCTCATGCCGCCATCGTTCATCGAAAACGGCTTCGAGTACCACTTTGACAAGTTCAAAGAGGCTCTGGAAGACTACGTCGAATGCCGCAACAAAGAGCTCGAGCTCGAGCGTCAGACCGAAGACGAGGCCGATCGTGCGGGCAATACGTTTGACCAGGCCATCAAGGAGCTTTCGGGCGAGCGTCCGCGTATCGCTCCGCCCGGTCGCAACGGCGTGGTCGCCTTTGCGGTTACGGGTGCCATCTCGAGCCCCGACGAGCTCAACTCTTCGTTTAACACGGCAGTCAGGCTTGGCAATCGCGGTGCTATCTCTGGCGCGGTGCTGGCACCCGATGACGCGACGGCGCAAAACAACGTGCTTTCGCGATTTTTCTCGACATTGAAGGAACGCTCGGGCGGCGTTGCCGGCGTGCTCGACGGCGTCATGGATGTTTGGGGACGGCTGCTCGTAGGATACGGTGATATTCAAGGTTCGGCCGACGAACTTATGGACGAGATGATTAAAGGCCTAGGAGGGGGCAGCGGCGCGTTGGGCTCCATCGCATCGTGGCTCGGCGATACCGTTTCGGCGTCCGTGGCGGCGCTGGGTTTGGAACCGTGCGACTTGCGCCTGCGAAAGCCGGTGCTGACCGATTCTGCCAACGTCATTAAGAGTCCGGGGTCTGACATTGCGGGTCTCTCTCAAGCGCAAGACAAACTGCGAAGTATTCCGTTGGGCGTGACCGATCCCAAGGCGCTTTGCGAGGCGTTGGAATATCAAGTCGAACGCACCATTAGCGGTACGGTGTTCACACTTGCGGAGATTCCTCTGCCCGGCGGCGGCTCCATCCCGCTCACCGTCGATGTCGCCACGCTGGTTGGCGCTCTGGGCGGTGGGTCGTAATGAGTATCCGCATGCGTCTGCGCGAGGAGCGCGCCCAAGCGACGGTGGAGATGGCAGTGGTTACGCCCGTTTTGCTGGTGCTGGCACTCATCGTGTACAACGTCATGATCTTTGCCGGCGCTGTCGCGCGCTTCGACCGCGTGGTGCCCGACATCGTGCTAGCGCATGCCGTGGCGTCGGAGGGGGAGGGCGACGAAAGCTCTGCCGATGCCTCGGCGACGGTCCAGACTCAAATTCTGAATGCCATGGAAGGCTATGACTTGCAGATCGAAGTGTCGAGCGAGCAAGGCGCGAAGGCATCAGATGGTGGCCTGCTCTCCCTATCCGGTACGTTTAGGACCTACACCTGCACCATGCACTATGAGCCGTGGCCGACTTCTCTCAGCATCGCTGGCGTTCCGCTGGGGGCGCCGACAACGTTGTCGCACGAGCGCGCGGTGACGGTCGATCCATGGCATCCGGGGGTGGTCATGTGACCGCGGTCTCGTCCTACATCGCTTACGCGCGGGCACTCAACAGGCTGGGTTGGACGCCGGCCGAGTTTGTGGTGGCGGAGTCGTTTGTCGTGCGCCTGCGCGGCATGCTGGGACGGCGTCCGGTTGCCGCCAACGGCCTGTCGCTCGTCATGGCGTTTCCACGCTGCTCTTCGGTCCATACGTGTTTTATGGCCTATCCCATCGACATCGCCTTCATCGATCACGACGGCAATATCCTCGCGCGCTACGAAAACGTTCGTCCTTGGCGCATGTGCTCCTGCCTCGGCGCCTGGGCCGTACTAGAGCGTCCTTCAATCATTGTTTCGACTCCTGCTCTCCAACGCGTGCCGGCTTAAGAATTGGCGACAGTGGACTTTCGTCATACGAAATTGGGTAAGATGGAGGAGAAGATGCATGGATGTTGAGATCCATCCCAACGCTAAAAAGCACCTGACGGAAAAGCAGGTGCTTAGCGCTTGGCTTGCGGTTACTGAGTGCATTCGTCGCGAGCCGAAGGACGAGCCGCCGAGATGGCTTGCAATTGGATGGCTCTCAGACGGACGAAGCGTGGAGCTTGTCGCGGTCGAGCTTGTCCGTGGGTGGCTTATCATTCATGCCTTGTCTCCAGTCCAGAAGAAATTTTGGCAGGAGATTGAACAGGCTCGGCAAAGGGGTCGATGATGGGCAAGACGTATACGGCCGCTAATGGTCAGGTTGTAACGGATGAAATGATTGACGCGTGGTGCGAGTCGTACGAGCGCGGAGAGTTTCCGGATGGCGAACACACCGTTGGTGGGATCGTGCATGGACGGCCCCCGCTCTCAGGTGAGGGGACGGCAACGCTGTCGGTCAAGATTCCTCTGGGAATGAAGGAGGCCATTCGTCGACGGGCGGCTGCCGAGGGGATGACGCCAAGTGAGTTTGCCCGTGCGGCTCTGAGTGAAAAACTTCTTGCTGCCGGCTGATGCCTCTGACGTGCCGATTTATAGAACCGAGGCTGTGCCCAAAAACTTTTTTAAAATTCTCGGTTGACCGGAACGCGTCCTTGGTTATACTAATCAAGCCTTGAAACAAGGCACACCTCAAATGGCTGGGTAGCTCAGTTGGTAGAGCAGAGGACTGAAAATCCTCGTGTCAGGGGTTCGATTCCCTTCCCCGCCACCTTGAATTGACTAGGACCTCTGCAAAGGGGTCCTTTTATTCTATCGAGGACTCTGCGGAAATTGCGTCCCGGAATTTGGCTTCAGAGTGGGATGCGCTTTCCGGCGCTTACTTCCGACGTGCGCGCACATCTCGGCGCACCAGCTCGTGCCCACCTGTCCCAGACATTCCTCCCACTTTTGCGCCACTTTGTAGACCGTTCGGTCGCCTGTCTGCATGCGCGGGTATACTCAAATCGATAGATATGTCATGCAAGAGCGATGCGGGCTTAGCCCGTATGATTCAAAAGGGGGCAGTGATGGAGAGGATACTCGGCGTTAATCTCTCTGGCTGGTTTATTCCCGAGCCTTGGGTGACCCCGTCGCTATACGCGGCGACCGGTGCATCCAACGCGGCCGAGCTGCAGGAGGCCATGGGCACCGCCGCCTATAACGAGCGCATGCGCCGTCATTACGAGACGTTTGTGAGCGAGGACGATTTCCGCCGCATGGCGCAGATTGGCCTCAATGCCGTGCGTCTGCCGGTACCCTGGTATGCCTTTGGCTCGCAGGAGTCCGATGCGTCCTACATCTCGGTTGTCGACTACATCGACCGTGCAATTGAGTGGGCTGCCAAGTACGACATCCGCGTGCTGCTTGACCTGGCAACTGTGCCCGGTGGCCAGGGCGATTCCAACGATTCGCCCGCCACGCCGGAGGCTGTTGCCGAGTGGCATTCGTCCACCAACGGTCGTCATGTCGCACTCGACGTGCTCGAGCGCCTGGCCGATCGCTACGGCGAGGCCGAGAGCCTGCTGGGCATTGAGCTGCTGGATACGCCGCAGATGAGTGTCCGCAAGAGCCTCTTTGCCATGACGGATGGCATTCCGGCCCACTACCTGCGCAATTTCTATCGCGATGCCTATGAGCTCGTCCGTTCGTATATGCCCGAGGATAAGATCGTCGTCTTTTCGTCTTCGGGACATCCCAGCGAGTGGAAGCATTTTATGCGCGGCGCTAAGTACAAGAACGTCTACATGGACCTTCACCTGTACCATTACCGCGACGAGTATGCGCTCGATATCACGAGCCCCCGCGGGCTGACGACGGCGATTTCGCGTAACAAGCGCGAGCTTAAAGAAGCGATTTCGACTGGGTTCCCCGTGCTGGTGGGCGAATGGTCGGGCGCGGCGATCTTTGCCAACTCGTCGGTTACGCCCGAGGGCCGAGCGCGTGTTTATCGCCAACCAACTGGCTTCGTTTGCACCGGCTGCCGGTTGGTTCTTCCAAACGTGGAAGACCGAGAAGCGCATTGCAGCATGGGACGCCCGCGCGGCGCTCGGTACGCTCGAGCGTGGCATGATTGAATAGGTTGATATGACGCAAAACAGCGCCCATACGGGCAAACTCTATGTGGTCGGCACGCCCATCGGCAACCTGGGCGACCTGTCCCCGCGCGTTGGCGAGGCGTTTGCCGCCGCCGATGCCATCTGCTGCGAAGACACGCGTGTGACGTCAAAGCTGCTGATGCACCTGGGCATTTCCAAGCCGCTTGTCCGTTGTGACGAGAATGTGATCGCCAGCCGCGCCGCCGGCCTGGTCGACCGTCTGCTGACGGGGGAGACCCTCGCCTTTGCCTCGGACGCCGGCATGCCGAGCGTGTCCGATCCCGGCCAGGCGCTGGTCGAGGCGGCGCGTGAGGCCGATGTGCCCGTCGAAGTTATTCCCGGGCCCTCTGCTTGCGTCACAGCGCTCGTTTCGTCCGGCATTTCCTGCGAGCATTTTTTCTTCGAGGGCTTTTTGGGTCGAAAGCACGGCGACCGTGTGCGCCGTTTGCAGCGCCTTGCCGTGGTGCCCGGCGCGCTCATCTTCTACGAGTCTCCACATCGCATCGTGGCGACGCTCGAGGCCGTGGTGGAGGTCTTTCCCCAGCGTGAGGTTGCCGTCTGCCGCGAGCTCACCAAGCTGCACGAGGAAGTCTTGCGCGGGCCCGCCGCCCAGCTCGCCGAGGAGCTGCGTGCTCGCGGCGAGGTAAAGGGCGAGATTGCGCTGGTCATCGCGCCGCCGAGCGAGGACGAGGAGGCCGGTATCGTGCCGGTTGGCGCAGCGGCAGCGGATCCCGACGAGGCCCTGCGCGAGGATATCCGCGCCGCGCTCGAGGAGGGAGAGCCCGCCTCTGCGGTGGCCAAGCGCCTGTCTCAGAAGTATTCGCGCCGCAAGCGCGATGTCTATGCCATGGTGCTCGATATGCAATAGATGGAGGATATCCAGCCCTTGCGCTAGAATCATCCCCTGTATGCAACGTTTTTCTGGAGGACAAACCCCATGGATCAAAGCAAGCCTTCGTTCTTTATCACGACGCCCATCTACTACGTCAACGCCGATCCGCACCTGGGCACGGCTTATTCCACCATCATCGCCGACGTTCAGGCTCGCTATCGCCGCTCCGCTGGCTATAACGTCAAGTTCCTGACCGGCATGGACGAGCACGGCGAGAAGGTCGCCGAGGCCGCAGCCAAGCACAACATGACGCCGCAGGAGTGGACCGACAGCCAGGCCCCGCACTTCAAGGAGCTTTGGAGCAAGCTCGAGATTTCCAACGACGACTTCATCCGCACCACCGAGCCGCGCCAGCATCATGCTGTGCAGTACCTGTGGGAGCGCATGAAGGAGTCCGGCTACCTGTATAAGGGCAGCTACGACGGTTGGTATTGCGTGCCTGACGAGACCTACTTCACTGATACGCAGGTCCAGAAGGGCGACGAGGAGTACGGCAGCGTCGGCCAGCACCTGTGCCCCGACTGCCACCGTCCGCTTGAGCGCGTGCAGGAGGAGTCCTACTTCTTTAAGCTTTCCGCCTTCCAGGACAAGCTGCTCAAGCTCTATGACGAGCACCCCGACTTTGTCGAGCCTGCGTTCCGTATGAATGAGGTACGCAGCTTTGTCGAGGGCGGCCTTAATGACCTTTCCGTGAGCCGTACGAGCTTTGACTGGGGCATCCAGGTCCCGTTTGACGAGGGTCACGTGACCTACGTGTGGTTCGATGCGCTGCTCAACTATATGACGGCCGTCGGCTACGGTGTCGACACCGATGAGGCGCGTGCCGAGCTGGCCTATCGCTGGCCCGCGCAGTTCCACATCGTGGGTAAGGACATCATCCGCTTCCACTGCGTCATTTGGCCCGCCATGCTCATGGCCATTGGCGAGGCCCTGCCCGAGCACGTCTTTGCCCACGGCTTCCTGACCGTGCGCAATGCCGAGACTGGCAAGGCCGAGAAGATGTCCAAGAGCCGCGGCAACGCCATCGCTCCGCAGGACGTTATCGACATGCTGGGCGTCGAGGGCTATCGCTACTACTTTATGACCGACGTCGTCCCCGGCACCGACGGTGCCATCAGCTTCGACCGCATGGAGCAGGTCTACAACGCCGACCTGGCCAACAGCTGGGGCAACCTTATCTCGCGTTCGCTCAACATGAGCGGCAAGTACTTTGACGGTTGCGCGCCCGCCAAGCCCGCATCGTTCGATGCGTTCGACAATCCGCTGGCAAAGATCGCCGATGGTCTGGTCGAGCGCTACATGGCCAAGATGGACGTGCTCGATTACGGTGGAGCCAAGGACGAGGTCATGGAGCTCATCCACGCCGCCAACCACTACATCGAGGACTCCGAGCCTTGGGCACTTGCCAAGGACGAGGCCAAGGCTGACGAGCTGGCGTTTGTGATCTACAACCTGCTCGAGGCCATCCGCATTGCCGCTCACCTGCTGATGCCGCTCATGCCCCAGACTTCTGCCGAGGCTCTGCGCCGCCTGTCCTGCGAGGACGAGGCCGCGAGCGACGATCTCAAGGGCATTTGCGCTTGGGGCCTGCTTGCTGGTGGTCAACCCGTCGAGAAGGGCGATCCGCTGTTCCCGCGTCTGGGCTAAGCCGCTGCGCGCCATATCGGCAATTTGCTGTTTAGCTGTAAGGGCATGGCCGCAACGGTCCATGCCCTTTTGCTTTACGATGCAGCCACCATGTTAAGGAGGCAACCATGACAACTTCGCCTTTGGCAAACCCCACGGCAACTAGGGAGCTGCTAGAGGAGTTTGGCCTTGCGACCAAGCATCGCCTGGGCCAGAACTTCCTGATCGACAACCATGTGATCGAACGTATCTGTGAGCTCGCTGAGCTTGCGGGCGATGAGCGCGTGCTCGAGGTCGGCCCGGGTTGCGGCACGCTGACGTTGGCCCTGCTGCAGGAGGCGGCGTGCGTTACGTCGATTGAGGCAGATCCCGAGCTCGAGCCGGTGCTCGATGCTCTCGCCGCTGACTATGCCAACTTCCGCTTTATCATGGGCGACGCGCTCAAAGTGACGCCGGAGCAGATTGAGCAGGCCGCCGGTGGTGAACCCACGGTGTTTGTCGCGAACTTGCCCTATAACGTGGCGGCGACAATCATCCTGCAGTTCTTCCAGACGATGCCCGCGCTCAAGCGCGCCGTCGTCATGGTGCAAAAGGAGGTTGCCGATCGTATTGCCGCAACGCCGGGCAACAAGACCTATCG
>ERZ772863.2715-NODE-2715-length-11438-cov-5.033207_pt1 | contig 11438 bp, 10 predicted proteins | sample MGYA00512134_ERZ772863 | MGnify/ENA primary metagenome ERZ772863 (study PRJEB29015, sample SAMEA2737659) | human gut metagenome | biome: human gut; feature: human-associated habitat; material: faeces | place: China | collected 2012 ...
ATAAAGAGAGGAGTTAGAACAAAAATGGCGGAAAGCAACAAAATGCAGGGCAGTCAAGAACATATTTTATCGGTGCAATGAGGGTGATTTCTTTAAGTTTCTTGTTTGCCGGAATCAATGTTGCTTATCAGGGAATTTATCATGCACTTAAGACGATTAATTATCGTGTTTGTGAACGAGTAGTCAGAATCAACGGACTGGACAGCCCTTACTGGAAAGAAGACATTCGTTGTTCAGTAGCCGGTGGATGTGATTCTATTCGTATCCCTAAGACAGAAAGTGCACAGGATGTGCAGTTTGTAGAGCGTGAGATCATTTCAGCAGAAAAAGAATTTGGACGTCCGGAAGGAAGTGTCCTGATCATGGCAGCTGTTGAATCAGCAAGAGGTGTTATGAAAGCTCTTGATATCTGTGAATCCAGCGAGAGACTTTTTGGTATCGCACTTTCCGGTGGTGATTATACAAAAGACCTCCAGACACACATCACAGGAACTGGAATCGAGCTTATGGGTGCAAGACAGAACGGTTGAATGCAAAAGTTATTGCAACCCGGGAGGGGGACGTTTTCTTGGACTAAATTGCTATTCCTAAACTACGTCTATATTGAAATGGACTCATTCCACCCAACGATAATGACATCCTCGATCAGAATGAACTAGAGGATGCTCTGAAGGATCAATTAATATTTTTTTCTGCCATAATATAAAAAATGGTGGTATTTCGTATTTGCTGAAGGTACATGAAAGTGTTCTCCTGTTAAATAATATTCTGTAAGTTATTTTCTATAGATATCCGCTGATAGTAGGTATCTATGATATCCTGCAAAGTAATCGTATTCATTTTTTCTTCGGCAGCCTTTTGAATTTCATTATAAAATCCCTGCAAAGATAACTGAATGTTAATGCCAACGCCACACTCTGGATTGGTATGAGTATCTAAATGAAGTAAAGGTTTATCACCTTCAACTGCTTTATAAATATCCAGCAATGTAATCTGTTCTGCTGGTTTTGAAAGAGAAGGACGGGCATGTCCGGCTACACTGGTCATAAGTTCCGCTTTTTTTAGTTTTAACATAAGCTGGCGTACAAAGCCGGGATTTGTATGGACACTTTCTGCAATTGAGGCACTGGAGAGTGAGTTTTCCTGGTTGATAGCAATCAGAACCATTACATGGACAGTATCGCTTAATTTCGTTGAGTATTTCATGATAAAAAACTCCTTGTAGTATGATATAATGATTTTGGTTTCACGTTTTTGAGGCGAAAATATTTCTGGTTTGTCAAAAACATCCCAAGTTCTCAACAGCTCTTTTTAATGTGTTGAGAAACTGTACATATTTTTTATTTTGATGATTGTAAATAATATAATTACAACTATAATGAAATTTAAAGGAAAAGTCAACATAGTAATAAAACTTACGGAGGATTGTATAATATGCTGATTGTGGACAAATTAAAAGGAAATTTATATACCAGAATCAAAAAACATATGACTAAAAAAATGTATCACCTTTATTATCGTGAAAACAGGGAAGCTTCACAGTCTAAAGAAGAATATGAAGCAAATTTATTAAGAGCATACCGACATTTAGACGCATGCAGATTCAAAAATAAGGGATGGCCATGTCCAACATGCCCAAGTTGCTGTTTTTGTGGAAAAGATTATGAAACTATGACTGAGGTAATGGATTTTGCCCGGGAATGGATGAAAGAGAATCCGGACAAAGCCAGATTTATGAAACCACCCAAATCCTTGCATAAACATTGATTATTATATGATGCGATAAAATGTTCGCAAAGGAGAATTTATGGAATACAAAAATCAAACAGAAAATCGTGCATTTCAGGAAATGTTGCAGGCAGCAGTAAAACGGCTGCAAAATCGTTCCGGAGAGGAGATTGCTGCAAAAAGTGGGGCTGTTTTTCATAGCAGCCGAAATGTGCTTGAAGTACTGAGTTTTTATGAAACGATTGAAATTCAACTCCCTGAGTTTCGTATTAACTCAAACATGGACGAATGGCATTATCTGACATTGCTGCATTATCTGGATATGGCCGATGGAACAGAAGGTTCACAGAAGCTCATTACTTTTGGTAACCTGAAAGATGGATTGATTCGGGGGACCAAGTTTGACCGGACTGCAGAGCAGAAACTGGAAAAGCTTTTGCAGGATAAAGATCCTGAGAAAATTCAGAAAGCATGTAAAAACCTAGGTGCAGAATTCACAGAAACAAAGGCGGATCTGTGTGCTGTTTTTCCAGTTCTGCCAAGATATCCGGTAACTTTAAAGATATGGTTTGCAGATGAAGAATTTCCTGCATCTGGCAAAATATTTCTTCAGGATCATGCCGATCATTATCTGAGTGTAGAAGATGCGGTAACAGTTGGAGAAATTTTACTGCAAAAATTATCGGAAGCATTTTCTTCCCTCTGATCATGAATCAGAAAACTTTCCAGCCCGGCTTTGATAAATTTGTCGATTACTGTCTGAATCTGTTTCCAGTCATTACAGTGATTGCGGAGCATCAGTCTGTTGATGGAAAGGCAGCCATTCATTTGAAAATAAAAAACCGATTCTGCCTGTTCAAAGGTCAGGAGGCTGTGTGACATAAGCCAGGTCACATAGCCTTCTTTTGTATTTTCTGCTATTTTTTCCAGAAGAATAGGGGCAATTGCATCATCCAGAAACAGTGCCCTGTATTGTGATTCCATCTGTATTTTCTGACAGAACGGATAGGAACAGCTTTTTTGATTTAGACAGAATAAATGATCTACAGTTGTTAACATATCCTGAGTCATATCATTAAAAATATCTGATAATACATCATGGATATCGTAGTAATGAAGATAAAAAGTGCCACGGTTGATTTCAGCATTTTTGCAGATCTCTGTAACTGTAATTTTCGTAAAACTTTTCTGCTTTAACAATTCTAAGAACGTATCTTTTATGGTTTGCCTGGTATAGCGGGTACGGCGATCTTGTTTTCTCGTTTTTTCTGACATTATATACTCCTGTATTAGTTAGTATCATATAATTTCTCAACAATTTTTCTGATGTGTTGAGTAACCATACAAATCTCACAGATTGATTATTGTAATTTATATAGTAACAACTATAATGAGGTTTAAAGAAAAAGTCAACAGATTGTTCAGAATTTTAGGAGGAAAAACATGGGACATGTAATTGCAGTATCAGGAAAAGGTGGCGTAGGAAAAACAACTCTTTGTGGATTGTTGATCCAGTATTTATGTGAAAGCGGAAAACGTCCGGTCCTGGCGGTGGATGCAGATGCAAATGCAAATTTGAACGAAGTGCTCGGTGTTGAGCCGGAGGTCACACTTGGGGAGCTGAGAGAAGAAATTGAGCGGGCAGGCATAGACCCACGATATCAGATTCCCTCCGGTATGACAAAACAGGCATATCTGGAAATGCGTCTTTCTGATGCGATTGCAGAAGAAGACGATTATGATTTGATGGTAATGGGACGAACCCAGGGACAGGGCTGCTATTGTTTTGTAAATGGTCTTGTGCAGACCCAGGTTCAGAAACTGCAAAGCCATTATCCATATATTGTGGTTGATAACGAAGCGGGTATGGAACACATCAGCAGAGGAATTCTGCCAATGATGGAAGTTGCGATTCTTGTAAGTGACTGTTCCAGAAGAGGTGTTCAGGCAGCCGGACGTATTGCAAAGCTGATGAAGGAGTTAAACTTTAAACCACAGAAAACTGGATTAATCGTGAATCGTGTTCCGGATGGAAAACTGGATGCCGGAACTCTGGAAGAAATCCGAAATCAGGGATTGGAACTGTTAGGCGTTGTACCACATGATGACCAGGTATATCAGTATGACTGTGATGGAAAGCCGATCATACAGCTTCCGAAAGATTCTCCTGTAAGAAGTGCACTGGGAGAAATTGTAAAGAAGTTAGGATTGTGAGTTGGAGGATTGAAAGTTTGAAGATTGAGTAAACAGAAATATTATCTGATTTGGTATAACCAATTGCAAAGAAAGGAAAATCTTCATGAGAAATCATTGGACAGAAATAGAAAAATATTTAGAAGACCAGAAGATAGCGCAGGAACTGATTGGAGAACTGAGAGATTTTCACATGCGTTATGAGGTAGAGGATCAGGTAAAGGAACGGGTAGAAAAACCGGATATCCTGTTTTATGGGAAAAAGATTCTGGAAATGTCAATAGCAGCGCTTCTTCAGGGAGATAACCTGTTACTTTCCGGTGCGAAAGCTACAGGAAAAAATGTACTATGTGAGACACTGGCATGGATATTCGGAAGACCGGAATACGACATTTCTTTTCATGTAAATACAGACAGTGCCGATCTGATTGGAACGGATACCTTTATAAATAATGAGGTTCGCCTTCGGAAAGGCCCCATCTACCAATGCGCGGAATTTGGAGGATTTGGAATCCTGGACGAAATCAATATGGCAAAAAATGATGCGGTTTCTGTACTGCATGCCACACTGGATCATCGGCGCAGAATCGATATTCCAGGATATAACAGGATTTTACTTCATCCGGCAACACGATTTATCGGCACGATGAATTATGGTTATGCAGGTACCAGAGAGCTAAATGAAGCATTGGTTTCAAGGTTTATGGTAATTGATATGCCTGAAATGGATGAGGATAGTGTCCTTTTTGTATTAAGACAACATTTTCCAGATGGGGAAAAAAGTGCACTGAAAGCTTTTGCAGGACTGTTTCTGGATTTGCAGATCAAAGCTTATCATGGAGAAATCTCAACAAAATCTCTTGACCTGAGAGGACTGGTTTCTGCTGTAAAAGCAACAAAAAGCGGACTTTCTCCAATTGATGCAATCCAGATGGGGATCATAAATAAAAGTTTTGATGTATTTGAAAAAGAGATCGTAGAAGATGTGGTTTCTACCAGAATCCCATCTTCCTGGACCGGAAAAGACATATGGGGGTAAACTTGTATGGAGGATGTCAGATGGCCGGCGAAACAACTGGAAGAACATCGTCTGGAGATCAGCAATCGTATCAGAAATCTTTTTTGGACAGTCAGTGGTGATTATGATATGGAATTTGAACCGGACACAGAAAAATATGTTTATTCAAAACAAACGGTTCTATATGAGGCAGTGAAGCAGGGTGCCTTTGCACGATATTTTGATCAGAAGAAACTTGGCATGTATTTGATGAAAAAATTACATTTTTCTGCTGGAGAAGATATACTTTTGCCTCTTGCTGGATTATGCATGGATGCTGCAGTGGAGCGTTTTATCATTCGAGAACGTTTGGGAACAAAGGAAATCAGAGAACAGGCGTTCAGAGAATTGGAAAAGGCCGAGAAAGAGCAGGTATCAGACAAAGCTGGAACAGACCTGATTCACAGGATTAGGCTTCTGTATATAAGGCATGTTCTGGAGAACACAGACGATAAGGGAATGGATCCACAGGCAGAGATTGCATTGTACAAGATTCTTTCTCTGAAGGATGCGGAAAATACGGAAGATGTCATAAACGTGATAGATGAGATTTATAATCATGTTCTGGATCCCTCTTTTGAAAAAAGGAATGGAAATCTGGAGAAGATTCTGAATTTACCGGATATGGCATTAGCCAATGACGCGTGGCAGGAATGCATGACGGATGAACAGATGGAAGACATCATTCAAAAATATCTTTCTAATCTCAAAAAAAAGATGATGAGTCTGGATATCAGAAACAAAAAGAAAAAAAGATTTTATTTCTCTCCGGAAAATGAAGAAGTTCCGGAAAGCTCGGAGAATATAAATCCACAGGCAGTGCGACGGATACGGGAATATGTGGAACTGAATTACGGAAAATCGTATCTAAGTGAATCGGAGCAGGCCAGAGTCAACCGGAAATTTTGTACAGGAATCCACAAAAACTGTATCCTGTATCTTACAGATGGAATTTTACAGAACCCTGTGATAAAAAATAATCAATACCGTTTTTCTCAGCTGCAGTTTGAAAAAAATAAAGCCTATTATGGAAATAATCACTGGATCATCAAAAGAAATATTTCTGTGTTGGCAGAGTCACTGAAACGGGCATTTATAATCCGAAAGGATGATTTTGTCAGCAGATCTGATGCAGGGCAGCTTGTTCCTGAGAGGTTATGGAAAATTGGAAGAACAGACGATGACAAGTTATTTAATAGAAAAAAAAGATCTGATGATTCTGAGTTTGTAATAGACGTCCTGATTGATTCCAGTGGTTCCCAGGCTGACAGACAGGCTCAGGTAGCGGCTCAGGGATATATTATCAGTGAAGCATTAAGCCAGGCAGGAATTCCTCATCGGGTGACAGGATACTGTGCTTTCTGGGGATATACAGTACTTCAGAGATTTCGGGATTATGAAGATCCAAGGGAAACAAATGAAAGAATCTTTCAATTTCGGGCGTATGCCAATAACAGAGATGGGCTTGCACTGAAAACAGTCTGTTCCTCTCTCATGGAGCGACCGGAAAAAAATAAGATTTTAATCGTATTAAGTGATGGAAAACCCTGTGATATGAGCATACAACGACCAGGAACCCGCCAGCCCAAGATCTATGACGGAGAAGGAGCTGTGAAAGATACTGCATATGAGGTGCGTCGGGCCAGAAATCAGGGAATTTTCGTAATTGGTATTTTTGTAGGGAATGAAGAAGAGCTCTCCGTGGAAAAGAGGATTTATGGAAAAGACTTTGCCTATATTCGTAATATCAGCAATTTTTCCCGTATGGTAGGAACTTTTTTGCGAAGACAAATTGATATGGAATGAAAATGGAGGAATCACTATGGGTAAAATTGAATTTTCCAATTGTCAGGATGTAAGAAATCAGAAAAAGATACAGGAATTAGATTGTCCACGCTGTCATGAACCGGGAGGCATTGAAGCCTTTGTGAAAGACGGGATACTTGCAGAGGACGGAGTATGTGATAACTGCGGATATATTCTTCCAGAAGGAACAGAACTGGAGGAAGTGGAGTAAGAAGCATTTAAGTAAGGAGATAACAGATGAAAATAGCAGTTTGTGGAAAAGGTGGATGTGGAAAAAGTACAGTAACCAGTCTTTTGGCTAAGGCTTTAGCCAGACGAGGAAAAGAAATTTTGGTAATTGATTCCGATGAATCTAATTATGGTCTGCACCGACAGCTAGGTATGAAGCTTCCCAGAGATTTTACAGACTATTTCGGTGGTAAGCAAAATGTTTTAAATGATATGATGTTATCAAAATTTACTCATCAGTTTTTTGAGGAAACCTGGACTATAGATGATATACCGGAAGATTATTATAGTCTGAAGGACGGTGTAAAACTGATGAGCAGTGGAAAAATTCATCAAGCAAATGAAGGGTGTTCTTGTGCTATGGGAACTGTTATGACTCAATTTATCCAAAATCTCAGGCTTACAGAAGACCAATTTGCGCTAATGGATATGGAGGCTGGTATTGAACACTTTGGACGTGGAATTGATAACGGTGTAGATCTGATATTGATAATCATAGATCCATCTTATGAATCCCTGCAGCTTTCCAAAAAAATCGGGGAATTATCGGAAAGTATTCGAAAACCATTTTATTACGTTCTCAATAAAGTAACAAAAGAGAATCAGGAAATGATGTATGAAGCTGTATGGAATTCAAGTCGAGTCGCTGCGTCTCTTAGTGCGGATTCTGGTATTATGGGAGAGGGACTGATGGGGAAAGAACTATCAGAAAAACCAGATGCTATTGAAAACTTAACAGAATTTCTACTTTCTATTTAAAGAATGAGGAGATTTACTGTGGATATATGATAAAAGAAAACCAGATTATACAGCTGTAATTTGTAAAATTAGATCCGCTTGATGCAAGAAAAAAGCAGTGATATACTGAAATAAAAGATATTTATAAAATAATAAAAACCTGGAACTAAATTGTGTGATTGAACAGTTACAAAGAATGCAATTTTTGCGGAGGGTATAGGATGATACAGATTGCAGTTGTGGAAGATGAAGAAATTTACGTAAAACAATTAACAGAGTATATCCGGAAATATCAAACGGAAAGGGGAAGATCAATAAAGGTTACAGTATTTGGTGATGGAGAAGATATCACAGAGAATTACAGTGGCGGTTTTGACATTATTCTGATGGATATCCAAATGCAGTTTATGGACGGTATGACAGCAGCAGAAAAAATCCGTCAGATGGATCAGAAAGTAATTATCATGTTTATCACAAATATGATCCAATATGCAGTACGTGGATATGAAGTTGATGCAATGGATTATGTAGTAAAACCAGTTGAGTATTTTTCTTTTTCGCAGAAACTGGATAAAGCAATTGGACGTATTCGTTCTGAAGCAAAGGAATTTCTTATGATTACGATTGGAGAAGGAATCGTAAAAACAGATATAGCAGATATCTATTTTATTGAAGGACAGGGACATAATGCAGTTTTTCATACTTTAAGAGGGGATTACAGTTCCAGAGTTACGTTAAAGGAACTGGAAGAAAAATTGATAGTTCATAATTTCTTCCGGTGCGCCAAGGGGTATCTGGTAAACATGAATCATGTAGAAGGCATTGTTGGTTCTGACTGTGTGATTCATAGTGTACATATACCAGTCAGCAGAACTAGAAAAAAGGAATTTATGAATAAACTTTTGCAAAATCTGAACATGGATTAATTTTGTTGGGCGGATAACGGAGGAAGTTATGTTATACCAGGATATTCCAAGAATTTATACAGCAATTGCGGAGTGGGGAGCGTGTCTGGTTTATCTCTATATGTTGAAAAGAGAAAAAATGAAATCTGCACATTTTCTTATTGGTGTGTTGCTTATGCTGGCATTGCAGTGTGCTTTTCTGGTTGCGACAGGTAATGTATCAGAGGTTTTATGGATTCCCTGTATGATTATTGCTGTTGCTATAATGTATGTATTTCTTATGGTTGGAGGAAGCATGAAACCTCTTGGGGCAGGCTATTGCTGTGCCAGAGCATTTGTGTTGGCAGAGTTTGTTGCTTCTCTGCAGTGGCAGATTGTATCTATTGTACAGGCGAGAGGAATTCAAAGTTTCTGGACTGAAATTTTGATTACGATTATAGTTTTCGGTGGTTGTTTTGTCATTGATATTTATCTGGAAAGGGATTTTCTGAAACAGGATTATCTTCAGCAGATGACTGTAAAAGAAGTTGTAGCAGCAGCAATCATGGCAGTTACAATCTTTGCGTTCAGTAATCTGAGCTTTTTGAGTGAAAATGTACCATTTGCAAGCAAAGAACGTGCAGATATTTTTTCTATGAGAACCCTGATTGATTTTGGAGGAATTGCAATCCTGCATGCTTATCAGAGCAGGATTAGTGAGTATATTGCCGAAAAAGAACTTTCAGCAATGAATGTGATCCTGAAAAGTCAATATGACCAGTATCGAAACTATCAGGACAGTCTGGATCTCATTCAGATGAAATATCATGATTTGAAGCATCAGATCACAGCACTTCGTGCCGAATCAGATGCGGAAAAACGCAAGAAGTGGATTGATGCCATGGAGGAAGAAGTTTCTGCATTTGAAAATATGAGCAAGACAGGTAATCAGGTGCTGGATACAATTCTTGCAGCTAAAATTTTTCATTGTCGAAAAAATCATATACAGATTACCTGTGTGGCAGATGGTAAGTTGCTGGATTTTATACATGTAACAGATTTGTGTTCCATTTTTGGAAATGCACTGGATAATGCAATTGAACATGTAATTATGATACCGGAAGCGGAAAAAAGACTGATTCATCTGACGGTATCTGCAAAAAAGAGTTTTGTATTTATTAAAATAGAAAATTACTGTGAAGATAAAATTCAGAAAAATGAAAATGATCTGATTACAACAACAAAAGCAGATCGACAAAACCATGGATTTGGTTTAAAAAGCATTCGTACTGTTGTGGAGAAATATAATGGTTCTGTGGATTTTGGAGTAGATCAGAACTGGTTTGAATTAAAGATTCTTTTACCCAGAGTAATGTAAAGCTCTGGGTGTTTTTTTGCATTTCATGCCATATTTTTGCATGTTGTGCCAAAACCGGCACGATGAAAAAGATATGATATAGTAAGGTCAACAGGAAACAGTTCCTGAAATTACAGGACAGATAAAAAGGAGGAGAAGAGAATGATCAGTGTTGAAATGGAAGACGTCCTGGCGGTATTACAATTATGCAAACCGTATATTATCGGTATTGTTGCTGCACTTGTAATTGGAATCGTAATTATGATCGCGTGCCGCAGGATGTGCAGGGACAAAAGATTTCTGATAAGAAGGGAAGCTGCGATCGCAATGGTTCTTGCAGTTGTTGTCTGCGTGAATATGATCTGTTTTGGACCAATGGCTACGTTGATTGGACTTGCAACGGGAAATGGAACTTTAAGCGATGAAACAAATGAAGAAGCTGCGGAAGCAGCAGAAGAAATTATGGAAGACGGAATTGTTCTTCTGAAGAATGAAAGCCTGCTTCCTTTAAATGAAACAAAAAAACTGAATATTTTTGGCTGGGAATCTATTAATCCGGCTTACGGAGGAGCTGGCTCAGGAGGAATCAATGATCTGTATGATATTGTCAGCCTGAATCAGGGACTTGAAAATGCAGGATTTTCTATTAATCAGGATCTTGTTGATTTTTATAATAATTATGGTGCAGATAATCCGGAAATGTCAATTCAGAAACAGAGCTGGACATTACCAGAACCACCGGCAGATACATACAGTGATGAACTTATTGAAAGTGCAAAAGAATATTCAGATGTGGCAGTTGTGGTTCTTTCAAGAAAAGCAGGTGAAGGTCATAACGATATTCCGATGGATGTAAGCAAAGCAGCTTATGACAATAACTCTGATGCGTATGACGATTTCCCGGAAGGAGAGCATTATTTACAGCTTTCCCAGACAGAAAAAGACATGGTAGACATGGTCTGTGATAATTTTGATGATGTTATTGTAATTTATAATGGCGCAAACCAGTTTGAACTTGGATTTACAGATGAATATCCACAGATTAAGTCTGTTGTATGGTGTCCTGGAACTGGAAATGTCGGATTTAATGCACTTGGAAAAGTATTTTCCGGTGAAGTAAATCCTTCTGGAAAAACACCGGATACATTTATTTACGACATGACAACTGCTCCATGGTGGAACAATGGAGAAAAGATTGAATATACTAACCTGGCAGATATGGCAGTTGAAGGAATGAATGCAGGATCTCCGCAGGTATACGCTCCAGCATTTACAAACTATGTAGAAGGAATCTATGTAGGGTACAAGTATTACGAAACAGCAGCACAGGAAGGCTTTATCGATTACGATAAAACAGTACAGTATCCATTTGGATATGGACTGAGTTATACAGAATTTGAACAGAAAATGGGTGAACTGGAGGAGAAAGACGGACAGATTTCTGTAG
>ERZ772863.2723-NODE-2723-length-11406-cov-2.928200_pt1 | contig 11406 bp, 9 predicted proteins | sample MGYA00512134_ERZ772863 | MGnify/ENA primary metagenome ERZ772863 (study PRJEB29015, sample SAMEA2737659) | human gut metagenome | biome: human gut; feature: human-associated habitat; material: faeces | place: China | collected 2012 ...
TGAACGACTTTGGAACGGATTAATATTCTATTAATCATAGTTTTAATGAACTAATTGAGCTTTTTACTTTTCTCGGTAACAAACTAATAAAACGATTGTACCGACAGACAAAGAAATCTGCAAGCCGCACCATCATCATACAGAATAGTGCGGCTTGCAGGTATACTTTACAGACTATTATTCAATAGCCGATTTTTCTTTCTCGGGATTTTTATAATATACTTTACCCTCTATATATTCTTGCGTAGCAATGAGAACCGGTTTCGGCAATTTCTCATAATAACGAGAGATCTCAATTTGTTCCCGATTTTCAAAAACCTCCTCCAAATTGTCGTTGCAAGAAGCGAATTCTTGAAGTTTCTTTTCAAGATCGGTCTTCATTTCAACTGCAATTTGATTGGCTCTCTTGGCAATAATACAGACCGTTTCATAAATGTTTCCCGTGTCGGAAGACAACGCCACCATATCACGGGTAACAGTGTTTGTCGGTGCATTCGTTTTCTTGTAATCCATATTATTGTATTGATTAATCTTTTACGTATTTATTCGCCACTTTAAATATATTCTCGGCTTCTTTCGAATATTCTCCCGAAGGATAATCGTTGATAAACGAATAGTATTCGTCGATGACATCGCGAAAACGCTCAGGTTTCTTTTCTTCGATACTCTGTACCGCTTCTTGATATTTCGACTTCAAAATCAACATGGACAAAGTTTCCTTATATCGCGTATAGGGATATTCTTTCAAAGCGTTTTGCGCCGTAATGATAGCCGATTGATAATTATTCCCCATATAATTACCCAAATTATAATATAACTGGGCATTCAATAGCTCTTTATACACAAGTTTGTCTTGTAACTCAAAAATAATATCCTGTGCCTGTTTAGCCCGTTCGCTATTCGGGAAATAATCGAGGAAACGCTGCATCTCATCGATTGCTCTATAAGTGCCTGTTTGATCCAATTTAGCCTCGGGAGAGTCCAAATAATAACCATATCCGCAATAAAAACGAGCCAATTCGGTGTACTCTCCTTTGGGATAATTTTTATAATACGCCTGAAAATATTCGCCAGACGTAATATAATCCTTATTCAAATAATAGCTCCGAGCCAATAAATACAACGACTCTTCTGCTCTATCCGTTCCTTTGAAAATTGCAACCAACTCTTCGAGCAAAGTCGCAGCCTGCATATATTTTTTCCGTTCAAACGCCTTCTTAGCATAGTCGTATTTCAGCTCATAATCAGTACTTTTCAGTATCTTATTATATTCGCCGCACGACACAAGGAGCAAAGCACAAACTATCGAACAGATTACTTTTCTCATTATTAATTTATTTATCAGTTTGCAAAGTTAGAGATTTCACACGAATATAGAAAGGAAATAAGAGAAATTTAACGATGACCGGGATAAATGGATAGTATTTATCGGCCATATTCCCGCTTGTATCGACCAACGAATAATAAGAATCATTATCCCCCCAAAAAATTTACTCTCATAAACATTTTTCTACCTCGTATTATTATCTATCTTTGAAACGCCAAAATAGAAATCAGCTTCTTACAAAGCCAAGATACACCAACAATGGAAATACTCAAAATTCTAAAAAAGATTATCATACCAAGGAGTAGAAAGGTTTCATTGCCAGACAACGAATGCGATGTTCCTGCAGAATACTCACAAGTTTTAGCCTTTAATACTTCTTTTAAAGGTCTATTGTCTGAAGATAAATTTATAGCCAGAAGTGACTATAAACATTTGATAGAAAAGTATAAACGTCTATTCGATTTTTTCAAAGTACTGGAATCATCTAACCTCTTAAACGATTATATTAAAAAGCACAAATTAGATGAAGCTCAAATTATCTATTTTTCTAACGCATACAACGATATAAAAGAATTACAAAAAGAGTCATCTATTATCAAAACGCACAATGACAAATATATCTCTCAACACCTTGTTTCAGAGAAAGATTATTTGGATAGAATCCTTAGAGAATGTGACTCAGCCATATTGTTAGACAATGAACAACGAGAAGTTGTTCTCTCTGATGAAGATCACACACTCGTCATTGCTGGCGCAGGAGCAGGAAAGACAACCACCATAGCAGCAAAAGTAAGATACCTTGTAGAAAAACAGGGGATAGACCCTAAAAAATATTGATTATCTCATTTACTAACAAGGCCGTAGGAGAACTTCGAGAACGCATAAACGACAATCTGCATATCGATTGTCCTATTACCACATTTCACTCCACTGGATATACAATTCTAAAGAAAAGTGACACACAAAACCAGCGAATTGTAGACAGTGGATACATGTATAATGTCATAAACAGATACTTAAAAAGCAAAGTATTATCTAACAGCCAATTAGTTGATAAACTCATTTTATTTTTTGGTTCTTATTTTTCAGCTCCTTATGAAGGAGATAAGCTAAACGACTACTTTCAATTTATTTCAAATACCGACTTTTCCACTCTTCGAAGCGATCTTCATGAATATATGCAGCAAATAATATGTCGAAGGGATCAAAAAGCTTTAACTCTAAACAATGAAGTATTACGCTCTCTTGAAGAAGTTAGAATCGCAAATTTTCTGTATCTAAACAATATCGATTATGAATACGAGCCTATTTATCAATATCGCATTCTCGATGCAAACAAGCCATACACTCCTGATTTCAAAATAAAACAAGGCGACAAAAGTTCTTATATTGAACATTTCGGTATCACAGAAAGTGGACAAAGCAACCGTTACACACAAGCAGAACTAAATAAATACAAATCTCGGATTAACGATAAAATACTATTACACCGCAGCCATAGAACAGACTTGATATACACATTTTCAAGATACAACGACCATAGAGATTATATAGATCACCTCAAGGAACAATTATTGCAACGAGGTTACACTCTTCGGCCTAAACCCGCAACAGAAGTTTACAAAAAATTGGCTGATAACGAAGAGAACAAATATATTTTTCGCCTCACTTTATTAATTTGTAATTTTATTAGTAATTTTAAAACCCAAGGGTATCAACTCGAACAATTTGACAAATTTAGGGCATCAACTAAAAATATACGCACCGACCTATTTCTTGAAATTTGTAGCATTTGTTATTTAGAATATCAAAAAGCCCTAAAAGAAAATCACTGCATTGATTTTCAAGATATGATTAACGAATCTGCTGACATAATTCATAAGAGGCTAATAAGTCGAGACTTGCTTGACTTTAAATATATAATTGTAGATGAATATCAAGATATATCACGACAACGATATAATTTAATTAGAGAATTATCCCAATTATGTCACGCAAAAATCGTAGCCGTAGGCGACGATTGGCAATCTATTTATGCTTTCAGCGATTCCATACTTCCTCTTTTCACCCGTTTTTCTCAAGAGGTAAGCTATGCTCAAGAACTAAAAATTACCCATACATATCGTAACGCTCAAGAAATAATAGATATCGCAGGAACCTTTATACAAAAAAACTCCAACCAAATAAAAAAAAAACTAATATCACCTAAACGAATTAGCAATCCTGTCATCATTCGGACTTATAGCGAAGATCCTATAGAAAGGCAAAAAGGTGGACGGTACTACAGCCTCGCTGCAGAAGTTGAAAAAGCGATTGAAGATATCATCAAATACAACAATCAAGAAATCAAACATAGAGTAACGTCTATTCTTCTTATCGGAAGATATGGATTCGATGCTAGACATCTTTGTGTATCCTCTAATTTCACCTATGATGAGAAAACAGGGAAAATATACTCCACAAAGTATAGTAAACAAGTCAAACTTCAGTTTTTAACCGCACATAGTTCAAAAGGTCTTAGTGCAGAAAATGTAATCATTATTAACGCAAAAGATGATATATATGGATTCCCTTCAAAAGTAGATGATGACCCTATATTGAACCTTGTCGTATCCAACGATCAATCGTATAATTATGCCGAGGAAAGGCGGCTATTTTATGTCGCTTTAACTCGCACAAAGAATCGAGTATTCATTATTACACCCGAAAAGCGGCCGTCTGAATTTATCAAAGAATTATTAAGTGACACTCAAAGCTATCCTAACGTCACTCTAAAAGGAGAATTAAAAGTCAGTTCGAATGAGCTTATTACAGTACAAAACAGATGCCCTATTTGTGGTTACCCAATGAAATTAAGATGGAATAAGAACTATGGCTTAAAATTATGGATATGTACCAATGACCAAGAAATATGCGGTTTTATGACTAACGATCGTCGAGGAAGAGATTTATCTATCCAAAAATGCGACTGGTGTGAAGATGGCTTCTTAATAGTCAAGAGAGGGGAAAAAGGATACTTTTTAGGTTGCACAAATTATAAAGATGACAAATCGGGTTGTGGCCGAATGCTAAATCGGGAGCACTATCAAGCTTGGAGAAAAAGCGAATTCGGAATAGAAGATATTTCTGCCACCAAACCCTCCTATTCAAAATCACCCCAGATAAAGGAAACCACTACTCCTCCACAAATGACACCCGTAGAAAAAGTAAAGAAAAGGAATTCATCATCTGCATATCCAAGAAAGGCCGAAAACCTCGTCAAATATACCGAACAATTTATTGAGAAAGACGGATTTATGGTAGTTACCGACCCTGAAGGAAAGATAATAACCGATATGGCTCTTTTGTCACGACTTCGTTCCCTTAGATATAAAATTGCCCTAAAAAACAATATTCCAGTATACATGATTGCAAATAATGCTGTTCTTGTCAGACTGGCCACTGACAAGCCCACCACGACAGAAGAATTTCTGGCAATTCCCGGCATAGGGTCTCATAGATGCGAAGCCTATGGACAGTTATTTATCAATGCAATCAAGAAATACATAACTAACCAAAAGGACGATTGACGTTTTACAATCCGGTAAGCAATAAGTAAACATCTTGTTTTTACTCCCGCTTTGCACTATCTTTGCACAGTAGCGAAAATAGGATGCGGTTCGGCATAGCCCAATCGGAAATTTCATTTCCGTTTGTCTCTGCTCTCACCTTTCACTATCTTTGTGCTTATAATGTACATTAAATAAAAGACGTATGGGAATTTTCAGCTTTTTTTCAAAAGAAAAAAAAGAGACACTTGATAAAGGACTGGAAAAGACGAAAGAGAGTTTTTTCGGGAAACTGACCCGGGCTGTGGCCGGTAAGTCTAAAGTGGACGATGATGTACTGGATCGTTTGGAGGAGGTCTTGGTAACGTCGGATGTGGGAGTAGACACAACGCTGAACATTATCGACCGGATTGAAAAACGTGTGGCTCGGGATAAATATGTAACGGTAAATGAGCTGAATGACATATTAAGGGACGAGATAGCGTCTCTGCTCACCGAAAATAATACGGCAGATACCGAAGGTTTCGTTTTACCCGAAGGGAAAAAACCGTATGTGATTATGGTTGTGGGTGTGAACGGGGTCGGGAAGACCACTACCATAGGCAAGTTGGCCTACCAGTTTAAGAAAGCGGGGAAGAAGGTGTATCTCGGGGCATCGGATACATTCCGTGCGGCTGCAGTGGAACAGTTGGAAATATGGTCTGAGCGGGTCGGTGTTCCTATTGTGAAACAGCAAATGGGGAGCGACCCGGCATCTGTAGCCTTCGATACGTTGAGTTCTGCGATGGCGAATGGTGCGGATGTCGTTTTAATCGATACGGCCGGACGTTTGCATAACAAAAAGGGATTGATGGACGAATTATCCAAAATAAAACGTGTTATGCAGAAAGTGGTGCCGGATGCCCCTCATGATGTCATGTTGGTGCTTGACGGGAGTACGGGACAGAACGCTTTTGAACAAGCCAAGCAATTCACGTTAGCTACGGAAGTGACCAGTATGGCTATTACAAAACTTGACGGAACGGCAAAAGGCGGTGTTGTTATCGGTATTTCCGACCAGTTTAAGATTCCGGTACGTTATATCGGTTTAGGAGAAGGCGTTGAGGATTTACAGCCTTTTAATCGGAAAGAGTTTGTAAAGTCTCTTTTTGGAAATGAGTAGGGAGGGGATTTGATTCGTTCATTAAAAAAGTATATTGTTTTGCGAAAGAATACGATTGATGTCATAACGTTGGGATGTTCAAAGAATCTGGTCGATTCGGAAAAATTGATGCGTCAGTTGGAAGCCAATGGGTACAAAGTGACGCATGATACAGACCGTCCCCAAGGGGAAATCGCTGTGATTAATACTTGCGGGTTTATCGGAGATGCCAAAGAGGAAAGCATCAATATGATATTGGAATTTTGCCAGGCTAAGGAAGAGGGGCGTTTGAAGAAACTGTTTGTCATGGGTTGCCTTTCGGAACGCTATCTGAAAGAATTGGGTGAAGAAATTCCACAGGTCGATAAGTTTTATGGTAAGTTCGATTGGAATGAATTGCTGACCGATTTAGGAAAGGCATATCATCAGGAATTGAGTTTGGAACGTGAGTTGACGACCCCTTCCCATTATGCTTATCTGAAAATCTCCGAAGGGTGCGACCGTCGGTGCTCCTATTGTGCCATACCTATTATCACGGCGAAGCATGTGTCGCGTCCGATAGAGGATATTTTGGATGAAGTACGAATGTTGGTGTCACGCGGGGTGAAGGAATTTCAGGTCATTGCCCAGGAGTTGACCTACTACGGTCTGGACCTTTACCATCGTCAGATGCTGCCGGAACTTATTGAACGGATGGCTGACATACCCGGTGTGGACTGGATTAGGCTCCATTATGCTTATCCCGCGAATTTTCCGGTAGATTTATTCCGGGTGATGCGTGAGAAAAAGAATGTTTGCAAATACATGGACATTGCTTTACAGCATATTAGTGACAATATGTTACAGAGGATGCATCGCCATGTGACTCGCCAGGAAACTTATGCTCTGATAGAACGTTTCAGGGAAGAAGTGCCGGGAATTCATTTGCGTACGACTTTGATGGTAGGGCACCCTGGAGAGACGGAAGAAGATTTCAATGAGTTGTTGGATTTTGTCCGTAAGGTTAAATTCGACCGTATGGGAGCTTTTGCTTATTCGGAGGAAGAAGGAACTTATTCGGCTGAGCATTATGAGGATGAGATTCCTTTTGAGACCAAGCAAGCCAGATTGGATAAATTGATGGCTTTGCAGCAGAAGATTTCAGCGGATTTGGCGGCTCAGAAAATAGGAAAGATTTTCAAGGTGATTATAGACCGTAGCGAAGGAGAATATTATATAGGACGTACGGAGTTTGATTCGCCTGAGGTGGATCCGGAAGTTCTGATTCCTGTGAGCGAAGGGACTTTATCTCTCGGAACGTTCTATGAGGTGAAGATTACAGATGCCGATGACTTTGATTTGTATGGTACTCGAATGTTTTAAAGAGCTGTATACGTATGAATAACAAGGAGTTTATAGCGGAATTGTCCCGTCGTTTAGGTTATACGGTGAAGGATGCGTCTTCATTGATGGTTGCCTTGGTAGCTGAAATGACGGACGAATTGGAGGATGAAAACGTCATAGCCATTCAGAATATAGGTTCGTTTGAGGTGAGGAAAAAACAAGAGCGGGTAGTCGTGAACCCCGCTACCCAGCAACGCATGTTGGTGCCTCCCAAATTAGTCATTAATTTCAAACCCAGCGCTTCTTTTAAAGAGAAGATGCAATAAACGTCGGTCGTAATGGATAAAAAGGTTTTGATACAGGATTTAGCTGACGGGTTGGTGTTGCGGAGAGGTCTGCCTAAAAAAGATGCCGATGTTTTTGTGCGTTCGGTTTTTGAAATTATAGGAGAATATCTGCAAACGGATAAGATCGTTAAAGTAAAAGGGCTTGGAACCTTTAAATTAGTGACAGTGGATAGCCGGGAGAGTGTGGATGTGAACACCGGCGAGAGAATCGTAATCAAAAAATATACGAAGATTAATTTTACACCGGATCCCGTTCTGCGAGACGCGGTCAATAAGCCTTTTGCACAGTTTGAGACGGTGGTTTTGTATGAGGGTACGGATATTGCCGATATGGAGCGGATGGACATTCCGGATTTATCTGAAGATCATGAGGCGGAAAATATATCTGATGTAAATGAAGAGACAGATGAAGCAGATGAAATGGTGTTATCCGAATCAGAAGAAGTCCTTTCGGGGGAAGAGAAGGATATGCAGGCGAAAGGGCATCATGGTATAGATGAAGTCTCAATAGAAACAGCGGCTATAGACGAAACCGGAGCGGTAGAGATTCAAGATGGTGAAAATGAAAATACTGATACTGAAACTACTGTGAATTCTATAGAGGAATATTCCGATGTAGTGGAAGAGGTTGAAAATAAGGCCGAGGCTGTCTCTGAAAATGTAGATGAGAAATCAGATACGTTGGTTGATGATGAGACGGAGGATGAAAGAGTTTCTTCTTTGCGGCAAAACACGGAGAACGAAATAAAGGCAGAATCGATTTCAGCCGTTCAGGAGGGAGTGTTACCGGAAGGAAAGGAAGAAGGGGCGCACAATAAAAATAATACCAATGCTGATGTTCACCATGTGGAAAAGGTGCATGTGGCAACTCAACAAATAGAGGTGCAGAAAGTCGAACATCAAACTGTGGAGAATCAGCATATTGTTCAAATGGCGCCCGAACATCATGGTCGTAGACGAGTCTATTTGACACCTTGGATGATGTTTTTTGCGGTCCTACTAGTGTTGTTATTAATGGCTATCAGTTATTACATCGGCTATCATCATCTTTTTTATGGGAATCAGCCAAAAGTCGTAAAGCAGCCGGTGGTAGTGCATCCTGTTCCTTTAAAAAAGGATACGGTTCAGATTTCGAAAGAACAAGATTCTCTGAAGGTGGATTCCGGTTCCATACGGAAAGTACAAGTGCCGGAGGGTATACCGGAAAAAACAAACAAGGTGAAAGCACAACCGGAGGATACACAAAAAGTATTTGTAGAATACCCGCAGGTGAAAAACGGGGCATACGAAATAGTAGGTACACAAGAAGAACATCGTATGAGGAGCGGGGAGACTTTGCGCGGTTTGGCATTGAGATATTACGGCTCGAAAGATTTTACAGTTTACCTGGTGGTGTATAATAAAATCGCTAATCCTGACCTCGTGCCTGAAGGTATGTTGTTGAAAATACCCAAGTTAAGATTAAAACGCCGTTAACTGCCATAAAAAGTTTCTTAAATAGATATTTGGGAAACTTTTTTTAATAATATAATATTGTCAGTGCGTACTAAAAAGCTTAATTTTGGGTCACGAAAAACGAGAGTATAATTTATAAACAAATAAAACAGATATGGCTGAAGCGATAGATATTCGCGAGTTGAATGAGCGAATTGAGAAACAAAGTGCTTTTGTAACGAATTTAATAACCGGTATGGACCAGGTGATTGTGGGGCAGAAGCATTTGGTAGAATCACTGTTAATAGGATTGTTGAGTGACGGACATGTATTGTTGGAAGGAGTACCCGGTTTAGCGAAGACGTTGGCCATAAAGACTTTGGCATCGTTGATAGATGGAAAATTCAGTCGAGTACAGTTTACTCCGGACTTGCTTCCTGCCGATGTGATAGGTACGATGATGTACAGCCAAAAAGATGAGACGTTCATTGCTCAGCGTGGTCCTATTTTTGCCAATTTCGTGTTGGCGGACGAAATCAACCGTGCTCCGGCCAAGGTGCAGAGTGCTTTGTTGGAAGCGATGCAGGAACGTCAGGTCACCATCAGTAAAGAAACATATAAATTACCGGAACCTTTTTTGGTATTGGCCACTCAGAACCCGATAGAGCAGGAAGGAACTTATCCTTTACCGGAAGCCCAAGTGGACCGTTTTATGTTGAAAGTGATAATTGATTATCCAAAGTTGGAAGAGGAAAAGAAAATTATCCGTCAGCAAATCAAAGGGGAAAAGACTGTCGTGCGTCCTATTTTGTCCACTGATGAAATCATCGAAGCACGTAATGTAGTCAGGGAAGTGTATTTGGACGAGAAGATAGAGCAGTATATTGCCGACATCGTTTTCGCTACGCGCTATCCAGAGCAATACGGTTTGAAGGACTTGAAAAATTATATAGAATTCGGCGGTTCTCCGCGTGCTTCTATTAATCTGGCTTTGGCGGCTCGTGCCTACGCTTTTATTAAACGTCGGGGATATGTGATACCGGAAGATGTACGGGCTATAGCCCATGATGTTTTGCGCCACCGTATCGGGCTTTCATACGAGGCGGAAGCCAATAATGTCAGCAGCGAAGAAATCATCAGTCAGATATTGAATAAGGTAGAGGTACCCTAATCATCGTTGTGAATGGATACAAGTGAGATTTTAAAGCGAGTCCGTCAAATCGAAATTAAAACGAGAGGGCTGTCGAACAATATTTTTGCCGGCGAATATCATTCGGCCTTCAAAGGGCGTGGTATGGCTTTCTCTGAAGTGAGGGAATACCAGTACGGAGACGATATTCGCGACATAGATTGGAATGTGACGGCACGTTTTAACCGGCCTTTCGTCAAAGTGTTCGAGGAGGAACGTGAGCTGACGGTCATGCTTGTGATCGATGTTTCGGGCAGTTTGAGTTTCGGAACAGTTTCTCAGACCAAGCGGGAAATGGTGGCGGAGATCGCTGCGACTTTGGCTTTTTCTGCCATACAAAACAACGATAAGATCGGAGTGATTTTCTTTTCGGACAGGATTGAAAAGTTCATTCCTCCGAAAAAGGGACGCAAGCATATTTTGCGTATCATACGTGAACTGTTGGATTTTACTCCTCAAAGCAAGTCTACGGATATCGGTCAGGCGATAGAGTACCTTACTCAGGCCATTAAGCGGCGTTGTACGGCATTCTTATTGAGTGATTTCATAGATAGAAAAGACTATCGTACGGCTTTGACCGTAGCCAACCGAAAGCATGATGTGGTGGCTATTCAGGTTTTTGACCGCCGGATGGCAGACTTACCGGATGTCGGATTGATGAAGGTGTGCGATGCGGAAACCGGACATGAACAATATATTGATACGTCCAGCCGCAAAGTGCGGAAGGCTCATCATGACTGGTGGAAGAATAGGCAGAATTTGTTGCAGGATACGTTTACGAAGAGTAATGTGGATTCGGTTTCTATTCGTACGGATCAAGATTATGTGTCTTCGTTGATGACTTTATTTGCCAAACGAAATTGAAGATGAAAAGTTACCATAATAAAAATAAAAGAGCCGTTCGACTGTGGTTGCTTCTGCCGTTTCTTTTGATGGCAAGCGTTGTTGAAGCACAGGTGACGGTGGATGTCAGGATAGATTCATTAGAACTTTGGGTAGGGGAACAGACCCGTATAACTTTGGATGTCAGTACGGATACTAAATCCAAGTTGGTAATGCCACAGGTGAAAGCCGGAGATATGCTGACTCCCGGGGTA
>ERZ772863.2728-NODE-2728-length-11386-cov-3.045274_pt1 | contig 11386 bp, 9 predicted proteins | sample MGYA00512134_ERZ772863 | MGnify/ENA primary metagenome ERZ772863 (study PRJEB29015, sample SAMEA2737659) | human gut metagenome | biome: human gut; feature: human-associated habitat; material: faeces | place: China | collected 2012 ...
ATTTTCTGTCATTCCCGGAGGCATACTCCATTCCACCAAGACGTCTGTATTGAACCAAAGTCTTGTCAGGCAAATTTTAAAATTATCAAGGTTTTCCAACGGATCCAGTGTTTTAGTAACAAACTGCCGGACCGTATCTCCTTCCTGCACATCCAAAGTCAGCTTTTCATTTAAAAATTTTTCTACTTTGGCTTTTGCTTCAGCAACGCCTAAAACAATTTCTGCTTTTTTATTTTCGCTATCATATTCAACATAGCCATAATTGCCATGATAGTTCAAGGTTACAGCAAATTTGCTCATTCTTTTTCCTCCTCAAAACTTCTGCATACATTATAGCAACTCGCAGCAAATTCTACAATAAGCAGTATTACTTACGCGATTAAATTACTCTTTACTGTCTTTGCTGTACATTGGCCGCAGTCTTACTTCCATCGGAATTTTATCAGCAGCGGCCGCCAAAAGCGCTTCCTCATATAAGGAGCTCTGAGCGCTTACAGGCGTTGCTTTATTGGTGACACGTCTGTAGGTCCCGTTAGACTGCATCATATGCGCACCGACATTATCCCGCAGATACAAGTCAAGAATCTCTTTGATACGCTTAATATGCTCTTCGCTCTCGACCGGGAAAAACAGTTCCACACGATCATTGAGATTTCTGGGCATCCAATCGGCACTGGACAGATACAGCTGCTGTTCCCCGCCGTTAGCAAACCAGAAGATGCGGCTATGCTCCAGTTGCCTGCCTACAATACTGCGAACAGTGATGTTTTCGCTGATCCCTTCCACTCCGGCCCGCAATCCGCAAATACCGCGTACAATCAATTCTACCTGTACGCCTCCGATCGAAGCTTCATATAATTTTTGAATGACCTGCTGATCGATCAAAGAATTCATTTTTACAATGATGTGTCCCTTGTTGCCAGCTTTGACCTGCGCTATTTCATTATCAATAAGCTCATAAATTTTATCGCGCAGCCCTAAAGGCGCTATTACCAGTTTATTCCATAATGGCGGCTGCGAATAACCTGACAGCAGATTAAAAAATGCCGAGGCGTCGCTGCCGAACTGATCGTTAGCGGTTAAAAGTCCCATATCTGTATACAGCTTGGCTGTATTGTCGTTATAATTGCCAGTGCCAAGATGAACATAACGTTTAATGCCATCGGCTTCCTTACGTACGATCAGAATGATCTTAGCATGAGTTTTCAGCCCTACAAGTCCGTAAATAACATGGCATCCGGCTTGTTCCAGACGTCTGGCCCAGATAATATTATTTTCTTCATCAAACCGTGCCTTAAGCTCTACTAATACCGTGACCTGCTTTCCATTCTCAGCAGCACGCGCCAGTGCGGCTACGATAGGTGAATTACCGCTGACACGGTATAAAGTCTGCTTAATCGCCAGAACCTTGGGGTCTGAGGCGGCATCACTAACCAGCTTTACAACAGGATCAAAGCTTTCATAGGGATGGTGCAGTAAAATATCTTTTTTCCTGATAGCGCTAAATAAATCGCTGTCATCCGGTAATTCTAAAGGACGCTGCGGCACAAAAGGCTCATAGAGCCACGGCCACATACCAGACAGACTGGCAAATTTAAAGAAACAGGTCGCATCAAGCGGTCCGTTAATTTCAAAAATTTCCTGTTCTGATAAATCAAGATTGTCGCTGAGGAATTTTTTGATACGCAGATTAGCTGTTTTATTTAATTCCAAACGCACTGCTGCGCCGCGTTTTCGTTTACGCAGAGATTTCTCTACTTCCTTCAGCAAATTATCTATATCGTCTTCATCAACGTCAAGATCAGAGTCACGCGTAAGTCTAAACGGCACTACATCCAAAATTTGGCAGCCGTTAAAAAGATCATGGCAATTTTCAATGATAATATCTTCCAAAAATACAAAGGTCCGCTTGCCTTCACCCTCTACCTCGACGAGCCGCGGCAATACTGAAGGGACCTGTACCAAACCCATGCTTTGCTCTTCGTCCTGATTAATGATCTCTACCGCCAAATTCAGTGTCTTATTCGCCAAAAACGGAAACGGTCTGGAAGCATCAACAGCCATAGGCGTCAAAACCGGATAAACAACCTCACGGTAATATTCATCCAGCCAGCCGCGTCCTTTTTCACTGATCTTACTTACACGGCAGATCCTGATACCATTACTTTCCAGCTCTTTAAGAATCGACAGCATATATTTATACTGGAGCTTGACCTGTTCATGCGCAGAAGCGCTGATTTCATCCAATTGTTCCTTGACTGTAAGTCCGGAAGCATCGCGCTGATTGATTCCATCTTCCCACTTATCCCATAGTCCGGCCACACGCACCATAAAAAATTCATCCAGATTAGACGCGGTAATCGCAACAAACTTCAAGCGTTCCAGCAGCGGCGTCGTTTTGACTGCAGCTTCCTTCAGTACGCGCAGGTTAAATTTCAGCCAACTCAATTCACGGTTAAAAAAATATTCAGGTTTGTTCAAATCTATGCTTTTCATCTATTCACTCACCCGTTCTAAAATTGCTTTCAAGCCGTAAACTTCTTCAAAAAATGTCGCTTTACCAGCGAAAGTCCATTCTTCCAAAGTCAAATCGACCTTGCTTTTAGCTTCAATTAGCATCGTTCCATCTTTAATGCTGACTTTGCAAAATTTTATTTTCTGCTGATAACTGCGGTCCATCGCATCAGCTAGACGCACTAAGGCAGCTATTTTCGCTACTAACGGCGTCAGTTCTTTTTCCATTTCCGGGCTGCCGGCCTTGTTTTCAAAGAGCTGATTGGCATGGTAATAGCTTGCCAGCGCCACGATTTTTTTATCATTATCACTGAACCCTAAAATGTCCGTTGACATAATAAGCTTATAGGTATAAAGCGAATGACTGCGCATCGAAATATATTTACCGATATCATGCAGCAGCGCCGTAGCCTGCACTAAAGTGCGGCAGTGCTCATCCATACCATGGCTTTTACTTAATTTATCAAACATTGCCAGCGCCAGCCGTTCTACCTGTTTGGCGTGCTTAACGTCATAATTATAATGTTCACCGATATTATGGATCAGGCTTAATTGCTCTTTTTCAAGCTCGGCAGCATACTCTTTATCTGTCTTCGGTCCTATATGCAGCAGCTGAATGCCATCGATAAAACGATCGGCGGTAATAATTATCTCTTTTGTCGGCACTAAAGCCAGCAGCTGTTCATATAAAAGAATCGTCGGCAGTACTAATTCTGCCACACTTTCCTTTATCTTGAATACCTTTATGATCTGCGGCAGATTTAGTTTGTGGACCTTATTAAAAAGTTCCATAAACTCCTCGGCTTTAATCCTTGTTACCTTAGCCTGAGTATCCAGTCCCAACATCTGTAAAAGCAGTTCGGTTTCCGTACCGGAAAGGATCAAATAGCGGATATTGGCATCCTTCAGAGCTTCACGCACAGGCCCCATCGTACTGGCCAAAAACTCTGTCAGCGCCAGATTGAACTGCATACCATTACGCTGATTACGGTTAAAACTTTCTTTAATCCTGATGATGCCCACATGAAAATTCTGCTGATATTTAATTTTTTCATCATCAACAAAAGTAATGCCCAACCCACCCGAAGAAATATCCATCAGCAGCATACCATAATCTTTGCCGTTAATGCCTTCACTGCGCAAAGTCTGCCTGATCGCCGTATACTTGGTATAAATTTCCTGGGGCATATCAACAACTTTTACTTTCAAACCAGTTTTGATATAAATCTGATCCAGCAAAAACACCTGGTTCAACGCTTCACGCACAGCGGTCGTTGCCTGCACACTGCATTCTTCCACACCATATTCGGACATCAGGCGTTTGTAGCCCTGCAGCAGTTCACAGATTTCGCTGACCATACTGAAAGGGATAATTTTATTTTTAAAAGTTTCTTCGCCCAATTTGACTCTGTGGTTGCATTGTTCGATTACTTTTACCTTATTCATATTGCGGTATTCAACTATTTGCATGCTGATCATCTCTGATCCGAGATGTATCGCGGCAAAGGTTGTATAGCTTTTCTTTTTCACAAACAAACCTCCTCCATTTTATATTAAATTCGACATCAGACCTCTAAATCCTTGCACAAACGTTACTTTTTACAATTCTTTACGTAAAATTTTACAAAATCACTTAAATTACGCAGGATTTTTTTAATCTGTGAGTAATATATAAAATATATCTTTTTAATCGAGGAACGTTTTCTATTTACTGGGAGTGAAAAATATGCAGCGTATCGCAATCATCGATATCGGTTCTAACTCAGCCCGTCTTGTAATCAGCCATATTTATAAAAATGGCGCTTACAACATGGTTTATAATCAAAAAGAAGCATTGCGGCTCAGTCAGAAGCTTGATAAAACCGGTCGTTTAACAGAAGAAGCTTTCGCTTCGACCCTGGAAACGATGAAAAGCTTCGCTTATATGTGCCGGCTTTATAATGCCGACAAAACCATTGCCGTGGCTACAGCCGCTATCCGCTCAGCTCCAAACGGCCCTGAACTGACGCGTCTTGTAGAAGCAGAAACAGGTATTACCCTGCATATCATTACAGGTAATACCGAGGCCTACATCAGTTATCTGGGCGTTATCAATACGCTGCCGGTTAAAGATGGTATTATCTTTGACCTGGGCGGCGGCAGTACCGAATTGATCCTCTTTAAAAACAGGCAGATCGTTGAGTCTGTTTCTCTGCCCTTCGGCGCAGTAAACACTACCGATATGTTCAATACACGCGGTACTATGTCACCTAATGTTTACAGCGATATGAGCTTTTTCCTGCTCAGCCGTCTTTCACAGCATCCCTGGCTCAAACAAAACAGGCTACCGCTTATAGGTGTCGGCGGTACGGCGCGTACCCTTGGCAAAATGCAGCAGAAGCGCAGTAAATACCCGTCTTCAAAAATCCATAACTACAAATTTTCAGCACAGGCTTTCCATGATATTTTCAGCCAGCTGCGCAGCACAACTTTAGAACAGCGCCGTAAAATAGCCGGTCTCAGCAGCGAACGTGCCGATATTATTCTAGCCGGTGCCGGTATCATTAATTGTTTACTGGAAACAACCGGTTGTAAACAAATGATCATTTCCGGCTGCGGTTTACGTGAAGGATTATTTTTCGATTACTATTCCAAATCCGAAAATATGCCCCTGATCGCGCCCGATATCCTGGATCGCAGTACGCAGAATATTTTAACTCTCTATACCCCTGACACTACGCACAGCAAACATATCACCGAGCTTGCACTGACTATGTTTGACGCCTGGAAAGATTTACATAAGCTGGACAAGGATTATCGAAAGCTGCTGAAAACAGCGGCTCTGCTGCATGATATCGGTATCACCATCAACTTCTACAGCCACGCCCGGCACAGTGCGTATATGATCCAAAACGCTCAGATTTTTGGGCTTTCACATCGTGAACAGCTGATAACTTCCGCTATCGCCGGCTGGCATAACGGCATCTCCAAAAATTATTTTCGGGATCGAAACTACAAAGAATTGTTAAACGAAAATCACTGGCAGGCTATCAATAAATTAGCTTTATTGCTGGCACTGGCAGAAAGCCTTGATTATTCACAAACCAATCAGATACGCGGCATTCAGCCACGTATCGAAAAAAAACATGCTGTACTGACATTACATGCCGAAGGTATACCCAGCATCGAGATGCATCAGATCAAACAGCATATCCGTTGGTTTGCCAAAGTTTTCGGTGTCGAGCTCAGCGTGCAGCTGGGATAAAAAAATACCTGTTATTTAAACATAATCAACGTTTAGATAACAGGTATTTTTATTTTTTATTTTGCCGCAGCCTGCAGAATTCCGTAAACCATCAGCACACTGTTATAAAGATCTTCTTCCAGTATAAATTCATCGACCGTATGCACTTCACTCATACCAGTGCCTAAAATGACACAGGGCACACCATAAGCATTAATAAAGTTTGCATCACTGCCGCCGCCAGTCACCGTAACATCCGGTATAAAACCGTTTGCCTTGCAGGACTCCAGTGCCAGCGTCACAACGTCAGAATCATGACTAAGGTCAAAAGGCTGATACTTATGAATGATCTCCACATCCACCTTACCGCCATTAGCAACAACACCTGCAGTGACAGTATTAACCAGATAATCACGCTGAGCAGCCAGTTTATCCAGATTACGGCTGCGAACGTCGCTTTGGATCTCTACCAGATCAGGAACAATATTAGTAGCTAACCCGCCATGGATAACGCCGATATTACAAGTCGTTTCTTCATCAATCCTGGCATATTTTTCAACACCGGCTAAAGCTTTAGCTGCAACCAGAATCGCATTGATGCCTTTTTCAGGAGCAAGTCCGCCGTGGGCAGTTTTACCGTGCACTTTAAAATGTACCCTGTCCTGTCCAGGAGCAGCCGTAACGATTTCTCCCGGATGGCCCTCACTATCCAGAGCATAGCCAACATCGGCATGCAACAGGCTCTTGTCCATACAGCGTGATCCGTTAACACCGCCTTCTTCAGCAATCGTGAACAAAACCTGGATATCACCGTGTTCAGCCTTTGTTTCCTGCAGCATCCGCACTGCTTCCAGAATAGCCACTACACCGGATTTATCATCACTGCCTAAAATAGTAGTCCCATCTGACAGGATCTTACCATCTTTTTTAACGACCTTGATGCCTTCGCATGGTTCCACGCAATCCATATGCGCGGTCAGCAGCACACGTTTCGCTCCGACTTTGTTCCCCGGCAACCATCCCCATAAATTGCCGCATTCGCCGCCTAATTCTTTACCTGCATCATCTTCCTGTGTCACAAAACCCAGATCTTTCAGCTTCTGCTGCAGAAGTTCAAAAACCTGCCTTTCTTTCAGAGTATGACAGGGAACAGAAACCAATTCCACAAATTCATCAAAAATTCTTTCTTTGTTTGCTTCTGCCATTGTCAACACTACCTTTCAAAATTATAAATTACAGCCAGCCGGTATGTTCCAAAAGAATCTTCGTCCCAATAATGATAAGGACACAGCCGCCCACTAACGTAGCTCTGCTGCCGATCCTCTCTCCTAACCTGAAGCCAGCCAAACCACCTACCATAGAAAAAATAAAAGTTACCAGACCGATCAGCCCGGCCGCAGTCCAGATATCCACATCTAAAAAAGCAAAACTCACACCAACCGCTAAAGCATCTATGCTGGTAGCTACAGCCAATGTCAACATTTCCCTGATATTATAATGCTGCTTTAAATTACAGCTGTCAGCAGCATCGGCCTCACGCAGCATGTTGATTCCCAAATAGATCAAAAGAATGAAAGCTATCCAATGATCATAGGTTTCAATATAAGATCTGAACCTTATTGCGCAGAAAAAACCAACAACAGGCATCAGTGCCTGAAAAAATCCAAACCAGATGCCAAAACGCAAGGCTCCACTAAAACGCGAAGCCGGAGCTAAAGCCAAGCTACCGCAGATAGAAACTGCAAAAGCATCCATCGCCAGACCTACGGCTAAAAGCAATAACTCTAGTAAACCCAAATCTAACCCTCCACAACAAGTTTAGTCTAATTCACTGGCAGCATCAGTCCCAAAAATATCTTCAATAAAATGCTTAGATTTTTCTTTAACTTCTGCATCCACATATCCCTGAACCTGCAATAAAGCATAAGTAATAGCCACAAAATCATCACTATAACCTAAAACAGGCGTCAAATCGGGAATAAAATCCAAGGGCGCAATCAAATAGCCGATAGCTCCCGTAATAAGTGCTTTCTGTTTCAACGGCACATCAGGTTTCTGTAAAACATACCACAGCTGCAGCACTTTATAAACTGCCCCTACACCAATTATTTTGGCATATTTCCGCAGTTTTTCCTTAAAGCTGTGCTCGCTGTAATCCTGTTTATATTTCTGCAGTTCCTGTGTATTGATTTTAGAACTGTCAAAGCTTTTCTCATCCTGCTTTTTATCTGTCATCTTCTATCGCCTCAGCAAACGTCCTTACCATGATACTTGATTAAAAATCTTCTGTCTTTCCTGATCTTCAGAACACGAAATAAACTGGAAACCAGCATCACACCAACGGCTATAGCACACGAATCGGTTATTGCCGTCAGCAGAATCGACATACCGCCATTATAATCATTATTGATTACGGCAAACATCCCTTTATAGATACCTAACCCAGGAACCAACGGAATAATACCGGGAATGACAAAAACAGTTGCCGGCTGTTTAAAAATCCGTGCTGAAAGCTCACTCAAAAGCGCCAAAGCAAGCGTCCCGAAAAAGTTGGCATAAAACGAACTGTAACCCATCTGATCACGCAGACTTATAAAAACCACCCAGCCAACAGCTCCAATCAAACCATCTGTCAGCAAGATTTTTTTAGGTGACTGAAATAATACCGCAAAAGCCATTGTTGCAATAAATGCAAAAATAAAGGAAGTGATTATTTCCATAAATCCCACCCCCACAATACCCAGGCACGCAGCGCGAAGGCGATACCAATAGCAATAGATGCAGCAAAGAGCAGAGCCTCTGCTATCCTCGCATTGCCGGAAAGCAAATCTCCTGCCATATAATCACGCAGACCATTAGTAAAAGCCACACCAGGTACAAAAGGCATCAAAGCACCAACAATGATTTTTTCCATCGTGCATTGCACGCTTACAGCACAGCAAATGAGCGCTACGACACCAATTGCCACACCAGCCAGCGCATTCTCCCAAAACGCACTTGGGCGATAGCCTGCAATCTGTTTCAAAACCAGCATGGCAATACCGCCAGTTATAAAAGCAGCAATAAAATCATGGCTGTTGCCGCCCAGCATCGCCGAAAAAGAAGCTGATGCTATAGCAGAAGCCAGACAAACCTTCCATTTGCCATAAGGCACCTGTGCTTTCAGTTTTTCTTCCAGCCAGGCCATCGTTCCACGATAGCTCATTGGCCAGCGCTCAAATTTATAAGACATATCATTCATTTCACTGATCATGCCTAAATTGGTGGTACGATAACGAATTCGGCTGACACAGTTAAAACTGTCAACCTGTTCGTTACCCAAAATTATTACCGTCGGGGTTACAAAAATATCAACTTCATAGCCATTAGCAATACAAAAGCGGTTAATAGTATCCTCTACACGATACGTTTCCGCACCGCTTTTGAGTAAAATTTTACCTACCATCAATGCTACTTTTAAGGTTTCGTCACGCGTCATTTTATTTTCATGCGCTTGTTCCATAATCATTCCCCGTTAGTAAACAGCTGTGCAACTGCAGCCTTAAAACGATTGGCGCCTCCCATGGATGGATGCGGAACGCAAGCTACGCATTCAACTCCATAACGCTGCAGTGTCCCTGCTGATTTTTGACCAATAGCAACTATTTTTAAAGTTGGCACTAAAGCCAACAGCATTTTTGCATATTCTATACCCGCATCCAGCTCCTCATTCGTAGGAGTTCGATTAGTAAGCAGATCATCTTTTTTATGCGGATGAAAGGGAAAAATATTCCATAAAATGGTATCAAAAGCTGACAATTCATGTCTTGCCAAAGTATTCCACATTACTGTCGCCGTAGGCTCATTAAAACCGCTTTGTTTTTGTGTACTTTTAAGCAGTTCACTTTCAGGGTTACTGGTTCTGCGATAATCCCACTCACCTAAAACAGCCTCAGGCTTTATATCAGGATGCAGGCCCAGTAAAATCCGTTCGGAAGTCATCGCCATTCCCGAGAAATGTCCGCCCTGATAACCAAGACCTTCCGCAATAAATAAATAATGCGCCTTTTGACGCAGCTGCAAATATCTGGTCAAATTAGCCGCACGGATAACAGGAGCATCACTGCTTATATCACATTTGAGGTCGTAATCACGCCAAGGATTGAAAACCAAAGGGCTTTGATATTCTTTTAATGCCTGCATGAAATTCTCAATTTTCACATTATCCCTCCGACGTTTATTATATCACAAAAAAATGTTCAGCATAGTGCTGCAGAACGCAGATTTTTTGCAAAATACAGTATTGTAAATAAATAAATAGAAAAACGCCCGCATCAAAAGCGGGCGTTCCTTGCTAAAATCAGAACAGCAGAATGACCATGCCTGCCAGCAAGGCCAGAGTAATACCCAAAGCATTACGTTTGCAAACTTCCATCGGATCGACACCGGCAATACCGGCGCAGATAATGGTCGCACCTGCAATCGGAGACATTGTCCGTCCCAAGGTTCCACCCAAAGCAGCCATAGAACCCATATCAATAGCCTGCAATCCAAACTGTGCCGCATGCGGAGTAACAGCTTCGTTAAAAGCTACAGTTGCAGCATCGCCGGAACCGGAGATCATTGCCAGAATAAACGGGCCAAAGGTTGCAGCGATCTTAACGATTCCGGTAGATTCAAGCATCCAGTTGATCAGGGCTTTGACCAGCCCCAGAGACTGCATTCCGGAAACGAAAACGCCAACAGAAATGATGATACCAATAATATTGGCATAAGCATCCCCCATGCCATCAAAGAAAGATTTCGTCAGCTTAGTAGGGTTACTGCGAGTCACAGCCAAGCTCAGCAAAGCGCCGATCAACATAGCCTGAGGTACACCCATTTTCAGAATCGGTGCCATGCCTGTAGAACCAACCAGTAAAATAATTACCGGCAGCAGCGGCATCAGAGCATACAGCGGATTAATCTTTAAATCCTCAGCCACCGCATCGTTACCGCCTTCCGGCAGATAACCTTTATTTTCTTTCAGGAAAATAGCAAGGATAGTCAATGTGGTTGCAGCGATAATAACACCAACGATATCAGCCATCATATGGTGAGTAATAACTTCGGTGATTTCAACATTAGACAATTTGGCAATAACGCCGTTATGTACCAGGCCGGGATTCAGCATACTCCCATAAGTACCTGATTTTACGGCAGCTGCCGCCATCGCCGGGTGGATACCGGCAGACATCAGAATAGGAATAAAAATAACACCGACAGCAGCACTGCAGCCTGCCGCGCTTGGAATTGCTATATTAATGATAAAAGTCGCAATAGTAGCACCAGGTATGAGCATAAAGCCCATTTTTTTCAACACTTTACCAATAGCGACAACCAAATGTTTATCACAGCCGGTATATTTCATAACCATAGCAAAACCCATGCAGGAACATACGGAAGTAATAAGTCCGGCATTTGTCATACTTTTAGCAAATGCATCCAATGCTGCCATAGGTTTACCAGCAATAACAGCCATTAAAATACCTGCAGCAATCAGCACCATTCTTGATTCATGTCTTTTCAACAGCAGATAAATGACGCCGATAACAATAATTGCACCAATAATTACCATCATAAATAACCCCTCCCAAAAAATTAATACAAGGTATTATAGCATTGCTGCAA
>ERZ772863.2733-NODE-2733-length-11363-cov-5.150159_pt1 | contig 11363 bp, 4 predicted proteins | sample MGYA00512134_ERZ772863 | MGnify/ENA primary metagenome ERZ772863 (study PRJEB29015, sample SAMEA2737659) | human gut metagenome | biome: human gut; feature: human-associated habitat; material: faeces | place: China | collected 2012 ...
GATGGGCATATCTATTTTCTGAACACTCAGAAGCTCGGCAAGAGCAGTAACCTGACGAAGAAGGGCGACGGACGCACATTCACCATCTGGGAAACGCTACAGAACACGATGGACGAGAAGTACGACCGCTTGTACTTCATCATTGACGAGGCCCACCGTGGCATGCAGGGCCGAGCCGCTGCACAGGCCACCACCATCATGCAGAAGTTCCTCAAGGGCAGCCGAGAAGACCGTCTGGCTCCCGTTCCCGTCGTGCTTGGCGTGACCGCTACGCCGGAGCGTTTCAACAATCTGGTGTCCGGGACAGAGTCGACCATCCAGAAGGTCATCGTGTCCGCCGACGATGTGCGGGCCTCCGGTCTACTGAAGGACAGAATCATTATCGCCTATCCGGAGGATGCCTCTGGAAGCAAGGATATGGCCGTGCTGCAGGCTGCTGCCGATGACTGGAAGCAGAAATGGGAGCACTGGTCTCAGTATTGTCAGGAGCAGCACTACGCCTATGTGAATCCGGTTTTCGTGATTCAGGTGCAAAACCAGACCGGCAGCGGTATCTCCGACACCGACTTAGATGACTGCCTCAGGAAGATTGAGGAGCGGACAGGCTTCCGCTTTCAGGACGGAGAGGTCGTACATACCTTTGGCCAGACAACCAGCACCATCCAAATCAATGGAGTCGCAGTAAGATATCTGGAGCCATCCCGCATTGCAGACGAGAAAAATGTCAAGATAGTTTTCTTCAAGGAAAATCTGTCTACCGGTTGGGACTGCCCCCGTGCTGAAACCATGATGTCTTTCCGTCGTGCTACGGACGCGACCTATATCGCGCAGCTGCTCGGCAGAATGGTCAGAACACCCATGCAGATGCATATTCAGGTGGACGATGTCTTGAACGACGTGCACCTCTATTTGCCGTACTTTGATGCCCAGACCGTTGAGGATGTGGTCAAGGCGCTTCAAAGCACCGAGGGCGGTGAGATTCCCACCGATGTTATCGGCGACTCCTTCGAGAACAGCACCATCGAAACGTGGACTGTCCGTCCGACCAGACCGGCTCCCGCCCAGCGTCCCGCGAGGCCGAAGCAGCAGGTTCCCGGCCAGATGTCTTTGGGGGACAGCCCTTCCCCTGAGACCGGCAATGAACCTTCCGCGCAGGAGGCGACGCAGCAGACGCCCTCGCAAAGTGGTAGCACCTCATTCGGCGCACCAGCGGCACCTGCTTCCGGTACCACGGATACCATACGCCCGGTGAGTGGCGTGAGCAGCGAAACGCCTGAAAATGGAGCTGCTGCAGGGGCAGAGCCTTCCGGTGCAACGGAACCGCAGCCTGCTCCGGAAGACGTTCCCGAAGAGCCGGAGCTTGACCGCGAGGCCATCGTAAAGGCCATCAATGATGCCGGACTTCTGACCTACGATGTGCGCAGGGTCAGAATCAACGACTATCTGAAATCCCTGTTCAGCCTCACCCGGCTCCTGACGCAGTCCGGCCTTCAGCCCTCTGCCTCCTATGATGTTGTGAATGAAATCGTGGAGATGATTCGCACTTTCATCAAAAAGACAAAGGACGAGGGCAAATACGACGAACTGGCCACACAGGTGCTGCAGTTCAAGCTGAAAACGCAGACATTTGATGTGTTCGGCGAGTCTGTGGACGACCACGCGGAGATGGATTTGTTCTCCACCACGGACACCGACCTCGACCGTCAGTTCCGTCTTGCGGAGCTCAAGCTGGGCAATGAGGGTGTCGGCATCCGCTATGGCACCCAATACGCAGATGACGATAATCCTGCCGGATATAAAATCGACGTTATCATCTTTGCTGCCGACGCAGACTGCATGGATATGCTCCATAACTATGCCCGCAGTCGCTTCCACGATATAAATGACGCAAATCGCCGCCGTATCACCGGCCTGACTGAGCGGTACCGGAAGAAGTATGACAGCATCGTTTCCGATGGCGACATCATCAGTAAGCATAACTTCCGGCTGCCGGAGACCATCAGCATCGAGCGCAGTAATGTCGGCGAGGCTTATACCGACCATCTGTTTGTGGACAATGCGACCGGCAAGGCGGTCATCAACCTGAACAATTGGGAAAAGGCTGTCCTTCAGGCCGAACGTGGCCGGTCGGATTATATCTGCTGGCTCCGCAATCCGCCGAGGAAGTCATGGTCACTGTGCATCCCCTATGAGCAGAACGCGGAGAAGAAATCGATGTATCCCGATTTTTTGATTATCCGGAAGGACGAGATGGGCTTTGTCATTGATATTTTGGAGCCTCACGATGGCACCAGAACGGACAATCTGGGCAAGGCTAAGGGCTTTGCTGAGTATGCCCGTCAGAATCCCGGTGTCGGCAGGCTTCAGCTTATCCGACTGCTGAACGGGCGCATCAAGAGACTGGATATGTCCCGCAGCGCCGTCCGTGACCGCGTTTCTCACGCGATGTCCAATGACGAGCTTGACCATATTTTTGATGAGGATGGATTTTTTGGTTAAAGGCTGGTGAAGCAGAATGTACGACGAGAACATCATATCCCGGATGAACGATTATCTTCACAAGGCCGCGCAAGCACTGGCGTCGTGGCTTTCTGTGATGCTGCCCAAATCCGGCGAAGACTGGTGGGAGGAGTGCGTACTCTCCAATCTGAGTTATCCCCAGAGAGAGCTCATTGAGAAAAAGGGTCTTTCCAAGCTGGAGGAATTAGACCTTGCAGCGCTTCTTCGTGTTGCCAACAAGTCTTGGTACACGATGCGCGGCTACGCCTATCTTCCGACCAGTGAGCGGGAGTGCATCCGCGATATGATTGGCGTCCGGAACAACTGGGCGCATGTCAGCGCGGAACTTCCCGGCAAGGATACCATCGTATCGGACATTGAATGCCTCATCCGGTTCTTCACCCAGATGAACCGGAGCGGACTGATTCCTGATTTGGAACAGTTCAAAGCAAGGGTGGAGCGGCCCGAAGCATTTAAGGATGAAACACCTCCGCAGCCAGTGCTTCGCCCAACCGTTACCGTGCCCAAGCAGGCAGATGTCATCGTGGAACCGGAGGTTGTGCAAGAGAACGATATCACAGAAAGAAGCCTCGTTTACATCGTCGGCAGCCCGGACACCAAGGGTATGGTATTTTCTGTTACGCAGCTTGGCGACACCAAGAAGTACGAGGTGTTCGTCGAAGGTGCGCTAAAGACCTATTATGAGGGTCAGATTGCGCTGGTGAGCAGCACACCTGAATATGAGTGGGTGGATTCTGAGACCCTGCGAAGCTACCTTTCTGCCTACCAGATTAACAATCCGTCTGCCGGAAATCTGTATTCCCTTAATGCTGCCCGTATCGATTTCGTGCCCTATCAGTTCCGACCGGCATTGAAGCTGATAAAGGCAGACGAACCAAGAATTCTGATTGCAGACAGCGTCGGTGTCGGTAAAACCATCGAGGCCGGTCTGATTATCAAGGAGCTGCAGGCCCGCTCCGATTTGGAAAACATCATGATTATCTGCCCGAAGCCGCTTGTCGCAGACCGCAAGTGGGAAAATGAGATGAAGCGCTTTGACGAGGAATTCACGCCCTTGGATGGCGATACTCTTCGGCAGATTATCTCTGATACTGACCGTGACGGCGAATGGCCTACCCGCTATGGAAAGGTCATCGTCCCGTATTCCATTCTGGATGCGAGGACATACCAAGGGAACCAATCCAAGAGCCATAAGAGCTTCGGCCTCCAACAATTAGACCCGGCACCGCATTTTGATTTGGTCATCATTGATGAGGCCCACCATCTGCGCAATGGCAGCATGGAGAAGGACAAGGCATTTGCATATAAGTGCGTCCACTACTTCTGTCAACACGCAGACGCTGTCGTAATGCTGACCGCGACTCCGCTGCAGACAAGTGACGACGACCTGTACACGCTGCTTAATCTGCTGCGCCCGGATGTCGTAATCGACAAGAAGAGCTTCACGATGATGTCGCGTCCGAATCCGTATATCTCTCAGTGCGCCCACATCGTTCGAGCTGCGAAGGAAAACTGGAAAGCAGAAGCACTGGAAACGCTGGATAGTGTTCTCACGACCCAATGGGGCGAAAATGTAATCGCAAACAATCCGGTATTTGAGCAAATCCGGAAGGTTCTCAGACAGGACACCATCACCCGTGAGGAGCGGGTAAAACTCATTACCGATATTGAGTCTCTCCATAGCTTCAATATGATGCTCAACCGGACGCGCAGAAAGGATATCCAAGATTTCTGCATTCGGAGAACGCATACGCTGGAGAGCGATTTTACTGACCAACAGCGGGAGCTCCATGATGCTCTCTTGACTTTTGAAGTCGCTGCGCTGTCCAAATTGCACGGTGGCCGTGGCGTCAAATTTATGATGTCAACGATTCGCCGTCAGGCTGCAAGTTGCATCTTTGGCCTTGCTCCGCACATTCGGGGTATCATTGACCGCAGATTCGAGCAGATGACGGACGACCCGGAATTTGATTTTGATGAAGGCGAGTTCAGTGAGATGGACTTGGAGACATTCCACTCCATCGCAAAGAACATTCTGGAAATGGCGGATAACCTGCCGGAGGACGACCCGAAATTCGATGGGGTGCTCCAGATTATCCGAGAAAAGCAGAAATCTGAAAATAATAAAATCATCCTGTTCAGCACATTCCGCTACACGCTGTATTATATCAAAAGAAAGCTGCGAGAAGCGGGATTTCGTGTCGAGCAAATCGATGGTAGCGTTAAAAATGATGACCGGCTGGATTTCCGGGCTCGGTTTGAACTCCCGAAGGATGACCCGGAAGCCATTGACATCATGCTTTTCACAGAAGTCGGCTCTGAAGGCTTGGACTATCAGTTCTGTGACATGATGATAAACTATGACCTGCCTTGGAATCCCATGCGCATCGAGCAGCGCATTGGTCGTATCGACCGCCGAGGCCAAGGGAGCGAAGTTGTAAACATCTATAACGTTATCACCAGTGATACTGTGGATGCTGACATTTATGACCGCTGCCTCTCTCGCATCGGTGTCTTTGAAGGGAGCATCGGTGAATGCGAGGAGATTCTCGGCGAAATCGGCAGGCAAATTGAGCTGATAGCACTGGATACCAGCCTTACGGATGCAGAGCGAAAAGCAAAGCTGGAGCAGATGGCCGATAATGAGGTGCGCAAGGCCCAGGAGCTGAACAAGCTGGAAAGCGAGGAGAAGGAGCTATTCGGGTTCGATTTGTCGAACTATACGATGTCAAAGGAAATTCAGGAGGCAGAAAGTCCCTTCCTGTCGGCCAGAAGCATTCAGCACCTTGTCGAGATGTATCTCAATCACCGATTAGGTGGTAGCAATTATATCCTTGGTGATGGTGCTCTGAAAACACTGCGCCTAAGTGCAGTGGCGCGTTCTGAAATCCTGTCTGACCTCAGAAATCTGACTGGCCTGCGGAACAGCCTGCGTAGGAAATGGGAGGTTTATCTTAAGGGCAACAATCCGAACCACCCGATTACTTTTGATTCAGAAGCTGCCGAGAAAAACCGAACCGCCTTTTTCGTTACTCCGGTGCACCCGCTGGTCAAACAAGCCGCATTCTATTTTGCCACCAACAAGCTCGTTTATATTCACTTGGAATACTACTCTGACGAGATTCCAGCCGGTGATTACCCGATGTCTATTTATGCGTGGGATTATGTTGGGATTCGTTCAAATTTCAAATTGGTAGCAATCTGTGAAGAGCCGAGAATTGCAGCAGAGCTCCCGGAATACATCCTGACAGCTGCCGCAGTTGACTATTCTTCAAAGCTAAAGCCGGAGGCATGGGATGCTTTGGAGGAACACCATGTCCGGATGTGGCAAGCTGAGAAAGCCCAGCATATAGAGTCTACAAGGCAAGTCGCTCGCTATAAATTAGAGAGCTTAAAGAACAATTACCGAAACCGGAAATTGCTCTTGGAAAGAAAAATTGCTGAGGCCGGGGATGAACGAATTGCAACTATGCATCGCTCTGAATTGGAAAACGCTACACAGCGTTATCAGCAGAAGGTTTCAGAGATTGAAGCGAAGATTGCGAAGGCAGATATACATACTACGTTGATTGCAAACGGGGTTATCACGGTAAAGTAAAGAGGTGAGTGCTTTGAATATAGCTGATGAGATTCTCCAGAATCAAGATAGGGACGGCATGCTCAGGCGGTCGCTCGAACGGATAATTCAGCTCTATACCGATAAATCACACTTTGTCTACGAACTGCTCCAGAACGCGGAAGACGCAGGAGCTACCGGAATTCGGTTTGTCCAATACTCTGACAGGCTTGAAGTGATGCACGATGGAAAATCCTTCACTACGGAGAACCTGCAGGGCCTGTGCGACATAGGGCAGTCGGACAAGGTTAATGATTTAAACCAGATTGGCGAATTCGGTGTCGGCTTCAAATCAGTCTTTGGCATATGTGAAACGGTCAGGCTGTATAGCTCGCCGCGCAAAAAGGAGCTGGCAGAAAATTGCCATCCCTTCGCTGTTGAGATAAAGGACTTCACGAAGCCCGTAGATATCCTTGCCGTTGATGTTCCGGCTGGCTATACGACCCTCTTCGTGTTCCCATATAGCGTTGGATTCCAGTTTTCGGGATTTAAAAATCTGGCTGCGCTGAATGAAGCTATTACAAAGCGACTCAAAAATCTCGGAGTGACTACGCTCCTTTTCATGCGGCACCTCGAACTCATTGAGTACGAAATCAAGATTCCGGGCAAAGAAGCATCAGGGGAATATTTACTGGATGCTGAGCCGGTAAATGATCACTGCACCCGCGTGTCGGCAATTGAATCCGAGGATGATAAGACGGACGAGTCTCTGTCATTCATCAAATTTTCGATGCCGATTGATTCGATGGTTTCTACCCGTACAATTGACGTTGCGTTCACTGTCGCAACAGACAAAGAAGGAAAAACCACTTTCCAAAAAGCAAAGAATCCGTATATCTCCGTTTACTTCCCGACAGAGACCGAAAGCAAACTTGACTTCATTGTCCAAGGCCCGTTCCGCACTACTCCAAACCGGAGCAGTGTTCCTGCCGATGAAGAGGAAAACGAGGCTCTGGCTGAACAAACGGCCAAGCTCCTCAGGCAGAGTGTCCTTGAGCTGCGCGATATGGGGCTCCTCGACTTGAGTCTGATTCGGATTCTGCCTCTTGATGAGGACGACTTTGATGTCTATCCGCTTTTCTATCCTTTATACGAAGAAATGCGAGATTTGTTTTCGTCGGAGCGCGTTTTGCCGGTTAAGGATGGGAAGGGCTACACTAAGGCTGCCAATGCAGTTATTGCGAGAAGCAGAGAAATTGCAGAGCTATTGCCCAGCGAGTTAATCTCGGAACTTATTAACGACAAAAGACATTATGAATGGCTTCCGGTTTCGTTGACGGAGACAGGCCCGTACAAAGATGTGCTCTCTTATTTCTCCAGCATTTTGGGAATAGAGGTTATCCGTCCGGAAGACCTTAGAAGCTACTTCAACGACAATCACAGTTTTTTGGAAAACCGAGATAATGACTGGCTCGTTAGGCTTTACAAGCTGTATGAGACTGTCCCGAATATTTTCTCCGAATCAAATTACAGAAATATTCTCGACGCTGTGATTGTCCGCACAGCATCCAACTGCATGGTTGCTCCATACCGAAAATCGCAGTCTTCTTATTTGCCCAATGTATTTCTTCCGTCGAAGAAGGCGATGCAGGCCGAGGTGGAATTTGTCCATCCATATCTATTTGAGAAGTGCCGCGCCTTCTTTGAAAATGTGCTGCACCTGAAGACGCCCAACGAGTACGAGCACTTTGTAAAATCTCTTGAAAAGCGGTATGCTGGTACAGATTTTAGCGGTTCATTTGAGGAGCACGTACAAGACATTCACGCCCTTGTCAAGTATCTCAGGAATTCTGACTACGAGGCTGACCTGAGACAGATTGTTCGGAAAGCGTTCTACATAAAGTGCAGGTCAGGAGGAAAGGCATACTGGGCACGGCCACATTCAAAGGTTATTCGGTTCCCTCAGTCCGAAACCGGTCTAATGCTGGAGCAATACTACAAAGGCATTGCGCCGGATATCTACTTTGTCGATTTTGACGCATACCAGTCAGCCGGAATCACCTTTGATGACCTACGGGCGCTTGGCGTTACAGACAAAATCATCACCGGGGACGAAAAAACCTGGGGTGAATACTATACCGGCAATCCTGGCCGACAGCCTGAGTGGAGAACGACCGGAGACTTTCGCTGGAAACTCGGCATTGATAAGTTGGAAGAGGCCCTTCTCTACATCTCCCAGCATGCGAAAGCTAAAGACGCCTTAATAAAATCACAGGTGATTTTTAAGACACTGCAGGAGAACATGTCCCGCCTTGTTGGTACGGTTTATATCGGCGGAGGAACGCCAAATAAATATGACGAGCCTGCAGATGTAATCCATACTCTGAATAGGGATGGGTTTAATTGGCGTTTTTCTGACTGGAACGGAAAATGGCTCTATACTGAGTCTGGGGAGCTGGTCTCGCACAAGGCTATATCAAAACACGATTTGAACAAGGCACTATACGGAAAAGTCAGCCTCGATTCAAATTTGTACGACATTCTGGGCTTTAAGAAAGGGAAAATTGACCAGCATGAGGCCATTGTGAAGGATTACGATGCTCTGCCGGATGAGAAGAAACAGTCCTACTTTGAAATTGAGCTGGAGCGCCGCTTCCACATTACACCTGAGCAGCTCAGTCGTGAATTTGGTGGTCTGTCTCTACAGGAAGGCTCTTCTGGTCAATCTGAGGAGGACGAATTTGAGTTCCCGACCGGTTCCGTTAAGAACTGGGAGGCGCTGAAGAAGCATGCCGCTCAAATACTGTCCTATGCCAGCCCAACCGTATATGCGACTGTCGTCAGGCGTATCCGCGTCAGTCGACCGCAAGACGATGTCCGCGCATACCTGATGAATATGTATCGCGTAAACTCGTCTTATCGGTATGCCTGCCAGCTGTGCCACAAGCCGTTCTCCAATGTGGAAATGTGCCAGCTGGAACAGAAGCCGGATGTAGAGCTCGACCCGTTGAATGTCTGCCTTTGTCCGAATTGCGCCGCAAAGTTTAGAACTCTGCGAAATGATAAGTATCTGGCAGACCGGCTCATAGATTCTATCCTTGATGTGTCGGAAAATGAGATTGAGGAGAACGACCACGTTTCAGTTGCTATCAACGACTATGATTTCTGGTTCACACCTACTCATATCGCGGAAATTATAGAGCTTCTTAAGCTGAAGAAAAAAGCTGCAGAGGAGCGCAAAGCCCAACCGCAGACTGCCAGTAAGCCCAATGCGAAGGCAGTGGCAAAAGCGCCGGAGTCGAATAGAGCTGCACCTGTGCAGCCTGTTAAGGAAGAAACTCCACCTTCTACTCCGGAGCCGGAAGAGGAAGGACTGCAGAGCGATACAAGCGCATATGGCGAGCTCATTGGTAGACGGGTGTTCCACAAATCGAAAAAAGCATACGCTCGTGTTGTTGGATGCGACGGAGAGTATGTGGTCTTGAATTTCGAGAGTGGGGATAAAGCCGGTCAGGATGTCAGGTATAACCTGACCATGTGCTTGAATAATGGTTGGATTGAAGTCGTCGACTAATACTTTTTAATTTTGCCCGAACCATTTAATTTTGGCATACATTTTAATTATTCCTTGAGCCAGCTGTGCTGGAGCCCAGATGTCAGCATCGGGCACACCATGGCTGTGCTCTGACGGGGCAAATTGAACACCGACAAATACAGCGAAAACCGCAAGAAACGCCTTGTTTCCTGCGGTTTTCGCTATTTTTATACACTTTTCCGGCGACCGGGCTTGTATCAAAGATTACGTCTTTATAGATCCGCCCTACAACACCGGCAACGAGGGCTGGGTCTATAACGATAATGTCAATGACCCGAAGATCAAAAAATGGCTGGGCGAGGTTGTCGGCAAGGAGGGCGAGGACTTGACCCGCCATGACAAGTGGCTGTGCATGATGTACCCGCGCTTGAAGCTGCTGCAAAAGCTGCTGGCGAACGACGGAGTTATTTTCATCAGCATTGATGATACGGAGTATGCCAATCTCAAGTTGATTTATGATGAGATTTTCGGCAGTAACTGCTTTGTTTCCAATATTTCCTGGCAGCGTACATATTCCACCCGCAATGACTCCAAGGGTATCGTGAACGAGGTAGAACATCCTGTGGTATATAGCAAACTGCCTGATTGGAACCCGAACAAACTACCCCGCACAGCGGAAATGGATGCAAAATACAAAAATCCAGACAATGACAGAACACTCTGGTGAACAGATAACGCGTTTGCACCGGGAGCTGCCACGCATCAAGGTATGGTTTATACAATCCAGCATCCGTTTACAGGGAAAATGTTATATCCGAGTAACGGTGCTTGTTGGCGCTATCAGCAAGATCAAATGTTGGAAATCATGCGCGGATGGTGCGGATACGAACTCCGCGATTTGAATGACGCACATGAGCGTGCTGTTGTATGCGGCGTTCCGGAAAGCGATGTGCGACAGGGCGTACAGGCAATCGTTCTTTCTGAATCACTCGAAATATCCGCGCAGAAGGCACAGGCGGTATACTCTGGAGTTTGGCATCGACACTTTCCACAAATACTCTGCAAACGCAGCACAGATACTTCCACCACTTAAAAAATGCGTGGATCAGCATATTGAATTAGCCGTCAACATCTTCAAAAAAATCTGGTCAGATGACACGCTTGATATTAATATACGGCTGTTTATTGCTTATATCGTGGAAGAGAGAATGCGCGAGTTTGGTGACCGTTGGATGGCAGAAGGAGAAATCGAAAATATAAGGCAGTGGGAGAGCAAAAACACACTTGATTCCACACTTTCAAACAACTATGGAAGTTGCCTTGAATTTTTTGTTCAAAATGAGCTTGTATATGCAAGCAGTTGGACAAGCTATGGAAATCCGCGAGAGTATACTTTATTCCCTTCTCTACAGGAACTCCTTTTTAATTGTCCCCATAAGATTATGGAGGAATTGCAAAAAGTCAAAGATGCCTATCATTTGGATTTGCCATTTTGAGTTTTAAGAAGCCCAGCATCACGCCAAACGGCGCGATGCTGGGCTTCTTACTTAATTCCATTCCTCAGCTAAGAGAAAATCGCGGATATTTCGGTGTTTGATACCGTTTCGGCTCATGTCAAACTCATCGAGCGAAACAACGTACTTCGGGAAGTTGTCGCGGATATTATCATACGCGCCAAACTCACGGTTGATCGTTTCTTCCGATGCCAGCAGATAAGTGACCTGAACATACAGCTTTTCGCCGCGCTTGTCG
>ERZ772863.2740-NODE-2740-length-11328-cov-2.465537_pt1 | contig 11328 bp, 9 predicted proteins | sample MGYA00512134_ERZ772863 | MGnify/ENA primary metagenome ERZ772863 (study PRJEB29015, sample SAMEA2737659) | human gut metagenome | biome: human gut; feature: human-associated habitat; material: faeces | place: China | collected 2012 ...
GGTGGATGCTTCCGTTTTTAGATGGCGGATCATTTTGATTTTATTTCCCGCCACAGTTGATTATAGATGATTTCGTTTTCGTCTCCGAGGAAATTAAACGTCTCGCAATTTTTAAGTTGGGAGATATCGGGGAATGCAATGTTGCTTTCGCGCATTGATTCGTCTTCAATCAGTTCTCTTCCTGCTGAGTTGGGAATAGAATATGTAATATAATCAAAATTCATTTTTGCAATATCAGGACGGCAGAGGTAGTTGATAAACGCCTCTGCGTTCTTTTTGTTTTGTGCATTTTTCGGAATGACGAGAGCGTCAATCCACAAGTTCGATCCCTCTTTCGGAATCACATACTCCAGATCGGGATTTTCCTTTTGGCAATAAAGTGCTTCTCCCGAATAAATAACGCCGAGTGCAGCTTCGTTTCCGATCATTTTATCCCGAACCTGATCGATGACATAGGCCTGAACAAGAGGTTTTTGTTTGATGAGAAGCTTTTTGGCGGCTTCTAATTCATCAAGATCTGTTGAGTTCAAAGAATATCCGAGTGATTTTAAAGCAACGGCAAAAGCGTCTCTTACACTGTCTTGCATGAGGATGCTGTCCGTATACTTTTCATCCCATAAAATATTCCAGCTGTCTACAGGTTCGTCCACCATTTTCTTGTTATAAAGTATTCCGACCGTTCCCCAAAGATACGGAACGGAGTATTTGTTTTCCGGGTCATATTGTTTTGACATTTCCATATAAATATCATCAATATATTTTAAATTCGGTACATTTTCATAATTAATCTCGGCAAGCAGATCGTTTTCGATCATTCTTTGCACCATATAGTCAGAAGGACAGACGACGTCATAAGCAATCGCGCCGGACTGCACTTTCGGGTACATGATTTCATTTGTTTCATATTCTTCATATACAACGTCGATTCCGGTCTCGTCTTCAAACATCGTAATAATTTCAGGATCAATATAGTCTCCCCAGTTGTATACAATGACTTTTTCGCCGGACATATTTCCGGAGGAAGAACCATATACGAACCCGCCGATAACGATGACAAGCATGATTGCGGCAGGAGCGAAACGATGAAAGAAAAATCTGAATTTTCCGGCAGGCGCATGAACGGCAGCTTTTTTGACCTTCGGATCGTCTGGGGTCATATTGACAAGAAAAAGCAGAATGAGAACCGTCAGAAACATGATTGTGGACAGTGCGTACATTTCCGGTTTGATTCCCTTTCTGACTTCACTGTATATTTTTGTAGACAGTGTATCTATTCCGGGTCCTTTTGTGAAGTGGGTGATTACAAAATCATCCAGCGACATAGTAAATGCCAGCAGAAATCCTGAAAAAATTCCGGGCATGATATCCGGCAGAACGACCTTTCTGAACGCATAAGAAGGAGATGCGCCGAGGTCAAGCGCCGCTTCATAAGTGCGTTTGCTCGTCTGTTTTAATTTAGGCATGACACTTAGGATAACATAGGGGATATTAAATGTAATATGTGCTAGCAATATTGTGGAAAATCCAAGTGTAAACCGACATGCAATGAAAAGGAGCATGAGAGAAATTCCTGTTACAATATCGGCGTTGAGCATCGGAATATTTGTGACTCCGAGAAGTAATGTACGTGCTTTTGTACGCATTGCCTGGATGCCGAGGGCGGCGGCAGTTCCGATCAAAGTTGCGATCAGAGCGGAAAGAAAGGCGATGATAAGTGTTGTATAAAGCGCATTCATGATGTCTTTGTTTTGAAAAAGCTGTAAATACCATTTTCCTGTAAAACCGTTCCATTTGGAACGTGTTTTTGTATTGTTAAAAGAAAGAACCATCAAAGTGATAATGGGAGCGTATAACAATACAAAGATCAGGAAAAGGTAGATTTTTTTTGCGGTTGATTTGATCAAAATGTATTTCCCTCCCCGTTTTTATCGTATTTGGCAATCAGAGCCATGCTTGCAATGATGAACAACATCAAAACAAGAGAAAGCCCGGAACCGACATTCCAGTTGCTTCCTTGTTTAAATTCCTGCTCTATAACATTTCCGATCAGAAGGATCTTGCTTCCTCCGAGAAGATCAGATATTACAAATGTCGTAAGAGACGGTACAAATACCATTGTGATGCCGCTGATGATTCCGGGAATACTAAGCGGCATTATGATCTTAAAAAATGTCTGCGCAGTGTTCGCACCGAGATCTCTGGCAGCGTGGATAACATCTTTATCAATCTTAGACAGCACATTGTAGATCGGAAGTACCATAAAAGGAAGAAAATTGTATACCATTCCGAGAACAATGGCAGATGGAGTATTGATGATCGACTGCTCCGGAAGATGGAGGAAATTAAGTATGCTGTTAATGACTCCGTTTTTTTCCAAAAGTGTCTGCCACGCTAATGTCCGAAGAAGAAAATTCATCCACATCGGAAGAATGAATATCAGTACGATAAAACTTGTCTGATTCATATTTTTCTCGGCAAGAATCATAGCCAGTGGATAGGCGAGGACTAAGCAGATTAAAGTGCTGATAAACGACAGTAAAAGAGCCAGTCCGAGCGCTTTTAAATTTTCGGGAGTTGTCATCTGGGAAAGATTATTCAGAGTAAAACTCCCGTTTTTGTCTGTGAGTCCATAGTACAAGATCATGAGCAGAGGAATAATGATAAAAGACATTGCCCAGAATAAATATGGACCTGCGAGTATTTTTCTATTCTTCAATCGGAACAGCCTCCTCATCTTCGGATTCCGGTTTTTTCATGATCTGGATATCAAAAGGATCGACTTTTACTCCGACTTCTGTTCCAACCGGGAACATATCGGTGCTATGAACAAGAAGCTCATAATTGTTTGCGAGAACTTCCATTTCATAGTGAACCCCTTTGAAGATCAGATTTGTGACAACTCCGTTGATAACTCCTTCTCCAGGAGCAACAAGATCAATGTCCTCAGGTCGGATTACAGCATCTACCGGTTTATTATGACCAAATCCGACGTCTACACAGTTCCAGACAGCTCCGAGTATCTTTACGACTTTATCTTCTACCATCGTAGCAGGCAGAATATTACTGTCACCGATAAAATCTGCGACAAAAGCATTTTGCGGTTCATTGTAAATGTCCTCCGGCGTACCGATCTGTTGGATATAGCCTTGATTCATAACAACGATCGTATCAGACATTGTAAGCGCTTCTTCCTGATCGTGAGTAACGTAAACAAAGGTGATGCCGAGTTCGTTTTTCAGACGGATCAGTTCGTACTGCATATCTTGGCGAAGCTTCAGATCAAGAGCTCCGAGCGGTTCGTCTAAAAGGAGCACTTTGGGTTCATTTACGATCGCCCGCGCAATGGCTATACGCTGTTGTTGTCCGCCGCTTAATGAGTCCGGTGACCGGTCTTCAAAACCTTCCAAATTGACAAGTTTTAAAGCATAGCGGATTTTATCTTTAATGTAAGCTTTTGATTTCCCTTTGATCTTTAAGCCGAACGCAATGTTGTCAGCGATTGTCATGTGGGAAAAAAGAGCATATTTTTGGAAAACGGTGTTTAGCTGCCGGCGGTTTGGCGGAATGTCATTAATATTTTTTCCATCAAAAATGATCTTTCCGGAATCAGGTGTTTCAAAACCACCTAAAATTCTCAGCAGTGTTGTTTTCCCGCACCCACTTGGTCCGAGCAAAGTCAAAAATTCGTTTTCCCGTATATAAAGATTCAGTTGGTCTAAAATGACAGAATCCCCATAAGATTTTGTAATATCGACAATATCGATCAATCGGTTAGACATAGCGGCCTCCTAAATTTCTTTTGTATAGATTTGTTTTAAATGATCCATCTTCGCTGTCATATTCTGCAGAAGAAGATCGGTAAGCGTGATCGCGGTCATAGCTTCTACAACAACGACTGCGCGGGGAACGATTACAGGGTCGTGTCTTCCGTGGATGACGATTTCGGTATTCTCATGCGCTGTATTTATCGTCTCCTGCGGTATTGCGATAGAGGATGTCGGTTTTACTGCTGCCCGGACGATCAGTCGGGAGCCGTCGCTCATGCCTCCAAGCGTACCTCCGGAATGATTTGTCTTCTTATGTACTTCTCCATTTTCAACATAGAAAGGATCGTTATTTTTTGAGCCGACAGAAGAGGCTGCCTGAAACCCATCTCCGATTTCTACGCCTTTAACAGCGCCGATCGACATGACAGCTTGTGCGAGAAGCGCGTCCAGCTTGTCAAAGACCGGTTCTCCTAAGCCGACAGGCAGTCCGTCTGCAATACATTCGATAACTCCGCCGCAGGAATTAGTTTCTTTCATTAAAGAAGTAATGTACTGTCCAGCCTGCTCGGCGATATTGTTGTTTGGCATATAAAGACTGTTCTGGCTGATCTCGGAGTAGTTATATTCTGTTTCATTTATTACGTAAGGACCGATTGCCTTCGTGTAAGCACAAAGAGAAATTCCGAGTTCGTTTAAGATTTTAGAGGCAATCGCGCCTGCTGCGACACGGCCGATTGTTTCCCGACCGGAAGAACGCCCGCCTCCTCTGTAATCGCGGATGCCGTATTTTTCCGTAAAAGGATAATCCGCATGCCCCGGACGAAACATAGAAACAATGTTTCCATAATCTCGGGAACGTTGGTCTTTATTACGTACGAGAAGAGAAATCGGTGTTCCGGTCGTTTTGCCTTCAAAGATTCCCGAGAGAATCTCGACAGTATCTTCCTCGCTGCGTCTCGTTGTAAATTTACTCTGACCGGGTTTTCGGCGGTCAAGAAATATCTGAATATCTTCTTCATTTAGAGAAATTCCGGAAGGGCATCCGTCGATCACGACGCCGATGCCGGATCCGTGAGATTCTCCCCAAGTCGTGATGCGAAATATTTTACCAAAAGTTGAGCCACTCATAAAATGATCTCCTTTCAAAATTCTGTTATATGTAAAGTTCTGTCGAAAAGCAGAATTACAAAAGTCATTATATAGGAAGAAAGGAGCAGTTACAAGCAAGGTCTTAATTTTTCTTAAAATAAAACAATATACTGTACTTTTTTTTACAATCGTAATATAATGTTGCCGTGATATTGAAAAAGGGAGAGAGATGATTAACGGATGAGTGAAAAGAAAAATAAATCCTTACGCCGGCAAGAAGACGTACGGCTTTTAGATGAAGAAGTGTTTGAAGAATTTGAAGATGAGGAAGATTTTTCGGAGAGTGACAACTTCAGCGCGGACGACAGCTTTGACGATGATGATATTGATGACGATGAGCTGTATGAAGATGAAGATGAAGAGGGAGAAAAGAAAAAAAAGAAAGTGCTCCGAAGAAGGGGAAAAAGACGTCGGCAGAAAAAGATGAAAGAAAATAAAGGAAAGCGGAGTAAAAAAGCGTGGATCATTGGAGGAAGCATCATAGGCGGACTGCTCGTGATATACCTTGGTATTTCGGCGTTTTTTATCAGTCATTTCTATATTAATACAACAATTAACGGAAAAGACTTTTCGGGGAAAACAGAATCGGATGTCGTAGCATATATGAAAGACCAAGTGGAAGGGTATTCTTTGAAGATTATAGAAGCTGATAATAAGACGGACGAGATTAATGGAGAGGCAATTTCAATGACGTATAAAAAAGATGATAGTGTAAAAGACGCATTGAAAAATCAGAATCCTCTTCTGTGGATACGAGCGCTTTTTTCAAAATCCAGCGCAGAAGTGACGATCAACGTTGATTATAATGAGGATGCACTGAGTAAAGCAATCGGGTCGATTCAGGCAGTGAAAGCAGAGCAGACGGAACCGGTATCTGCATATCCTAAATTTGACGGTGAATCATTCAAAGTAGAGCCGGAAGTGTATGGAAGTGCGGTAGATATGGAAATTTTGACTAAAAAGATCAAAGAGTATATTACCAATTTTGAACCGGAATTAAATCTTCTGAATGAAAAATGCTATAAAGTACCTAAATATACAACGGAATCAAAAGAAGTTCAAAAAGCGTGTGACGATATGAATAAATATTGTCAGGCAAGTATTACCTATCCGATGAAAGAAAATGTAGTTGTAGACAAAGCTCTTATTTCGACATGGGTTTCGGCGGATGCTGATATGAATGTAACATTCAATGAAGAAGCTGTCCGGGCATGGATGAGAGATTTCGGAAAAACTTATGATACAGTCGGAACAACGAGAACGATCACTTCTCCGACAGGAAAGACAGTGGAAGTATCAGGAGGTACTTACGGCTGGTCGATCGACGAAGAGGCAGAAACGCAGAATTTGATCGCAAGTATTAAAAACGGAGAAGTTGTGACAAGAGAACCTGCATATGAAAAGACAGCGGCATCTCATGCGGCACAAGACTGGGGAACGACGTACCTTGAGGTGGACCTTTCCGCACAGCATATGTGGTATATTGTAAACGGGGCGATCGCACTGGAGACAGATGTTGTTACAGGCCTTCCCGATGCGAAGCATGCGACTCCGGCAGGTGTATATTCGATTCTTTATACAGAACCGGATTCAAAATTAATCGGTGAAAAAGATCCGGAAACAGGGAAACCGATTTACGAAACGTATGTCCGCTACTGGATGCCGTTTACTTATCAAGGACATGGCTTTCATGATGCAGACTGGCAGACAGCATTCGGCGGTTCGAGATATCAGTCATATGGTTCTCACGGCTGTGTTAATATGCCGGTAGATCAGGCGGGAGCTTTATTTAATATGCTTAGCGCGGGAACGCCGGTTGTTCTTCATTATTAATGTAAATGATAAGACTTAGAATTTATTGAAAAACAGAAAATCAGAGGTTATATACATGTACGAATTGCTAAAAAAAGACGGTATGGCAAAAAGAGGGAGGTTCCATACGGTACACGGAACGATCGAGACGCCGGTTTTTATGAACGTAGGAACGGCGGCGGCAATTAAGGGAGCCGTATCAACAGATGATCTCCGTCAGATTAAAACGCAGGTTGAACTGTCAAATACATATCACCTTCATGTCAGACCGGGGGATGAAATCGTGAAAAAAATGGGCGGTCTGCATCGCTTTATGAATTGGGATAAGCCGATTCTCACGGACTCAGGCGGATTTCAAGTGTTTTCACTTGCATCATTGCGCAAGATTAAAGAAGAAGGAGTTCATTTTCACTCTCATATAGACGGACGTAAAATCTTTATGGGTCCGGAAGAAAGTATGCAGATTCAGTCTAATCTTGCGTCTACGATCGCGATGGCGTTTGACGAATGTCCCTCAAGCGTAGCGGACAGAGAGTATATGGTCCATTCGGTGGCGAGAACGACAAGATGGCTGAAACGATGTAAAGCGGAAATGAACAGGCTGAATTCTTTGGAAGATACGATTAATCATAACCAGATGCTTTTTGGTATTAATCAAGGCGGAATCTATGAAGATATCCGCGTGGAGCACGCACGACAGATCGCGGAGCTTGATTTGGACGGTTATGCGGTAGGCGGTCTTGCAGTAGGAGAGAGTCATGAAGATATGTACCGTATTCTGGAGGCGGTTGTTCCTCATCTTCCTGAAAATAAGCCGACCTATTTGATGGGAGTGGGAACTCCGGCGAATATTTTGGAGGCGGTAGACAGAGGAGTGGACTTTTTTGACTGCGTATACCCGAGCAGAAACGGGCGGCACGGGCATGTTTATACAAATCATGGAAAAATGAACTTATTCAATGCAAAGTATGAGTTAGATGACCGTCCAATCGAAGAAGGATGCGGATGTCCGGCATGCAGAAGTTATAGCAGAGCATATATCCGTCACCTGTTAAAAGCAAAAGAAATGCTCGGGATGCGTCTTTGCGTTCTTCATAACCTGTATTTTTATAATACGATGATGGAAGAAATCAGAGAAGCGATTGAAGCGGGAGAGTATAAGGCTTATAAAAAGAGAAAACTGGAAGGTATGATGCAATAACCGGATAAGCTTCTCAAAATTATGTTTATTTCAAGTTACTTCAGTATTTTGAAAAATATCCTTGAAGTATGGAAGAAAGTTGTGTATAGTAGTCTTATTGCGTTAGGAAAGTTAGGAGGAAATTATAATCATGGGTGAAATGGTAACAATGCTTGTTCTTTGGCTTGTAGTTATCGGTGTAATGTGGTTTTTGCTTATGCGTCCACAGAAAAAAGAACAGAAACGTATCCAGCAGATGCTGGCTTCTATGGAGGTCGGAGACACAGCTCTGACGACAAGCGGTTTTTACGGAGTCATCATTGATATTACAGATGAAGATGTGATTGTAGAGTTCGGAAATAATAAAAACTGTCGTATTCCGATGCAGAAAGCTGCGATTGCTCAGATTGAAAAACCGAATGCAGATTGATTTTAAGTCAATTATTTTGCATTATGAGATCAGGGAGAATTTTGAAATATTTTCAAAATTCTCCCTGATTTTTTCAAATTCATCACTTTAGCGCGTGAATTTGAAAAAATCACAGAGTACACTCTAATTTTTAGACGCAAATACTTGAAACGTGTATAAAAATGCTGTATTATAAACAGTAACATTTTAGTTTGGAGGGACGGGAAATTATGGATATGAACATCGGTGTGATCAAAGGCGACGGAATCGGTCCGGAGATTGTAGATGAGGCGATGAAAGTGCTCGATAAAACGGCAGAAGTTTACGGGCATCAGATAGAATATACTCAGCTTTTGATGGGAGGAGCATCCATTGATGTAAACGGAGTGCCTCTTACGGAAGAAACATTGGAACAGGCGAAAAAAAGTGATGCCGTATTGATGGGATCGATAGGAGGAGATGCAAAGACATCGCCATGGTATCGTCTGGAACCGTCTAAACGTCCGGAGGCGGGGCTTTTACAGCTTAGAAAGGGGTTAAACCTTTTTGCAAATCTGCGCCCGGCAGTTCTTTACAGTGAATTAAAAGGAGCCTGCCCGCTCAAAGAGGAGATTGCAGAACAAGGTTTTGATATGATGATCATGCGGGAGCTGACAGGCGGACTCTATTTCGGAAAAAGAAGTACGGAAGAAGAAGACGGAGTTCTCGTTGCAAGAGATGAGCTTACATATAGTGAAACGGAGATAAGGCGAATTGCGAAGCGCGGATTTGACATTGCGATGAAACGTCGGAAAAAAGTGACAAGCGTTGATAAGGCGAATGTATTGGATTCTTCAAGATTATGGAGAAAAATTGTTGAAGAAGTTGCGAAAGAATATCCGGAAGTAACGCTTGAACATATGTTAGTGGATAATGCGGCTATGCAGCTTGTGAAGGATCCGGCACAATTTGATGTAATATTAACGGAAAATATGTTTGGTGACATTTTATCTGATGAGGCGAGTATGGTGACCGGCTCAATCGGAATGCTTGCAAGCGCAAGTTTAAACGATACAAAGTTCGGCCTTTACGAACCGAGCGGAGGTTCGGCTCCCGACATTGCGGGAAAAGGAATCGCAAATCCGATTGCTACAATTTTATCGGCGGCGATGATGCTTAGATATTCGTTTGATCTCGATCAAGAAGCAGATGCGATTGAGGCGGCGGTAGAGAAAGTACTCGAGGAAGGATACCGGACGATTGATATTATGTCAGAAGGAATGACGCAGATCGGAACAAAAGAGATGGGAGAACGAATCTGTTCTTATATATAAAACGTGAAAGAGAGGCATAGGATAATGAGAAGCGATACAGTGAAAAAAGGGGTGCAGCAGGCGCCGCACCGTTCTTTATTTAATGCGCTTGGAATGACGCAGGAGGAGTTAGACAGACCGCTGATCGGAGTTGTAAGCTCTTATAATGAGATTGTTCCCGGGCATATGAATCTTGATAAAATTACAGAAGCGGTAAAAATGGGAGTTGCAATGGCAGGAGGAACACCGATTATGGTTCCGGCTATTGCTGTTTGCGACGGTATTGCGATGGGACATATCGGCATGAAATATTCTCTTGTTACGAGAGATCTTATCGCAGATTCAACAGAGGCGCTTGCAATGGCACATCAGTTTGACGGTCTTGTTATGATTCCGAACTGTGATAAAAATGTGCCGGGACTTCTTATGGCTGCTGCGCGTGTCAATATACCTACGATCTTTGTGAGCGGAGGACCGATGCTTGCAGGACATGTAAAAGGGCAAAAGACAAGTTTGTCAAGCATGTTTGAAGCGGTCGGATCTTATGCGGCAGGCAAAATGAACGATGAAGAAATTTATGAATTTGAAAATAAAGCATGTCCGACGTGCGGTTCGTGTTCCGGAATGTATACAGCCAATAGCATGAATTGTCTGACAGAAGCATTGGGAATGGGACTTCGTGGAAACGGAACGATTCCCGCGGTATATTCTGCGAGACTTCAGCTTGCAAAACATGCGGGAATGCAGATTATGGAGCTTGTGAGAAACAATATCCGACCTAGAGATATTATGACGGAAGATGCGATTTTGAACGCTCTTACAGTCGATATGGCTCTTGGATGTTCGACAAACAGTATGCTTCATCTTCCGGCAATCGCACATGAGATAGGAATGGATTTTGAGATTGATTTTGCGAACGGAATCAGTGAGAAGACGCCGAACCTTTGTCATCTTGCTCCGGCAGGCCATACATATATCGAAGACCTTAATGAGGCAGGCGGAGTCTATGCGGTTATGAATGAGCTGAATAAAAAAGGACTTCTTCATACAGATTGTCTGACAGTAACCGGCAAGACAGTTGGGGAGAACATTGCGGGATGCGAAAATAAAAATCCCGATGTAATTCGTCCGATCGATCATCCATACAGTGAAACAGGTGGATTGGCTGTGTTAAAAGGAAATCTTGCACCGGACGGAAGCGTTGTAAAACGATCTGCTGTCTGCGATGAGATGCTTGTACATGAAGGTCCTGCCCGTATTTTTGAAAGTGATGAAGAGGCAACGGAAGCAATCAAAACAGGAAAGATCAATCCGGGGGATGTGATCGTGATCCGTTATGAAGGACCGAAAGGCGGTCCGGGAATGCGGGAGATGCTCAATCCGACTTCGGCGATTGCAGGATACGGACTCGGCTCGGAAGTAGCGCTTATTACAGACGGACGTTTCAGCGGCGCGTCAAGAGGCGCATCTATCGGTCATGTTTCTCCGGAAGCGGCGGTGGGAGGACCGATCGCTCTTGTAGAAGAGGGAGACATTATACAGATTGATATTCCGAATTTATCTTTGAATCTGGCAGTTTCAGAAGAAGAACTGAAGAAGAGAAGAGAAAAATGGCAGCCGAGAGAACCGAAAGTAAAGACCGGATATCTGGCAAGATATGCGTCTATGGTCACATCCGGAAACAGAGGTGCGATTCTGGAAATACCGAAAGAAAAATAA
>ERZ772863.2742-NODE-2742-length-11317-cov-2.396732_pt1 | contig 11317 bp, 6 predicted proteins | sample MGYA00512134_ERZ772863 | MGnify/ENA primary metagenome ERZ772863 (study PRJEB29015, sample SAMEA2737659) | human gut metagenome | biome: human gut; feature: human-associated habitat; material: faeces | place: China | collected 2012 ...
CGACGGTTCCCTCAGGGATGCCTTAAGCCTTTTGGACCAGTGTGTGGCTTTTCATTACGGGAAGGTGCTGACCTATGACAATGCCCTGGAGGTGTTGGGGGCAGTGGATTCCGGTGTGTTCAGCCAGATGTTCGGCGCCATTGTGGAGGGCAGGACAAGGGACTGTATGATACCGACAGATAAAGGGAGCAGCTATTATTATGGAGTTCGGGAATTTATCAAAGAGAAAAGTCTGATGAATATGGATCTGATCTTTGATAAATATCCGAAAGAACTGCTTCCGTTTGATTTCGAGACATATTTTAACTCGGAGATCAACTGTCAGATTGTTACGACAAACTGTCTGACGGGAAAAGCGGAGTATATGACAGAGGATAGTGATAACGACCGTCTGATGAAACTTTGCAGAGCGTCGTCAAGTATGCCTTTGCTTACTCCGATCGTTAATATCGACAATGTTCCGTACCTTGACGGAGGACTGGCGGACTCTGTTCCGATCAGACGGGCACAGCAGATGGAAAATGAAAAGATCGTCGTGATTCTTACGAAAAATCAAGGTTACAGGAAGTCGGTTCTTTCTCCGACGATGCAGAGAGTATATAAAAGAGCGTATAAATCATATCCGAATTTGATCAGGACGATCTTCAGAAGAAGTTTTGAGTATAATAAAACGATGAATTATTTAGATCAGCTTGAAAAACGAGGTGAGATATTTATTCTCAGACCGCAGGTAAAGCCTGTTTCAAGACTTGAGAGAAATAAAGAAACGCTGCATGCATTTTATGAACACGGATATAAGTACACAGAACGAAAGTTTGATGATCTTATGGAATATTTGGAAAAATAAAAGCAGAAATCTTTTTCACGATAAATGAAACGATAGTTTACAAGATGAGAAATGTCGGAAAATCAAAAAGGAGAGGGTATGATGGGAAAAACAGAGACTTTAGAGTATACGCAAAATCGAGAATTATCATGGCTTCGTTTTAATCAGCGTGTGTTGGAAGAGGCGCAGGACGAAAGTGTTCCTCTTATGGAGAGGATGAAGTTTGTCGCAATTTTTACAAGTAATCTTGATGAATTCTTTATGATTCGTGTCGGCAGCCTTTACGATATGGCAGTAGCTGACAGTAAAAAACAGGATATCCGTTCGGGAATGACTCCGAAGCAGCAGTTGGAGGAGATTTATAAAGCGGTAGCTCCTCTTTATAAGGAGAGAGATAAGACATATGCGGAAATAAAAAAGCAGCTTCAGCCGTATGGCGTATGTGGGTTAGATTTTAAAGAATTGGAGCAGCAGGAAAAGAAGTATGTGAAAAAATATTTCAAAGAACAGGTGCTTCCGGTTTTATCGCCTCAGATCGTAGATGCGAACCATCCGTTCCCTCATCTGCTTAATAAAGATATTTACGTCGTGGCGACGCTGAAAATGGAAAATAATGTCATGCTCGGCATTGTGCCTGTGCCACAGTACATTTCGGACGTTCTCTATCTTCCGGGGCATGATGTGCGCTACATCCGAATGGAAAAAGTGATCATGGAATATCTGGAACTTGTTTTTGAACAGTATCAGGTATCTGACAAAAACTATATTTGCGTAACGCGGAATGCGGATATCGCACCGGATGATGAAGCGTTGGCAGATAATGAAGATTTCCGTTATATTATGAAAGAAACACTTCATAAAAGACGTAAAATGGCAGTTGTAAGACTTGAGACAGCCGCTCCGCTCGGAAAAGAGATGGAAAAATATTTCTGCGACCGGTTTAAGATTACGCCGGAATGTATTTTCAGGACGAAAATGCCGATGAAGCTTGGGTTTATTTTCGCAATCGCAGATAAGATTCCCGAATCTATGAGAAAAGCGCTGATCGACGAGCCGTTTACACCTCAGCCTGCCGCTGCGCTTGCCGAAGGGATCAGCGTGATGGAGCAGGTGAAACGCAAAGATGTTTTGTTGTCTTATCCATATGAGAGTATGGATCCGTTTTTGCAGCTTATTAAAGAAGCTGCGTTTCATCCCGATGTTATGACGATCAAGATCACGATCTACCGTCTGGCGAAAAAGGCCCGCCTTGTAGAATACCTTTGTGCGGCAGCCGAGAACGGAAAAGAAGTAACTGTATTGATCGAACTTAGGGCGCGTTTTGACGAGCAGAACAATATTGACTGGTCAGAGCGTCTGGAGGAAGCGGGATGTCGTGTGCTGTATGGATTCGACGGTTACAAGGTTCATTCAAAACTGTGTCTTATCACATACAGGAATCGAAATGAGATCCGTTATATTACCCAGGTAGGAACGGGAAACTATAATGAAAAGACGGCAAAAATGTATACAGATTATTCGCTTATGACATCACATCAGGGAATCGGCGAGGATGCGGCCGTATTCTTTAAAAATATGTCAATCGGCAATCTGGACGGAGAGTATCATCATCTGATCGTTTCACCGTTTAGTCTGAAACGGAAAGTTTTAAGACATATGGATGAGGAAATTCAAAAAGGCGCGGATGGACGTATTATTATGAAAATGAATTCTGTAACGGATATGGATTTTATCCGAAAAGTACAGGAAGCGTCTGCAGCAGGGGTAAAAGTGGATCTGATCGTACGCGGAATCTGCTGTATATTGCCGGGAGTGAAAGAAAATACGGAAAATCTGCGGGTTACGAGCATTGTAGGAAGGTATCTGGAACATCCGAGAGTGTTTGTGTTCGGAACAGGAGAAACGGCGAAAGTTTATATCGGATCGGCAGATATGATGACGAGAAATACAGAGAAACGTGTGGAGGTTGCATGTCCGATTTATGACGATGCAATTAAGAGACGCCTGATCCATGATCTGAAAGTGATGCTTGCAGACAATGTAAAAGCGCGTATTATGACAAGTGACGGTACATATAAGAAAAAAGAAAGAAAAGGAGAAGCGGTCAACGCGCAGGCTGCATTTATGAAGGCTGCGTTGAATGCACGCCCTCCGAAGACGCTTCCGAAAGCAAAAAAGGAAAAAAAATCAATCTTTCAGAAAGTATTCAGCGCATTTGGAAAAAGGAATAGATCGTGTTGAAAAAAGGTGAGAAATACTTTCGGAGCAGGAAAGGAAACTAAATACATTATATGAAAAAACAACTCTATATCGCCGAGAAACCCAGCGTAGGAGTTCGCAAAGGCATTAAAATTAAAGACAAGAAGAGCGGACGGATATTTAGAATCCGACGAAGCAGTGATCACATGGTGCGTCGGACATCTGGTTACGATGAGCTATCCGGAAGAGTATGACCCGGCATTGAAAAAATGGAGTCTTCAGACACTTCCGTTTATTCCTTCGGAGTTTAAATATGAAGTGATCCCGTCAGTGGCGAAGCAGTTTCAGATTGTCAGTTCTCTTTTAAACAGAGAAGACGTTGACACAATTTATGTGTGCACCGACTCCGGACGGGAGGGAGAGTACATTTACCGGCTTGTAGAACAAAAGGCGCAGGTGTCGGGGAAAAAAAGACTTCGCGTGTGGATCGACTCACAGACAGAAGAGGAAATCTTAAGAGGCATACGGGAAGCAAAAGATCTGTCAGAGTATGACAATCTAAGCGCTTCCGCCTATCTTCGCGCGAAAGAAGACTATCTGATGGGAATCAACTTTTCACGTTTGCTTACGCTGAAATACGGAAACAGTATTTCTAATTATCTGAATACGAAATACTCGGTGATTTCGGTAGGACGTGTAATGACATGCGTTCTCGGAATGGTTGTCAGGCGTGAAAGGGAGATACGGGAGTTTGTAAAAACTCCTTTTTACCGTGTGATCAGCACGATCGATGCGTCAGGTCACAGTTTTGAAGGAGAATGGCGGGCAGTGAAAGGCTCGCGGTATTTTGAATCGTTTGATCTGTATAAAGAAAATGGATTTAAGACAGAAGAAAAAGCAAAAGAGCTGATCGCCTATTTGTCGGAAGAAAAGCCGATACAGTGTATCGTTGAGTCTGTGGAGAAGAAAAAGGAGAAGAAAAATCCTCCCCTTCTTTATAATCTGGCCGAACTTCAAAACGACTGTTCGAAGCGGTTTAAGATCAGTCCGGATGAAGCGCTTCGGGTCGTGCAGGAATTATATGAAAAAAAACTTGTTACATACCCGAGGACAGACGCCAGGGTTTTGTCGACGGCAGTTGCAAAAGAGATCAGCAGAAACTTGAACGGGCTGTCAAAATATCCTCCGGCACAGCCGTATTTGCAGGATATCCTTTCTTTTGGAAGTCATAAAAATCTGGCGAAGACAAGATATGTAAACGATAAGCAGATTACAGATCATTACGCTATCATTCCGACAGGACAAGGTTTAGGAGCGCTGAATTCGCTTTCGGCAACGTCTCATAAAGTATATGATCTGATTGTGAGAAGGTTTTTAAGTATTTTTTATCCGCCGGCAGTGTATCAAAAAGTGGCGATCATATCGAAGATAAAGGAAGAGAGTTTCTTTTCCAATTTTAAAGTGCTAGCTGAGGAAGGATATTTGAAAGTGGCAGGCGTTCCGCAGGGAAAACGAAGTGTAAACAAAGGCAAAAGCAGAACCGATGCAAATGAAAAAGAGGAAGATGCAGAACAGACGGCAGATCAGGACCTTGATACGGCGCTGTTTGAAGTGATTAAAACGCTGAAAAAAGGAAGCGTTCTTCCGGTTGGAGCATTAGATATAAAAGAAGGGGAGACGTCGCCTCCGAAACGGTATAATTCAGGATCGATCATCCTTGCTATGGAAAATGCGGGGCAGTTGATCGAGGATGAAGATCTTCGCGCTCAGATAAAAGGAAGCGGTATCGGAACGAGCGCGACCAGGGCGGAAATATTAAAGAAACTGATTCATATTAAATACCTTGCCCTGAATAAAAAAACACAGATCATAACACCGACTTTGCAAGGAGAGATGGTATTTGACGTAGTGGATCATTCGATCAAATCACTTTTAAATCCGGAACTTACGGCAAGCTGGGAAAAAGGTCTTACGTATGTGGCGGAGGGAAGCATTACTCCCGATGAATATATGATGAAGCTGGATCGTTTTATAACGAACAGGACGGTGGGAGTAAAAGGACTCAATAATCAGTATCAGTTAAGAGCCTGTTATGATAAAGCGGCAGGTTATTATAAAAAGAGCCGGTAAACGGCGGAAAAGGAGATAAATATATGAATGCATTGACAGTAAAGGAACTTTATACATTAGAGGAGACAATCGCAAAAGATCTTTTTGACAAAGTGACATATCCGTGGGAAGTCCTTCCGAATATCGGTTCATTTATCAAAGAACTCGGGAATACGTTAAGCAGTGATGAATATGAAAAAAGAGGAGAAGATGTCTGGATCGCAAAGTCAGCTAAAGTTGCGCCTACCGCATGTATTAATGGTCCGGCGATCATCGGGAAAGAAGCGGAAGTGCGTCATTGTGCGTTTATAAGAGGAAACGCGATCGTGGGAGAAGGAGCAGTCGTAGGAAATTCGACAGAGCTTAAAAATGTCGTGCTTTTCAATAAAGTACAGGTACCGCATTATAATTATGTCGGCGATTCTGTTCTCGGATATAAATCTCATATGGGAGCAGGTTCTATCACATCGAATGTGAAGTCGGATAAAAAGCTTGTTGTTGTAAAAACATCGGAAGGAAATATAGAAACCGGCATGAAGAAGTTCGGAGCAATGCTCGGAGATGAAGTAGAAGTAGGATGCGGAAGCGTCCTGAACCCCGGAACGGTTGTAGGAAGTCACAGCAATATTTACCCACTGTCTTCTGTAAGAGGATTTGTTCCGGCAAACAGTATTTATAAAAACAAAAGCGAAGTCGTAGAAAAATATTAATACAGGCAAGACAGACAAACCGATGTGGATAAAAACAGAAGTGTCGTAAAAATAGCGGCATATAAGGGGGAAAGGAAAAAAGAGATGAAGAAGATCGGATTTATCGGTGTGGGGATCATGGGAAAATCCATGGTGCGTAATCTTATGAAAGCAGGGTATGAACTTCATATTTATGCCCGGACAAAAGCAAAAGTCGAGGACGTGATCGGGGAAGGAGCGATCTTTCATGAAACGATTTCCGAGTGCGTAAAAGACTGCGAGGCAGTGATTACGATCGTAGGATTTCCGCAGGATGTAGAAGAAGTATATTTCGACAGCGGAAATATTTTGGACAGTGCGAAAAAAGGTGCATATTTGATCGATATGACGACCACGAGTCCGCAGATTGCCGAAAAGCTGTATGAAGAAGGAACAAAACGGGGATTTCATGTGCTTGATGCGCCGGTCACAGGCGGAGATACGGGGGCAAGAGAAGGAACTCTTTCTATTCTTGTCGGAGGCGATAAGAGCGATTATACGAACTGTCATGAACTGTTTGAAGCAATGGGAACGAATATTAATTACGAAGGTTCGGCAGGATGCGGACAGCATTGCAAACTTGCAAACCAGATCATGATCGCGGGAGCTCTTTCCGGTGTATGCGAAGCGCTGACATATGCAAAAGAAAAGGGACTTGACCTGAATGTGTTCTCGAAATCCGTAGCGACAGGGGCAGCCGGAAGCAGACAGTTTGATCTGTTCGGACCAAAGATCATAGAAAAAGATTATGCGCCGGGATTTTTTATGAAGCATTTTATTAAAGATATGAAGCTGGCGCTCATCGAAGCAAACAGAAGCGGTTTAAATCTCGAAGTTTTAAGCCAGGTTCTTGCCATTTATGAAGAGCTTGAAGCAGACGGCAACGGAGATCTCGGAACACAGGCACTTATCAAGTATTACGAGTAAAAGCAAACTATACAGGACGCGGACAGAAAGGGTAGAGAGGACTATGCTGGAGATCAAAGAATTGACAAAATATTATGGAAAGAATCTGGCGGTAGATCAAGTGACGTTTACCGTCCCTAACGGTCAGGTAGGGGTTCTTTTAGGGCCGAACGGATCGGGAAAATCAACGATCATCAAAAGCATTGCCGGTTTATTGCGGTATCAGGGTGAAATTCGTATTAAAGGGATTCCTGCCCGGCAGATTCCTGCGAAAAGGAAGTTTGCTTATGTTCCGGAGATTCCGAATATGTTCGATGCGCTGACGGTAAGGGAGCATATCGAATATGTGAGAATGGCATATGACAGTGAAATTACAGACGAGGAGATCGAAAAGATACTTAAAGCGTTTGAGATGGATGACAAGCAGGATAAGCTTGGCAATGAATTATCAAAAGGAATGATGCAGAAAGTGAGCATATGCTGTGCCCTTGCGGTAAAGCCGGAAGTCATCCTTCTTGACGAACCGATGGTCGGACTTGATCCGGCGGCGATCAAGATGCTGAAAGATGTCGTGTTAAAACTGCGTGATAACGGAGCGACAGTTCTTATCAGTACGCATATGCTTGAGATGGTAGAGAACTTGTGGGATGTGATGATCGTCATGGAACAAGGGCATATTGCCGGTTCTTACACAAAAGCAGACGCGCAGGGAAAAGAGCTGGATGAACTGTTCTTTGAGATGACAGGCGGTGAGAAAGCATGAAAGCGTTAATATATTTGATAAAGAGAACAGCGGCAAATAACCTGAAAAAGGCAGTCAGAAAACCGACGACGCTTCTTGCGTTGATCTTTGGGGCCGCCTATGGAATCTTTCTTATCGTGATGCTTGGAACACTTGCGGTTACAGTTCGGATCGATTCTGTTCAAGGACTTGTCATTCTTGTGACGGTGTGGACGATCTACATTACAGTAGGAAACTTTATGTCCTATGCTTCTCGAAAAGGAATCTTGTTTCGGCCGGCTCATTCTCAGTTCGTATTTCCCGCTCCGATCAGCCCCAAACTTGTTTTGATACAGGGAGCGTGGATGAATTATCTGATGTCATTTTTCATATGGATCGTGTTGGCGATCGGAGGCTTGACGGTTTTTCATGTGGAATGGTGGAAGATGCTTTTCTTCTTTCTGATAGGATGCGGCGTAGAGTGTGCGGTAGAACAATCTGTTATGATCATTTTATATACGAATGATAAGCTTCCGCAAAAATTGATAAAAGGGATCTGCTTCGGAATGAAAGTGTTTTTGATTGCATTTACGTTGATGATCGTACTTTATTTTAAAGAAAAAGGTCTGTCAGTAGAAAGCGCTCTTTCGTTTATCAACTGGCCGGTCCTTCAGATGATTCCGGTAGTCGGATGGCAGATTGCGGTATACAGGTTGGTTTTACTCGGTCCGACAACTCTGAATGTAATTTGTACTGTGATCTATTCGGTGTTTACGGTGTTCATTGTTGCGGCGGCGTTCAGAATGAAATGTGACGGCGGATATTATGAAGAGGCGGCGAAATTCGCAGACGATTATGCAGAACTGAAAAAGAGGCAGAAAAGCGGAGAATTTGTGACAAATACCGGGACGAAAAAGCGAAGGTTTCGCCGTGTAGAGAGTAAGATTACAGCAAAAGGAGCAAGAGCGATTTTTTACAGGCAATTTCTGGAATATAAGAAAGAAAAATATTTTATTTTCACGAAAATGACAGTTCTTTCGGCAGTCGTTGCGTTTATTTTCGCGTATTCTCTCCAAAAATCGGTGTCAGACAGCAGTATGGCGGGCTTTATTTTGTTGGGAGTTGTCGCGTATGTGGCGCTTATTATGAGCGGTTACACAGGAAAATGGGAAAGCGAGTTGAAAAATCCGTATATTTTTCTTATTCCTGACAGTCCGCTGAAAAAAATGTGGTATGCGACTCTTATGGAACATGTAAAGGCATTTGCGGACGGATGTATCATCTGCATTCCTATTGGGATTTTTTGGCATGTTCCGGTAATAGAGATCATTTACTGTATTTTGATCTACACCGTTTTGCAGGCAGACCGCCTGTATACAATGGTGATCGTTCAGAGCCTTCTCGGGGAAGTATTCGGAAAAACAGGGCAAAGTCTGCTTAGAATGTTTATCCAGATGGCGCTTTTAGGAGTCGGAGCCGGTGTCGGAGTGTTGGCGGCAGTGTTGATCAGTCAAACGTTGATCTTTCCGATCGTATTGATCTATGGATTGATGATCACGGTTGCGATGGGCGCGATCGCATTACTTAGATTTGATACGATGGAACAGTTTGTATAAAAACAGACGGTAAGAAAAATTTTATGAAAAACTATTTTTAAGATAAAAGGAGGAGATCGGATGTTAGATGATAAATATGTAACGATGGAAATTGAAAAAGTAAAACATATCGCCCTTGTGGCGCATGACGGTAAGAAAAGAGAACTTGTAGACTGGTGTGAAAAAAACAAAGAGATACTGAAAGGGCATTTTTTATGCGGAACAGGAACAACGGCGCGTCTTATCGCTGAGCGAACAGGGCTTCCGGTAAAAGGATACTGTAGCGGTCCGCTTGGCGGAGATCAGCAGATTGGAGCGAAGATCGTAGAAGGGCAGATTGATTTTATGATCTTTTTGTGGGATCCATTGGAAGCACAACCCCACGATCCGGATGTAAAAGCGCTGCTGCGTATTGCTGTCGTATACGATATTCCGATTGCAAATAATCTTGCGACTGCGGACTTTATGCTTCATTCAAAATATATGAACGAGTCATACAGCAGACAAATAGAAAACTTTGATAAGAAGGTGCAAAACCGGGTCGAGGAGATGAAGTGACAGGAGATGTACTGACAAGATAAAACGGGAAGATAAACGGGCATAATAGAAAAAAGTAACAGTTGACACGGGTCTTAGACCCGTGTTATTCTATAAAAAGATACTTTAATGCTTTAAAGTGTTACGCTTTAAAGTGGTCTAAAGGATAAAACGGCAGAGAGAGGGAAAAAAGATGGGAATTAAAATTATACTGCTTATTATTTTTTTCGCAGTGATGGCGGCAGTGGGAATTTATTCGAGAAGACATGTTACAAGTGTAGACGGTTTTGTTCTGGGAGGAAGATCGGTAGGACCGTGGCTGACGGCATTTGCATATGGAACATCGTATTTTTCGGCAGTTGTATTTGTCGGATATGCCGGACAGTTTGGATGGAAATACGGAATTGCCAGTACATGGATCGGCATCGGAAATGCATTAATCGGAAGCCTTCTGGCATGGGTAGTTCTCGGAAGGCGTACAAAAGTGATGACACAGCATCTTGGATCAAGGACGATGCCGGATTTTTTCGGAGAACGGTACAAGAGCAAATCACTTAAGATTACGGCATCTGTGATCGTGTTCGTTTTTCTGATCCCGTACACGGCTTCGGTGTATAACGGTTTGTCACGTTTGTTTGCGATGGCTTTTAATATTCCGTATACGTGGTGTGTCGTGACAATGGCAGCGTTTACGGCGCTCTATGTTATCCTGGGCGGATATATGGCTACGGCAATCAATGATTTCATACAAGGAATCATTATGCTGATCGGAATTGTGGCTGTGATCGCGGCGGTTCTGAATGGACAGGGCGGATTCATGAATGCAATAGCAGAAATGGCGAAGATACCAAGTGATGTTCCCCTGACACAAGGACAGCCGGGAGCGTTTACATCTTTTTTTGGTCCGGATCCTGTCAATCTTCTGGGCGTTGTTCTTCTTACTTCGCTTGGAACATGGGGACTTCCGCAGATGATCGGGAAATTTTATGCGATCAAAGATGAAAAATCGATCAGTACGGGAACTATTATTTCAACTATATTTGCAATTATTATCTCAGGTGGATGTTATTTTCTCGGAGGATTCGGAAGACTGTTCGACAGTCCCGAGATTTACGATAAAGCGGGCGGAGCGGTCGTTTATGACAGTATTATACCGCATATGCTTTCCATGCTTCCGGATCTGCTTATAGGGGTTGTTGTTGTGCTTGTGCTTTCTGCGTCAATGTCAACTCTTTCCTCCCTTGTGCTGACATCCAGTTCTACACTGACGCTCGATCTTTTGAAAGATAATATTATGAAAAAAATGAGCGAGAAAAAGCAGATTGTGACAATGCAGGTTTTAATCGTGTTTTTTATTGTTGTCTCAGTTGTGATCGCGCTTGATCCGCCGACCTTTATCGCACAGCTTATGGGCATTTCATGGGGCGCGTTAGCCGGGGCGTTTTTAGCTCCGTTTTTGTATGGTTTGTATTGGAAAGGCGTTACCCGTGCGGGTGTATGGGCAGGGTTTATAACAGGAGTCGGACTGACTGTTGCGAATATGTTTTTTGGATTTATAAAATCTCCGATCAATGCAGGCGCAATGGCAATGATCGCAGGACTTTTGATTGTGCCTTTTATCAGTTTGATCACACCGAAGCTGAAAAAAAGCGAGATAGAAGACGTTTTTATCTGTTATGATGAAAAAGTAACGATT
>ERZ772863.2753-NODE-2753-length-11254-cov-3.977409_pt1 | contig 11254 bp, 8 predicted proteins | sample MGYA00512134_ERZ772863 | MGnify/ENA primary metagenome ERZ772863 (study PRJEB29015, sample SAMEA2737659) | human gut metagenome | biome: human gut; feature: human-associated habitat; material: faeces | place: China | collected 2012 ...
GGTGGAATTATTCTTCGCAACTGATCTGGAAATCACATTGGCGCTGGAATCTTCTCCATTTAAATTCACCACAAATCCGCTCTCTGCATGCTGATCGCCATGGGTCAACAGACGTTCCCGGATGATCAGCTTGGCACCTGCCGCCAGATCTGCTTTGGTCATACGCTGAGTAGAGTCTACACCCTTAATCTGGACCATTTCCATCTCCATGTAACTGTTCTCATCCATGGTCACTTCCGTCACCGGGTTCAGGATCCTCTTCCCTTTACCATCGCCCTCGCCGTAATGCTTCTCTACATATTTTACCTTGGCGTTCTTGCCCAGCCAGAAACGGTGAATGCCGTCATGTCTGGAATCCTGGTCGCCACCGTTGTGGATACCGCAGCCTGCCACGATCACCACATCAGCATCATCCCCGATATAGAAGTCATTGTAAACCACTTCCTTTAAGCCGCTGGCGCTTAATACCACCGGAATATGCACGCTCTCATGCTTTGTACCCGCCTTAATGCGGATGTCAATTCCCGGCTTGTCCGTCTTTGTGGTAATGTCAATATTGGCGGTTGTATTTCTTCCTGCCATCTGACCGTTGGCACGAATATTGTAAGCTCCCTCCGGCACTCCGTGAAGGTCAGCCACTTCCTCTAATAATCTCTCTTCGATCTGATCCATCCTTATGTCCTCCCTTACTGCACGGAATCAAGGAAACCGGAGCAGGCATCCACTGCAGAAGCCGTTCCCATGATCTTTGGCATGATCTCATCCCTTGTACCCTGATCTACGATTTTTCCGTCTGCGATCACAACGATCTCATCGGCAATATTTAAAATACGCTCCTGATGGGAAATGATCAGGATGGAACCCTTTGTATTCTGGCGCATACGCTCAAATACCTGAATCAGGTTCTGGAAGCTCCAAAGGTCGATTCCCGCCTCAGGCTCGTCAAATACGGACAGCTTTGCCCCTCTTGCAAGAATGGTGGCAATCTCAATGCGCTTTAATTCGCCTCCTGACAGGCTGCCATTGACCTCACGGTTAATATAATCCTTGGCACAGAGTCCTACCTCGGATAAATACTGACAGGCCTCGGACACGGTAAGCTTCTTGCCGGAAGCCAGACGTAGAAGATCGATCACCTGAACTCCCTTAAAGCGAACCGGCTGCTGGAATGCAAATCCCATACCTAATTTTGCACGTTCATGAATATCTAAATTGGTGATACCCATCTTTGCACGGTCTGTAATGCTCTTTTCTGTAATGTCCTCCCCGTCAAACCAGATCTTTCCCCCTGTGGGATGCTCGATTCCCATGATCAGTTTAGCCGTGGTGGATTTACCGCCGCCGTTGGGTCCTGTGATCACCACAAATTTCCCATCATCTACTGTCAGGCTTATATCCTTGATAATGCCCTTTTCTCCTTTGTCGTCATTTACTTCAAAGGAGAGATGTTTTAGTTCCAGCATCTGCTGTCCCCCCACCTTTCTTTATTATTCCAAATAATAGTTTTCCGTTTATCTTCTCCAAAATATCCGGAAAGCAAAAACAGGAAGCCAGTTTCCTGACCTCCTGCTCATCTCCTGCAGAAGAAGGGAGTCGAACCCTCAAGGTATTACTACCACACGGACCTGAACCGTGCGCGTCTGCCAATTCCGCCACTTCTGCATCTCTGCGTTGCTATTTTCTCAAGCAACGTAGATGATTATATCGTAAAACATATTGTTTGTCAACAGTAATTTTGAATTTTTTGAAAAGTGGAAGGTTTTGTAAAAAATATAAAATTTAAACCACCTGCTGACCGGTCAGTTCGTATCGGCTTTTACAAAGTTTCGATAAACCGTCCGAAAGCAATTCTTCCCTTTTTTGTATTCTTATATACACCGGCGCATTCCAAAACCTGGACAAACACTTTTCCAATTTCTTTCTGCAGAATGGCATGGATGTTATCCTCTGTTATTTCATAGGATCCAAGCCAGGAATCCACCCAGTCTGCATGCTTTTCGATCTGCGGATTGCTGCGGACATCCTGCTTTTCAAGGATATATTGTTCCAGAAGCGCCATTTCCTTTTTCAGCCGCGCCGGCAAAACAGCCAGTCCCATTACTTCGATCAGGCCGATGTTTTCCTTCTTTATATGGTGAAGGTCTGCAGACGGATGATATACCCCCCACGGGCACTCATCCGTTGTGACATTGTTTCGAAGTACCAGATCCAGTTCATACAGATTTCCATGCATTCTTGCGATTGGAGTAATCGTATTGTGCGGTGTTCCGTCTGTTTCACTAAAAATGAAAGCTTCCTTATCGGTATATCTGCGCCATGCAGTAAGGATATGATCTGCTGCCAGAGTAATCCTTTCTGTATCGGTTCCTCTTAATCGGATAACAGACATGGGCCATCTCACGATACCGGCTGTCAGATCCTCATATCCCGGAATGACAAATTCACTCTCATAAGGTGCCTTTGCCATTGCAAAGACATAGCCACCACCCTGAAAATGATCATGGCTTAAAATGGAACCACCTACGATTGGAAGATCCGCGTTGGAGCCGGCCGTATAGTACGGGAACATCTTTACAAATTCCAATAGTTTTCTAAATACAGCCTGGTCAATCTTCATTGGCCGGTGCGCTTCATTGAAAATGATGCAGTGTTCATTGTAGTAAACATACGGAGAATACTGTAGGAAATACTGTTCTCCGCCCAGTTTGATCGAGATCACCCGGTGGTTCTGCCTTGCCGGATGAGAAAGATTTCCTGCAAACCCTTCGTTCTCTTTGCATAAGAGGCAGCTTGGATATCCGGTACTTTTTACTGCGCCGGCCCGGGCAATGTCTCTCGGATCTTTTTCCGGCTTAGACAGGTTAATGGTAATATCTATCGGACCATACTCGGTATCCGTTACCCATTTTTCATCTTTTTCGATGCGGTCTGTACGGATATAATTTGTATCCTGGCTCAATTTATAGAAATAATCTGTGGCCTTTTTTCTGTCTTCCTGGTAAAGGCTTTGAAACCTGGATCTGACAACAGACGGCAGCGGAGTTAACAGCCCCATGATCCTGGTATCAAATAGATCTTTCCAGGCGATGGTATCTTCTTCCAGAATTCCCTGCTGATGAGCATAAGAGACCATATCTTCCAGAATTTCAGCTAATGGCCGGCTTTTCAGGATTTCTTCTTCATGAAACTCCGAAAGACGAAAGAGGTCTAATAACTGATTTGTCACAAAAATCTGATCATCCTCCGATACCAGACCACATTTTAAGCCATAAGCCACAAGTTCATTGATCTGTGTATTGATCATAGCAGTCTTCCCCCTTTAATCAGCTTTGTACCCATGTGGATGGGCCTGATGCCATTTCCAGGCAGTCTCAATAATCACTTTGAGGTCCGCATACTGTGGTTTCCATCCCAGGACAGCTTTCGCTCTTCCGCTGGAAGCAATCAGCGTAGACGGGTCTCCGGCTCTTCGTGCTTCTTCCTTTGCAGGGATCGGATGTCCGGTTACTTCTCTGGCCGTTTCCACAACCTCTTTCACGGTAAAGCCGACTCCGTTTCCAAGGTTAAAGATATCGCTCTTTCCGCCGTTTCGCAGATAGTTCATAGCCAGAATATGTGCCTGAGCGAGGTCATTGACATGGATATAATCCCTTACGCAGGTGCCATCTTTTGTATCATAATCCGTACCGAAAATGGAAATATACTCTCTCTGGTGGTTCGGTACCTGAAGGATCAGCGGGATCAGATGTGTTTCAGGATTATGCGCCTCACCAATTTTTCCATTCGGATGCGCGCCACAGGCGTTAAAGTAGCGCAGGGAAACATATCTTAAATTGTGTGCGATGGAGGTCCAGTGGAACATTTTTTCCATGGACAGCTTCGTTTCGCCATAGCAGTTGGTCGGAACAGTCGGATCAGTTTCCAGGATCGGAATGCTCTCAGGCTCTCCATACGTTGCCGCTGTGGACGAAAAGACGATCTTGTCAATTCCATGAGCCACCATGCTCTCCAAAAGCACCTCGGTACCGCATAAATTATTACTGTAATACTTAAGCGGGTCCTTCATGCTTTCCCCAACCTGGGAACTTGCTGCAAAGTGAATGACACCGTCGATATCTTCTTTTTCAAATACAGAATCCATAAAAGCTCTGTCCCGGATATCGCCCTGGTAAAATTTAGCTTCTGGATGAACAGCTTTCCTAAATCCAGTAAGAAGATTGTCAACAATTACAACATTTTCACCTGCATCGATCAGCTCATATACCGTGTGAGATCCGATATAACCGGCTCCACCTAATACCAAAATACTACCCATCTTCATGTCCTCCTTCTATAAAACTTTCACACCACCGTATTTACGGATCTTGAGCACCTGGCAGGTGCCTTCACCGAATATATCTTCCATTGCTTCCCGGTAATCTTCCACCATATTCTCTGGAACAAATGCCTGGATCGTTCCTGCAAACCCGCCGCCATGCACCCGGCTGGCTCCCTGTTTGCCCAAAACCATGTCACTTACAGCCAGCGCTACCGAAAGGTTCTGATGGCGGATATACCGGCTGGTATAAACATTCTGCAAATATTTATAAGAAGAATTCCCAGATTCTTTTACCAGTTCCAGAAACTCTGAAAAATGATCCTGTTTTAATGCTTCCGCTTCCTGCTGCACTCTTTCTTTCTCATTCATAAAATGAATGGCCCGAAGAAGCGCTCGGTCACCGGCTTTTTCCCGGATCTGTGGTATGTCTCTCAGAATATCCTGTTTGGATACCTCGCCCAACACTTCTTTACCAAAGAATTCGGCAACCTGCTTCATTTCCTGTGGGATTGCTGCATAATCCGGGGTTAAATCTGCGTGAGAACCCTTTGTATCGGTGATACATAAGCTGTATCCATGAGCATCCAGGTTAAGCTGTACCTGCTCGATCTTTGGCCGTTTCACATCAGCAAAATTAATATGGACCAAGCTTCCAACAGAACATGCCATCTGATCCATCAGTCCGCATGGCTTGCCGAAATAAACATTTTCCGCATACTGGCCAATTTTCGCGATTTCTACCGCGGATATTTCGTTATTGTTATAAAGGTAAGAAATGATCGTTCCAATCAGTGTCTCAAACGCTGCGGAAGAGGATAAACCGGCGCCAATTAACACATCACTTGTAATATACGCCTGAAATCCACCTATGCTGTACCCGTTGATCTGTATCTTCGCGAGAACGCCACGGATCAGTGCGGCGGTTGTTCCCTCCTCGGATTTACGCTTATCCAAATCATCAATATCGACCGTAATTTCCGATGCATAGCCATCCGATAAAATCGTTACCCTCGGCCGGTTTAACTTTTTGACTATAGCAATGGCATCGCGGTTAATGGATGCTGCCAGCACTTCCCCGTGCTGATGATCTGTATGGTTTCCTCCGATTTCGCTTCTGCCCGGTGCACTGAATATCTCTACTTCATCCGCACCGAACGTGGCATTATACTGGTAAAGTGCCTGCTCATAACGCTTTTTCTCATACGGAATAATATACAGATCCGCATAAATCTCAGTTAATCGTTCATCTAACCGTCCTTCATGGATTGCCTCAATGATCTTGTTCGTTCTCATAATCCATCCACCTTTTGCTTTCCGAAAGCCATTTCTGGTTCTGTCTTAATCCATTTTCTTTTCTGATGCATACGGGAAATCTACTTTCATATCCCGGAAATAATACTCTTTATCCCGATCACTGATTTCTCTTAAAATCCTGCATGGATTTCCTACTGCTACTACATTGGCCGGAATATCCCTTGTTACCACACTGCCGGCCCCGATCACGGTATTATCGCCAATGGAAACACCCGGCAAAATGGCAGCATTACTGCCGATCCACACATTTTTACCAATGTAGATCGGTAGGGAATAATGCGCTGCCATTTCCCTGTAGTGTGGATCGACCGGATGCCCAGTTGTGCAGATGGTCACATTGGGGCCGATCATTGTCAGGTCTCCAATGTGTACCTCTCCATCATCAATGATTGTCAGATTAAAATTTGCATAGAAATAATCACCTAAATATACATGCTTCCCGTAAGACATATGGAGCCCATCTTCGATATACACATGATCCCCACAAGAACCAAGCAGTTCCTTTAAAATTTTTAGCCGCCGATCCTGATCTCCCGGTCTGCAGTGATTATAATCAAACATCAATTCTTTGCAGTCTTTCCGCTCATTTTCCAGGCGTTCTTCTATCTCCTGATTGACTGGATCTACATGCCCGGATTCATAAAACAGCATGCCTGCTTTTATACGTTCTTCCAGATTCATTTTTCATTCCCCATACAATACACAGATGTTTCCATTTCGTTTCACACGATGGTTATTTTTCCGGTTGCGCGGAGGCTTAGCAGATGGCAAAGGAATAGGAAATAACATTTTCTGCATTGATGCGGTATGGCTCTTCCACGTCACTTCCCCAGCTGTCAATTCCACCAACACCTCTTACTGCGCCACAAACGCACAGAACAGTCCTTCTTGCCGGCGGCAGTTCTTCATAGTGTGTTGCGTTTTCAATCTCTTCTGCTGTATATGGCAGGCAGGAAAAAGCAAACGGCTCGTCTGTTTTTTCAATTTTTAAGATCTGCAAAGAATAATCCCTTCTGCTGTTATCAAGACTCGTATATCTCGTAACCTCCAGCCAGTCCGTATCCATATGCATTCCACAATCCTGCGGAACAAGGTATGGGGTAAGGCTTAAATCACTCACCTGATATACCCCTTTTACAGCGCCTGCTTTCCGGTCCGGATAGGTTTCTCCGGATAAGCCCTCATACATGTAGCTGTCTGCAAGTGTCGGCATAATGAATCTCATGCCAAACACAGGAAGCTCCGGGAGACCCTTTACTCCGTGGTATTCTACATCCACCCTGATTTTTCCGTTTCCGGTCACAGTATAGCTTACCAGAACCGTCGCGGAAGGATTGCTGATGGTCTTATAGGTGAATTTTACAATGATCTCATCTGCAGATACATCGCCCTCATAGATATTATTGTCCGGAGCATACTGCTTCTGCATTTCACCGTCCATGATGACTTCGACATTCTGACAGTCGATAAACGTATCTGCTGCCATCCAGCTGCCGCTTTTAATATGGAATTTGCTTCCTCGGTCGTTATCTGTCAGTGCTCTCCAGAAGGTCGGCTTAGGGCAACGGTACAGCCATTCATAGCCGTTTTTTACAATAGACTCCAAACCGCCCTGAGCATAAGAGAACGTATAGTCGAACCCTTTTCCGTGTACACCGAGCACATAGTCACCATAAACCACTCTCAATTTCCCATTATCTGTATAAACCATAATAATACCTCACTTCCTGCATAGCCGGCTTCTCCACACGGTTTGCAAATACAATTCCATCTCCTGAAAATTCATAATCGGAAGGTCTGTCATCAAAGTCTCCACCATAGCGGAGCACTTCTTTCCCCGTAACTTCATCCTTTACATAAAGTGCTTGATCAATAAAGTCCCAGATAAATCCACCATGGTACATGTCATATTTATCAATCAGGTGCATGTAGGTGCCAAGTCCACCCATGGAGTTTCCCATGTCATGCATGAACTCACATAAGAGGTAAGGCTTTTTTGGATCATTGTCCAAATATTCTTCGATCTCATACGGCTTTGCATACATACGGCTTTCCACATCGGAAATTGTGTCTTCATAAGCTCTGTTATAGAAGGAGCTTTCATAATGGATCAGGCGGCCGTCTTGTTTCTCTTTATAATAGGTGTTCATGGCCTCGATATCATCCCCAGCATAGGACTCATTTCCCAGGGACCAGAATAAAATGGCGGTATGGTTTTTAAACGTTTCAAAGTTGCTTCTGGCTCTGTCTACCACAGCCTCTTTCCACTGCGGGATTGATCCCGGCACGTTGCAGGAAGGTTCGATCGCACCAAGCTTCTGGAAGGTTCCGTGGCTTTCTAAGTTGTTTTCAGCCATCATATAGATTCCTGCTGCGTCGCACATATAATACCACGGGATCTGATCCGGATAATGGCAGGTGCGCACGGCATTGATATTATTTCTTAAGATGCATTCAATATCGGATTTCATTTCGTTCATACTGATGCAGCGGCCTGTTTTAGGGCTCCACTCGTGACGGTTCACACCGGTCAGGACCAGGCGTTTCCCATTTAAATGGATCACCTTGTCGATCACATCGATCCGTCTAAAGCCGATGTCATACGGTACTACTTCAGCCAGATTTCCGCTTTCATCCGTCAGCTCCACATATGCATGGTAGAGATACGGGTGATGGTTGTCCCAGGCTTTTACCTGCGCATCATCTGTCTGAATTTCTTCAGTGTAGATTCCGTTTTTCTCCTGCAGGGCAGCAGATTTTTCCAGCACAACACTGCCTTCCTGATCCTTTAACACAAACCGGGCATTGATTTTACGGTTCTCTGGTGCGGATACTTTCAGATTTACGGATAATTTGCCGCTCGCATTATCCTTATACAATTCCGGGCGGAACCACACATCCTCCAGATGGATCTCAGGAACCGCACGCAGGGTAACATTTCTGAAAATTCCAAAAAAGCGGAAGAAATCCTGATCTTCCAGGAATGCTGCCGTACTCATCTTATGCACCTGTACCGCCAGTACATTGCCCTTTTCCCGGAGGAATGGCGTCAGATCAAACTCGGAAGGAGTAAAGCTATCCTCTGCATATCCTACGAACTGACCGTTCAGCCACAGATACATTGCCTCTTCCACGCCTTCAAAGCAGATACGGACTCTCTTAGAGCACAGCTCCGGATCCAGATCAAAGCGTTTGATATAGGAACCTACCGGATTATACTCAGCTTCGCTGAACATTCCGGCTCCGTCTCCGGTGCTCTCCATGCTGTAGGCGCCTCTGCGGTATTCTTTTCCCTCCCATGGGTACATGGTATTGATGTAGCGGATCTTATCATATCCAGCCAGTTCAATATGGCCCGGCACCATGATCTTATCAAAGTTTTTCGCATCAAAATCCTCTTCATAGAAGTTTTCCGGTCTGCTCTTAACATTCTTACTGAAAACAAATTCCCACTGTCCATTTAAAGACTGGATCAGTGCGTTTTCCTTCTTTTCCAGTGCTTCGTAGCTTTCATAATAAGTATGATCGCTGTGCGCTTCCAGCTGATTTACCCGGAATACTTCCGGATTATCCAACCATTTCATATCTGAATTCATGTTCTATCTTCTCCTTTTCTAAAATAAGCCCCTAAAGAAAACTTTAGAGGCTATTGATTTATGATTCCTGCATATTTTCAATTAATTCGCGGTTTGCACCCTCCACATTTAAGAAGGAAAGGATAACCGTAATGATGATATCAAAGATAAATGGCAGCCAGAGGTACATAAAATACATCATTTTGATACAGCTGGCCGGCTGAACCGCGTTGTCCATATTGATATATCCACTGATGTCAAGCAGCCATCCGGAAAGAGCAATACCGATACCGCCGCCAAGTTTTATACCCATGGAAGTGCATGAGAACATGGAACCATCAATACGTTTTCCGCTCTTTAAATAGGTATACTCGGAACACTGTGCAATAACAGCACTCATATCTCCCTGCCACGGACCTTCACCTAAGGAGGTCATTGCGATAAATAACAACATCAACGGGATACTTCCCATATAACCTGCAAACACTACCAACAGACGGGAGAAGCTTGCAAATACATAGCTGTATTTGTTCAGCTTGTACATTCCATTTGCCTTTGCTACCAGCATTGGTGTGATCGCCAGAGCAATGATCAGAGGGATATTGTTAGCCCAGGAGAACACACCAAATAAATTCTTATTTAAAAGAACATAGGTCATAAAGAAAATTCCCACATTAACCATTGCTGCACGAAGCTGCTGCAGAATGTAGATCACACAAATCATGGAAAAATACTTGTTCTCAAACAGCAGCTTTACAGTCTGCTTGAAAGAAAGCTTATCATCCTCAATCCCCATAGAACCATTAGATTTCAATTCTTCTTCCGGAAGTTCTTTTACGGAAAATACAGCAAGCGTATTGGTGATGATACCGATCACACAGTAAATGAGCGCAATGATTCTCCATGCTGCTGCACCGTTACCAAGAAGCTCAACTGCTCCTACAGTAATAGACTGAATTGCAAGGTTTGTAGCAAAGGAAAACATGAAACGGAAAGAACCCATCTGCACTCGTTCTTTACTGTTCTTTGTTACCAGAGAAGTCAGTGCTGCATATGCGATGTTATTTGCCGTATAGAATACTGCGTTTAACAGGGTATAGCAAATAAAGAACCAGGCATACTGCGCAGTTTTACCCATATTAGTAGGGATCGCAAAAACTCCGTAGAGCGTGATAGCACAGCCAAAGAAACCATAAAACATCCAGGGTCTTGCCTTACCCATTTTGCTCTTTGTCCGGTCGATCATGGTTCCAAAAAAGATATCCGTTATACCATCAAATAATTTGGATACTGCAATTAATGTGCCAACGATTCCTGAATTTAAGCCAATTGTATTTGTCAGGTAAATCATGACAAAAGATGACAGGAACGCATAAACTACGTTTCCTGCGATATCACCACTTCCGTACCCCACTTTGTTATGCCATTTCAGGTATGTCTTCTCTTCCATTTTAATCCCCTTTTCATATAATAGTCTTTGTCATCCTGCCTTTTCAATACGTTGTAACTACTATACAAAAATGCGTGGGAAAACTCCATATCTTTTATGAGACAGAATGTGCACAAAATGATAGGGGTTACATACTCCCACCACTCAATTACTGATGAATTAACATATCGTAAACAGTTTTCGATACAAATCTAAAATACTGGGAAATCATCAAAACAATTGCTATAAAACAGAGTGTTTTCCATAACAGGATATGCCACATTTTCCCCCACTGCTTTGTATTTTTCTATTTTACAGTGTCAAAATACCCGATAATTCCTATGCATACGTCTTTCTTCATTGGCGACCACAGCGTATGCAATTTCATTTTATACATCTGACTATTATTTTCCACTGTCGCTTTTATCTTCACAGAGATTTCTTTATTTTGTACAGATGTCTGGTGTAACAAAACCCGAATATATTGAACATCTTCTTCATTTACTCCGAATTCTTTGAACAGATCAATTTTCGGATTATTTCTCTGACATAATATCTGCTGATTTCCGTTTAATATAGTAAGCTGACCTGAAACCGCATTGTAATCAATCGAATTCA
>ERZ772863.2763-NODE-2763-length-11207-cov-2.852044_pt1 | contig 11207 bp, 8 predicted proteins | sample MGYA00512134_ERZ772863 | MGnify/ENA primary metagenome ERZ772863 (study PRJEB29015, sample SAMEA2737659) | human gut metagenome | biome: human gut; feature: human-associated habitat; material: faeces | place: China | collected 2012 ...
TCCTATAAGCCCCCCTTTATGGTGGTTACCAGGGTGTTCTGGCTGTTGAAGACTCGATGGCTTCGTGGCGTTTGAGCTCGCGGCGCATGGTTTGTGAGTTGAGCCAAGCTGCTTGCCAGCCGCGGATGGGGTAGTGCGTCTGGTCGAGCTCAAACTGCGTATAGCCGCAGGCGTTGATGATCGTCGTTCCACACACATACTGACGCTCGCGCTGAAAATCGCAACCGTAGCTTTGGTGCACATGCCCGTGCACCATGTAGTCGGGATTCCAGGATTCGAGTGCTGTGTTAAAACACTCGAATCCTCGATGCGGCAGATCGTCCAGATCACCCATACCGGCGGCGGGTGCATGGGTAAGCAGAATGTCGCACCCGCCGACCATCCTAACCTTACGCGACAGCTTACGCATGCGCTTGGACATCTCGCGTTCGGTGTACATGTTGGCGCCGTCGCGATAACGCATGGACCCGCCAAGGCCCGCAATGCGAATCCCTCGGTACGTGTACACGCTGTCCTCTACGCAGATACATCCACCCGGTGCATGACGTGCGTAGCGGTCATCGTGATTGCCGCGCACGTAGATGAGCGGTTTGTTGATGACCGTAACCAAAAACTCAAGATAGTCCGGGTCCAGATCGCCGGCGGACAAAATCAGGTCGACTCCCTCAAAGCGTTCCTTGCGAAAGCACTCCCAAAGGCATCGTTCTTCGGTATCGGCTATGGCAAGGATTTTCATAGGGCAGGGACTTTCGGCTCATCGTCGAGCTGCGGAATGGTGCCTACCACGTTGTCCGCCAGCCAATTCATCTCGACAATCTGCGTGCTCGGCAGCGGAGGGAAGCCTTCGATCTGTACCACGCCGTTCTGGCTGTGGAGCTCGCCGCCAAAGGGGTTGATGGATCCCACAACAATGCCGTTGCGGAGCAACTGCACGAGTTTGCGCGTTTGGTAGGGTAGGCCCGGAGCGTAACGGATGTCGATAACGCCGGAGCTCATGCCATACCAGTAGTTGACAGCGCGCACTTGGTTGTCGTCGCTGGTCTCGTCCCACGTGCCGTGAAGAAGGCTGCGAACGATGAGCTCGTAGTAACGGCCCCAGTTCCATACGGGCATGGCGATGCCGGTGACTTTGCCGTCGACCAAGCGGTGAAGCCCGTAGGCCGTTGGGTCTTCGAGCGACTTTGACATGTCAGCGCCGGTCATGACGCTTACGCCTTCGCGGCACATGGCTTCGGCAAGACCACCGGCGGGAACATCGCCCCAGGTGAGGATGACCTGCGCGCGCGGGTCGAGCAGCGAGGCGCCAATCGCAAAGGCGTTGATCTCGCTGAGTGCGCCCGAGGCGAAGACCGACGCGTGGTAACCGATGCGGTGGTTGTCCGCCATGCTGGCCGCAAGGGCGCCCAGCAGAAACTTGGCCTCGTACATCTTGCCAAAGTACGAACGGACGCTTTGATGGGGAAGGCCGATAGAGCAGTTGAGGAACCGAACCCGGGGATACTCAACGGCAGCCCTGAGCGTGTATTCCATCAGGCGGTGCGAGGTCGAGAAGATGACGTTTGCTCCATGTTTGACAGCCGTTTCCACGGCGGCGTAGAACACATCCGGATCGTGACAGTCCTCGAACGCCTCGGTGCGCACGATACCGCCAAAGTGCTCATCGAGATACTGACGCCCTTGGTCGTGCAGGCTGTCCCAGCTCGACGTCGCACAGGGGAACTCATGGATAAAGGCGATGCGCAGGGGGTTGGCCGTCGAGTAGACGGTCTTGCCCATAAAGAAGTTGAGCACGCCAGAGGTGGACTTGGCGGGCGTCTCCTCCTCGTCGACGCTCGGTGCTTCGACAAGATCGACCTTGTCCTCGTCATTTTTGCCGGCAATGACCAGCTCGCGCCAGATCTTGCACAGGTGGTTTACGACGATATCCGTTGGCGTATCCAGCAGGCGGTCCTGGTTGTACACATTGAGGTAGACGAGCATGGCGTCGGCGGGCGTAATGTCCAGGTGATCGCCGCCTGCGCGAAGGTAGGCACGCTTAAAGAGCAGGAAAGTGTGGCGCAGGTAGTCGACCTTTTTCTGCGGCCATTTTTCGATAAGGTTCTGACCGAGCATCTTCGCGAGCGTTTCGTAGCTTCCCTCACGCGAGAACTCGATCTCGTATAGGGGGCAGACGCGCCAAAACGCGCAGAACTCGCCGTACAGGCGGCTTTCGACGGAATCCCATGTGCCGGGGTAGAGACGGGTGACCTTGGCCGAAACCGTCGGGGCGTCTAGGAATTTGAGGACACTGACGCGTTTGTTGCCTTCTTGGACATAGAACCGATGCATGAACTCGGTGACGATGACGGGGTCGCGATAGCCCTCGGTCACCTGGATGTCGTAGAGGTTGGACCACTTGCGGGCGAACTCGGTGCTAAACGGAAGCAGGGGCATAAAGTTGCATGAAAAGGCGGACTGACGGCCCTTGGTGACCGTGCCGACGACCATTTCGAGCGGAATATCCCGCAGGCCGACATTCTCTCGCTGACCTAAGGGGAGCTGAGCAACCAAGCTATCGAGGTCCGTAAGGTATGGATGCTCGCTTTGGCTAATGGCGCGTCGACGTCCTTGCTCGCCGCGCTTGCGTGCTTGACGATAGGCCTCTTCCATAATGTTGCTCCCTTAGTCGTTTAAACAACTATATGAACCATGGTACCACGAATGAAAACCACTACAAAGATGCCTGACCCCTTTGCGGTGGTTTAGGCGATGATGGGGGCGATGGCGCGGATGCAGGCGTCGGCAGCGGTGAAAGTGGTGCTGTCGTCGCTGACGATAAAGATGATCTTTCCTTTGATGCCAAAGTCGCCGATTTCGCTAAAGAGCACGTAGGGCTCTTTGTCAAAGCCCGAGATGGGCGAGACGGCCGTTTTGGTTGCGCTCGTGAGCTCGTCTGCCAGCACGTCAAGGGAAGCCCACTTAGACGTGTCCTTTACGGCAACGGGCACGGCCACGCGTCCAAAGGGCATCAAATGCACGAGCGTGTTCTTGGAGATGTTGGAGTTGGGCACAATGATGGTCTGTCCACAGGCATCCTCAATCGTTGTATGGCGCCAAGTGATGTCTTGGACCACGCCGGATACGCCGCCGACCTCGATATTGTCGCCGGGTTTGATGATGCCCATAAAGGTCACTTGCATGCCGCCGATAAGGTTTGACAGCGTGTCCTGAAAGCCGAGCGAGATGGCGATGCCGCCGACGCCAAGAGCGGCGACGAGGGCGTTTGCATTAATGCCAAAACAGTTGTCGAGGATAAAGCTGCCGCCGATCATCCAGATGACGGCGCGCGCGATGTTGATGAAGATACTCGATGCCGGTAGCGGGTTATCGTCTCGGTTAAGCAGATGGTTCAGGGTCTTGGATACGACCTTGGCGGCGACGGCGGTGCCTATCGCCAAGATGACGGCCCAGATGATGTTGTGGACCCACCGTTGCTCAAAGAAATGAAGAATCGGCTCAAACAATTCCATGTAGGGAAACCTCCTAATGATCGTCCAACCATGATACCCACCAAGAAGCCCGTCCGATCAAATTCGGACGGGCTTCTGTGCTCGATATAAGGTTTACGCGGCGGGGCTGTAAGGCCCGGCGGTGTAGCTTAGCGTCGACGCTTCCAGATAATGCCGAGCATGATGACGATGATGCCGCCGATAAGGCACGCGCCAACTACTGCCAGCGTGCGGTCTCCCGTTGCGGCAAGCTTACCGGTCGTCTTCTTGGTGATGACCTTCGTGGTCGCCGTGTCCGTCTTAGACGAGGGCTTAGGCGCCGGGGCCGGTGAGGGCGTGGGGTCCACGGCTGCGGAGCCGAAGCCGATGGTGCCGGCGAGCCCGGCCATCTTGCTCTCCCAGCCGTTCTGCCCGATCAGCGCCCTTAGCGCTGACTCGCAGGTACCCCACTCGGTGTGCTTAGTGGCGTTTGCGAAGGTGGGGAAGTCGGTCGTGTTGGTGATGATGTAGTTGTTGGTGGCGACGGTATAGGTCTTGGTGGGATCGAGCGTGCTGCCGTCTTTGGTGAGTGTGGCACTCACAATGCGCTTGCCTTCGGGCTGCGTCCAATCAATCGTCACGTTGATGCCGCCAAAGGAGAGAACGCTGCCAGAGTCATCGCGCCACTTGTACTTGTCTTGCGCCTCCTGCTCGGTGTGACCGGCCGCCACATAAGCCTGCTGAAGCTCGTAGCTGTCGTTGCAATCGTCGCTGATTTGTAGCGAGTGCTCGAGCGCTGCGAGGAAGTCCGCGCCGGTCATGGTCCAGGTCTCCACGGTGTTGCCGTAGGGCGAGATGGCGATGACGTTGCCGGCGGTCACGTTGCCCGCCGCGATGCCGCCGCGGATGCCGCCAGCGTTTTCGATAGCGAAGTCCGCGCCCGTCAGGGCAAGATAGGAGCCGCAAATCACGTGGCCGATGGTCTGGGCCTTGGTGGTGTCGCCCTCCTTGCTGGGGCGGAAATCGGTGGTGCGCACCATTTCCCAACCATGCGTGCCTGCGGCGTCCTCGCCGTAGAAATAGTTGGTGGTGGATGTGCCGAGCACCTTGTTCGATTCGTTTTCAAAGTCCTCGTCGAGCGGCTTGATCTTGTTGCGGACGGCTTCAAGGCGGCTTTGGTAGTCGGAGCCCTTGTCGGGGTCTGCCAAAAGGTCGTTGACGTTCTTGGCGGTGTAGAGCTTCTCATCGCTGCCGTCTGCAGGGACCGTGACCGTGTCATCGTCGGTGCTTTCGGTGCCCTTGGTGTCGTACTCGTAGGGGACGGAAAGCAGCCCCACCTCGGCAAAGGCGCTGCCTGCCTCGACAACGTGGATCGTCTTGCCGTCGGCTCCCGTCACCTTCTCGTTAAGGTTGATGTGCTCGTGGCCTGCGATAAGGGCATCGACGCCACGGAGCCGCGTGGCAAAGGTCTTGGCGTCGAGCGTGTGCGCGATACACACAACAACATCGCAGCCCTCCCTGCGCAGCTGCTCTGCCTCGGTATTGATGGCGTTCGCGGCACTCGAGAAGCTGGTGCCCGCGACCAGGTCCGCGCGCAGCGAGGAACCTAGCGACTCATCCATGGCACCCACGACGCCGACCTTGATTTTGTAGTCGAATGTGGAGTGATCTTCGCTATCCTCCCAGGTGCGATCGAGCGTCTTCGTGATGCTCGAGCTCCATACGCCGCTCGTAGACTTTGCGTTCGCGCAGAGCATGACGAAGGGCGTGCCGGTGGTGCTGTAGCCGGTCATGGTGCGGAGCTTGTCCGCGCCGTAGCTCCAGTCGTGGTTGCCCGGCGTGGTCGCGTCGTAGCCGTCTACATAGAAGGTGTCCATGAGCTCGGCGATGCTCTTGCCCTCGCTCATGGTGGCGAAGGACTGCCCGTGGAAGGTGTCGCCCGCATCGAGCAAAAGATCGGGGGCGCTGTTTTGGGCGCTATAGAGAACCGCCAGCCCATCAAAGCCCACAGTGCCGGTGCCCTTGCTTGCGTTGTAGCTGTACTTGTAGCTGCCGTGGATGTCGTTGGTGTGCATGACGGCCACGGAGCCGTCAATAGCGGCGGGCAGGTTCTCCGCGAAAGCGAGGCTCGGGATGCCTGCGAGCGCGCCGGCAAACAACGCGGTGGCTAACGCAAGGCGGGGGAGTCTTTTCATGGCAGTTTCCTTAGTCCTTAGCCAGAATGTCTGGTTGAATATCGGATTATCGACATAATATGCGAAAACCGCCGCAAGGGCGCCTGTCCCTTTGCGGCGGTTTTGACGTTTGCGCAGATAAAACCTACCAAAATAAACCTGTCCCTTTTTGGCAGGTTTTAGCTCAGCAGCATGCGGTCGTTGGCGAGCTCGCCGCCCGAGACCTCCTCGAACTTCTGGAGCAGGTCGGCGACGGTGAGCGACTTCTTCTCATCGCCGGCCACGTCGTAGATCACGTGGCCTTCGTGCATCATGATCAGGCGATTGCCCAGACGGATGGCGTCGTTCATGTTGTGCGTGACCATGAGCGTGGTCAGGTGGTTCTCGTCGACAATCTCCTCGGTCAGATTGAGCACCTTAGAAGCCGTCTTGGGGTCGAGGGCCGCCGTGTGCTCGTCGAGCAGCAACAGGCGCGGCTTGGTGAGCGTGGCCATCAGCAGGGTGAGTGCCTGGCGCTGGCCGCCCGAGAGCAGGCCGACCTTGGCGTTGAGGCGCGTGTCCAGACCGAGGTCCAGGCGCTTGAGCAGCTCAACGTACTCGTCCTTCTCGGCCTTGGTGACGCCCCACGAAAGACCGCGACGCTGGCCGCGGCGCTTGGCGAGGGCCAGGTTTTCGGCAATTTGCATGTCGGCTGCGGTGCCGCGCATGGGGTCCTGGAACACACGGCCCAGGTACTTGGCGCGCTGCGACTCGCTCAGACGCGAGATGTCGGTGCCGTCGAGCTCAATAACACCCGAATCAAGCGGATACACGCCGGCGATCATATTGAGCAGCGTGGACTTGCCGGCGCCGTTGCCGCCAATCACGGTTACAAAGTCGCCATCGTTGAGGGTGAGGTCGACGTCGGTGAGCGCGCGCTTCTCGGTGACGGTGCCCTTGTTAAAGGTCTTCTTGACGTGCGAGAGCTTAAGCATCTGCCTCATCTCCCTTCGTGTAGGAGCTGCGGAGCTTATAGCGCTCCCAAACCACGGGCACGCACAGGGCCACGGCGACGATCACGGCGGAGAGCAGCTTCATGTCGTTGGCGTCCATGCCCAGTTGCAGCACGATGGCGCGGATGAGGAAGTACACCACGGAGCCAAAGACGGCGGAGGCCAGACGGACGGAGAACTGCGTGAGACCGCCGGGCAGCAGGCGGCCGAGCACCTCGCCGATGACGATGGCGGCAAGACCGATAACGATGGCGCCGGTACCCATGCCAATGTCGGCATACTTCTGGCTCTGGCAGATGAGCGCACCCGAAAGGCCAATGAGGGCGTTGGAGAGCACGAGGGCGATCATTTTGGTGGAGTTGGTGTTGACGCCTAGGGCGCGGATCATGTACTCGTTGTTGCCGGTTGCACGCAGCGCCGAGCCGATCTCGGTGCCAAAGAACCAGTACAGGATGGCGACGATGGCCACGGCCAGCACAATGCCTAGGATAATGGCAACAGTGGACTGCGGCAGGCCCGTCATGTTGCTGACGGATGAGAAGATAGTGCCCTTGGCAAGGATGGGCGTGTTGGACTTGCCCATGATGCGCAGGTTGATGGACCACAGACTGATCTGCGTAAGGATTCCGGCGAGGATTGCGGGAATCTCAAAGACGGTGGTCAAGATGCCCGTGACGGCGCCCGCGATGGCGCCGGCGCACATGCCGGCCAGCACGGCGAGCAAGGGGTCGACGTTATTGTTGACGATGAGTACGGCGCAGACACAGCCGCCGAGGGCAAAGCTGCCGTCGCAGGTCATATCGGGGATGTCGAGCAGGCGGAACGTGATAAACACGCCAAGCACCATAATGCCCCAGAGGACGCCCTGCGAAACGGCGCCCTGCAATGCAATGAGCATGCTTCATACCTCCTAGGATAGGGTGGACACGTGATTTTCCATAATAGCGGTACCAATGCATAAAAGAGCTGCGGACGGATGTTTTGTCTCATCCGAAACAAGCAGGGCGAACGCCGGTCTTTAGCGTTCGCCCCAAGGACTCAGATATTGAATAACGCGGCTGTGGCGCGCGTGCGGGCCCTAGACGCGTTACCGCGCACGGCGCTACTCGTCCAGAGCGGAAAGGTCGATACCCAGAGCCTCGGCCATCTCGTCGTTCTTGACGACGACCAGGTCCTTGCTCGAGAGGTGCTTGATCGGCATATCCTCGGGCTTGGCCTCGCCCTTCAGGATCTTAACGGCCATCTCGCCCGCGGCGTAGCCCAGGTCCTTATAGTTGATGGAGAGGGTGAACAGGCCGCCGGCCATGCACATACCCTCCTCGCCGGTCACGAAGGGGAGCTTATTCTCCTTGCAGATCTGGCCGACCTGCGAAGCGCCCGCGGCGATGGTGTTGTCAGTGGGGGAGTACAGCGCGTCGACCTTGCCCACGGCAGACTCGACGACGGACTGAATCTCGTTGGAGCTCGAGACGGTGAAATCGGTGTACTCGAGGCCCAGCTTGTTGAGCTCCTTCTTGGCGGCTTTGATCTGGACGTCGGAGTTGGACTCGGCGGTGCAGTAGAGCAGGCCGACCTTTTTAACGTCGGGCAGGACCTTCTGCATCATCTCGAGCTGCTCGGCGACTGGGGTGAGGTCGGAAGCGCCCGTGACGTTGGTGCTGGGCTTGTCGTTGTCCTGGACCAGGCCGGAGGCGGCGTAGTCGGTGATGGCACAGCCCACGATGGGGATATCGGCCGTGGCGCCGGCGGCAGCCTGCGCGGCGGGCGTGGCGATGGCATAAATCAGGTTGACGTTGTCGCCCACAAACTTGTCGGCAATGGACTTACACGTGGACTGGTCGTTCTGGGCGTTCTTCTGGTCGATCTTGACCTTAAGGCCGCTCTCCTTGATGGCCTTGACAAAGCCGTCGTTGGCGGCATCGAGTGCGGAGTGCTCGGTGAGTTGCAGAACGCCGATGGTGTAGTCGGAACCAGAGTTGCCGCCGCATCCGGCGAGCGGGGCGAGCGCGAGCAGACCGGCGGAGACCAGAAGGCTCCTGCGGCTGATGGTGATGTCCTTCATATCATTACCCCCAGTATAAAAATGGCTGGAAACACTGCACTGGGACAAAGTGCAAGTGGAACTATAGTAGCGCTGATGTCCATTTTTACAACAGCCTGGCGGGTTTTTTAATACAGAATCGGATGGGCGGTACGGGTAGTCGAATGGGCGGCGGAGGGTCTTATGCGGCGGAGGAGGCATCGTCCTCGTCCAGGACGGCGAAGAGCTTCTTGCCGTCGAGGAGACGTGTGGTGACGTTTCTCATGCGGCCGATCTCAACGGTACGCAGCGTGTCGTCGGCGCCTCGCGCGTCATAGACCGTTCCCAGCAAATACGAGATGCCGTCTCGTTGCTTGATGGCAAAGGGCCGGAGTGTCATCCGCGCCACTTCGACCTCTCCGCGTGCCGTGACACTCGAAATATCAAAACTCACCGTGGTTCCGTGGTCGATGGCCTGCTCGATGAGCTCGCAGGCATCGATGCGCTTGACGGGCTTGCGTATGGCCTTGGTGGATTTGTCGCCTGCGCTTGGAGCAGGCTCGGGTGCATCGAGGTAGCCGCGAACGTCGGCACTCGCCATGGCGACCAGGTGCTGCGCCATGCTTTTTCGAATGGCGATGGGCGTAGAGCGGTTGCGCATGACCATGCCGTGGAGCCGGATGATCTCTTCGTCGGTGAGCGGACGGGTCAAGAGCCGATACCCCACGCCGCGCTTGTATTCAATTTCGTATCCGGCATGGCGAAGTGCGGAGATGGCGGTGTAGATGCTGCGCCGCGCCGCCGAGATGGGCATGCGGGCGGGGTCGTCGGGATGGGCGAGACGCCGGATCAACTCATCGGAAAGCATGGCCTTGTCCTCGCCGGTGTTTTCGCTTAATAATTGCAGGATGCGAACGGCGCGATAGGCTGCCATCGAGGCGGCGCCCCTCGTCGTGGTCTCGTAAGTTTCAACAGCGGTTTCGGTCATGGCGTCCACGTCCTTTCCGTTTTGGGTGGCGACGGTATGGAGCCTAGGGCGCGGGGCTTTCCCAGGGGTGCAGGACACTCCGGGCGGTCGGTAGTCGTCGGCAAGCGGCGGGTCGAGTTTTCAACAGCCCTGCTCAACTGACCAAAATCTTGCCAAAAGCTTGACGGATACTGTTGAAAAAAGCGCCCCTCGGCTTGCCGAGAGGCGCTGGCGTGATGCGCTGGAACGCGTTCGGTGGCGCTGTGGCGATTAGAAGTCGGCGTTGCCCACGGTGCGCGGGTGCGGCAGGACGTCGCGGATGTTGCCCACGCCGGTCAGATACATGACCAAGCGCTCGAAGCCCAAGCCGTAGCCGGCGTGCTTGCAGGAACCGTAGCGGCGCAGGTCAAGGTAGTACTTGTACTGCTCGGGATTCATGCCCAGGTCCTTGATGCGGGCCTCGAGCAGATCCAGGCGCTCCTCGCGCTGGGAGCCGCCGATAATCTCGCCGATACCGGGAACCAGGCAGTCGGCGGCGGCGACGGTCTTGCCGTCCTCGTTCATGCGCATGTAGAACGCCTTGATCTCGGCCGGGTAGTCGGTTACGAAGGTCGGTCGCTTAAAGTGCTCCTCGGTCAGGAAACGCTCGTGCTCGGTCTGCAAATCAAGGCCAAACTTGGCGGGGTACTCGAAATTCTTTCCGCTCGCTTTCAAAATGTCGATGGCCTCGCGGTAGGAACAGCGCGCAAAGGGCTGCGCCACCATACCCTTGAGGCGATCCACCAGCCCCTTGTCCACAAAGCGATCGAACAGATCCATATCGTCGGCGCGGCGTTCGAGGACACGGTTGATCACAAAGCAGGTCAGGCTCTCGGCCAGATCCATGTTGTCGTTGATATCCGTGAAGGCCACTTCCGGCTCGATCATCCAGAATTCCGCAGCGTGACGGGGGGTATTGGAATTTTCGGCGCGGAAGGTCGGGCCGAACGTGTAGACTTTGCCGAGCCCAAGGGCCAGCGCTTCGGCCTCAAGCTGGCCGGAAACAGTCAGGCTGCACTCCTTGCCGAAAAAATCCTGCGCATAGGGGTTTTCGCCGGGCTTCACGGGCGTGTTCAGGGGCAGGGTCGTCACCCGGAACATTTCACCCGCGCCTTCGCAGTCGGACCCCGTCAGGATGGGCGTATGCACATAATAAAACCCGTTCTGATAGAAAAAGTCGTGCACGGCGTGCGCGGCTTCGGCACGGATGCGGAAGGCCGCCCCGTACTTGTTGGTACGGGAACGCAAGTGCGCAATGGTACGCAGGAACTCGTCGGAATGGCGCTTCTTCTGAAGCGGGAAGGTTTCAGGATCGGCGAGGCCGAACACGGTCATATCCTTGGCCCGCACTTCCCATTTCTGGCCTTTGCCGGGCGACTCGACAAGTTCGCCCGTAACGGCGACGCACGCGCCCGTGTTGACGCCTTCCAGTTTGTCCCATGCGGCGGTACCCTCGTCAACAATACACTGGATGTTGCCGAGGCAGGAACCGTCGTTGAGTTCGAGGAACGAAAACCCCTTGGCGTCGCGGCGGGTCCGGACCCAGCC
>ERZ772863.2766-NODE-2766-length-11198-cov-3.286907_pt1 | contig 11198 bp, 9 predicted proteins | sample MGYA00512134_ERZ772863 | MGnify/ENA primary metagenome ERZ772863 (study PRJEB29015, sample SAMEA2737659) | human gut metagenome | biome: human gut; feature: human-associated habitat; material: faeces | place: China | collected 2012 ...
GCTACAATGCCATGTACTGCAGCCAGGAAATTTCTGATGCGAAAGGCAAGAGTTGCCGCATGATCGTCGCCCATGAAAAGGAGAAGGCAGCAAATCAGAACAGCGAATCCAGAAAGAAATACTCGCGCATTTACAACAATCTGAAGGCACACAAGCAGCGGGGGACCATCTCCATGAACTGGTGGAACCGACAGGTTGCCGCTACCCAGCGGCTGAAGGATGCCTTTGTGGAAGGCCGGATCAGCAAAGAAGAATATATCCAGCAGCCGGATGCGCTGTGAAAAAGACAGCCTTGAAACTATCTCTCCAGAAAACTCTGTGATGTCTGTAGTAAGCGCACCAGTGCAATGTAGGCGATGTACACCTTATCCGCTTCGGTAAAATCGTTCATCATCGCCTCAGCAACTCCACCAATGTTCGCAGCAATTCCGGTCCCATTCCCTGATACAGATCAATGCTCTCACCCCCAATGTTGAGTGTTTCGATACATTCTGAAACGTTTTCCAACGGCTGTGGCCCTCGCAGTTCCACAAATGCAGTCCCAGAATGGCCCCCGGCGTCTTTTCTCCCAATCCCGGACAGAACCTCTCTTTCCCATCGGTCATACGTTGTTGGCGTGACGCCCCACTGGCGGCACCACTCCCGCACGGACAGCCCGCTACCCCGGCAGTTCTGTATCGCCAATTCCCATTTCTGACCCCCCGCATGGTGTTTCAGTTCGTTGCTCGCCATCCGGATTTCTCATGTCTGTCTATCCGTCGCTATGTTTGACGGTTGCACTTATCACTGCATTCCCTTCGTGTGTACAGAGATCCACTTCCGCAGTCCCTCCCTAGATGTGCGCGAGACAGAGCTGTAATGGGCATCCACCACTGAACGGCAGTGCACAAGAGGGCGGAACGGCTGTGCCGTTCCGCCCTCCACTTCATGCAGGGGTACTCTTCTTTTATATCTTTTGAAGGTTATTGTGCGTCCCGATACATGAAAGTCACGATCTGGGCGCGGGTACAGGGGGCATTGGGGCTGAACGTGGTTGCGCTGGTGCCGGAGGTGATACCCTCGGCAACCGCCCAAGCCACTGCATCGGCATAGTAAGCATTCGCGTCCACGTCGGCAAAGCTGCCGCCGCTGACAGCCGGAGTACCAGCCGCACGATACAGGAAAGTGACGGTCTGGCTGCGGGTCACGGTCATATCCGGCGCAAAGGTGGTTGCGCTGGTGCCGGAAGTGATGCCCTTGGAAACCGCCCAGCATACCGCGTCCGCATAGTACGCATCCGCAGGTACGTCGGTGAAGTTCATCGCATAATCCACGACAGGAGAGCCGTTGGCCCGCCACAGGAAGGTCACCATCTGTGCGCGGGTGCAGGACACGTTCGGCGCAAACAGGGTATCGGTCACGCCGGAGGTAATGCCCTTGTCCGCCGCCCACAGGACTGCATCGTAGAAGTAATCGCTCTTCGAGATGTCGGTGAACGGGTTCTCAGGTTCGGTCTCGATCAGCTTGAAGCTGGCCTCCACAGTGACCTTGGAGCCGGGCATCTTGAAGGTAAACTTGTTGTCATCCTTCTCGGTCAGCTTGATTTCGTCACCGTCCTTGTCGGTGACCGTCAGCTCGTCCAGCTCATAGCCGGTATCAGGCTTCACGGTGATGGTCACAGTGTCGCCCTTGGATGCAGATTTGGAAGATACGGTGACAGTGCCGTTTTCAGTCTTATCCGCAGAAACGGTGTAGCCGGGTGTGGACGTGCCGCCGCCACCGCCGCCGGAAGAACCGCCGCCCGAGGACGATCCGTTCGCCTTCCAGTTGACCGTCACCGTCACATTATGCGCGGGCATCTCGAAGGAAATACCTCGAGTTGTGCTTTCCGCGTCCTTTGCCTGCCATTGCAGCTGCTCTTCGCTGATTCCCTCGAGCGTCAGGCCCTGCAGGGTGAAGCCGTCGCGTTTGCCGATCTGAAGACCGACCTGAGCGCCGACCGTGTATCGTGCGGTATAATCCTCGCCCGGGGTAATCCCCATGACTCCGCCGTACAGCCCATGAGCCGTGACAGTGTACTGCGTTGGGATTTCCAGTGTAAATGTTGTCGTAAAATCCTTTCCGCAGTCATAGTCGTAAGTAACCTCATCGACATCGCTGTCTATCGTCAGGATATTGCCGCTGACCGTGCCGCCCTGCCAGTGGCTGGTCTTTGCTACATCAAAACCCGCAGGCAGAGAGGCAAGATAAAATCTGTCGTTGACCGGAGTAATCGTATATGTGTTGTTCTCTGCATCCAGCTCGGCCAGCTTGGTATTCCGGCTGAGGTCCAGACTTGTGAGGTGATTACCGGCACAATCCAGATATTTCAACTCCGTAAAATATTCAATACCCGTAAGATCAGCGATTTCCATATCGTAGACATCAATATCCTGCACCAGCGCAATTTCCCATGTGCTGAGTTTACCATCCTGATTCCGATCAATATTGGCTTCTTTATCAAGAAGAAGCTCTCGGAAGTCCTTATCCGGGAAGTTGGTCTTGTTGATATCAATATCCGTGCCGCGTCCTGCAATCGCCAGTGTGAAAATAACGTCCTTTTCCTCGTCATCCAGTTCCGTACCGGTATAACTGATGTCATAGGAATAGATCACGACAGCGGCATTGCCATCTACTGTAAGAGTGCTTCCGCTGACTTTGCCGCCGGTCAGGCCGGACATGCGGCTCGCATCAAAGCCGGGCAGGCTCGACAGATCAAAGGTATTGCCTGTCAGTGTAATCTCGCGAATATTACCCGATGCATTCAGATTCGTCAGCTTGGAGTTACTGCTGAGATTGAGCGCGGTCAGCGCGTTATCGGAGCAGTTCACATCTTCCAGCTCTGGATTATGACTGAGATCGAGCGCGGTCAGCGCGTTATCGGAGCAAATCACCCTTTTCAGCTTCGGATTTTGGCTGAGATCCAATACCGTCAAGCGATTTGTACTGCAATTCAGCTCTTTCGGCTTGGTATTCCGTCTGAGATCGAGTTCTGTTAACTCGTTATCGTAACAGTACAGATACTCAAGCGCAGTAAAATACTCGATGCCCTTCAAGTTGGTAATAGCTCTGCCTTTGCAGTCGATTTCCTTTACTGCGGCAATCTCATTATCGCTGAGGATATTGTTATCGTCAGTATCAAACGTTTTCACGACATCGCGGAAGTTCTTGTCGGGGAAATTGAACGTATCAACGGCAACGCCATCGACAATCTTAATAAAAGCAGCTGTGACGATATCACTATCGGCTTTGCCCATCTTTTCAGCCCAGGCTGTGATGTTCGCCGATTCCGTCAGCGTGAACGGATCCCTGTAATGAGACTTTACACCATTTATGGTGTAATATATCCATGCACCCTCCGTGTCACAAGTAAGTGTAACGGTCTCCGTATCATTGAAGCTGCCGCCGTTAGGGCTGATCACCGGAGCCGCAGTTTTTTCCTGAAAAACAGCCTTGACGGTCACAGGCTTGGCAGGCATGATAAAAGTATCATTGGTAATGGCAACGCCGCCACGGATGACCTCCCATGTCTTAAAAGCATAACCCGTATCGGGAATCGCGGTGAGCGTGACCGTTTCATCTGTCTTGGCGAAGGCCGGAGACGCACCGGCGGTGCCGTGTCCATCAACCTCAACAGTGACAGCATAAGTGTCGGCAGCATTCACATAGCCGCAGATGGAGCAGGTATTGCCGCCCTTGTAATCATGAGGGCTCTTTATCATCCCCTGGTTCGCACCCGTGCAAAAATTGGTGCATTTCTTCCAATGTTCATTGGCGTTATATTCCCAGGAATCATCATATATATGAATATGCAGTATGACATGCATCTCGATGTTATTACCGCACTGATAGTTATAGGTGACCTTCTTTGCTCCTTCATCAATCGTCAGAATGCCGTTTTCAACCTTGCCGCCAACCCAGTCACTGGTTTTGTCAACATCCAGTTCAGCAAGATTGATCGTGTTGTTCTCATCCGGTTCAATAGGACACCAGCTATCACAGTAGGTATAAGTCAGCTTATTATTCCGGCTGAGATCCAGACTGGTAAGCCGATTATGATAGCAGGACAGCTTTTCGAGATTATGATTGCTGCTGACATCCAAATGGGTAATCTCATTGCTGCTGCAGTCCAATTCTATTAACTGGGTATTCGCACTCAAATCCAGTTCGGTAAGTTGATTGCCGTAGCATAGTACACTTGTCAACCCGGTATTTCGGCTAAGGTCTAATTCCGTCAGGTCTTGATAGGAACAATCCAAACTCGTCAAGGCAGTGAAGTACTCGATACCTTTCAAAGACGTAATTCCCGCTACACCTGTATTCGGGTCATCCGGGTACTGAAACGTAAGTTCTGTCACGGCAGCAATCTCATCCGCGCTGAAAAAGTCGTTATTGTCCTTATCAAACACTTTCTGTATATAGTTCCGGAAGGTTTTATTAGGAAAATTACTTTCATCAATGGCAACCTCTTCTTCCGCTGCCCAAGCCGTCGCAGGCAGCAGTCCGAAGCACATCGCCATCGCCAGAAATGCGCTCAGCCCTCGCCGTCGTATCATCTGCTTTTTACTCATACCATTTTCCTCCTTTTCTGTGTCAGTGTTCCTGCTCGGCCATGGAAAACAGCTCGTTATGGCTCATCTCCACATCGCCGAAGCGGACAAAAATGCCGTTCGTCACCGCGCTGTTCCACACCTGCGGGTCGGAAAGTGACCGGAATCGGAATTTATCCAGATAGGGCTTCATATCTAGCAGCAGGCGGCTGCCGGAGATAAAATCGACCTGCAGAACGTGGTCGGTCAGCGGTTTGACTGACTGAATGTATTTCCGGTCCAAATGCGTGCCTCCTCTCGCTTGCACAAAATGAAAGGTTCACCGTACCTATAGGATACGGTGAACCTTTCCAAAAAACCATTCACAAGTTGTTAGTTTTTATCCGCAAGCAGGTTGAGCAGCACTGGACTTTGTGTTGAGCGTCAATACGACCTGCTATGTGATTTCTGTTCGTCGATTCGGGAGTTTGCCCGTCATTTTTTTGCTGACCCTCGGCTTCTTTGTTGCTGCCAATATCGAACGCACTGCAAAAACCAGGTTGCGGCTTAATGCACAACCTGGTTTTTCTTTCCTCATATCAAGCAGAAATTACTTGTTCTTATTCTTGATGTACTCATCCATCGCAGCAGCGGCACGCTTGCCTGCGCCCATTGCGAGGATAACGGTAGCCGCGCCGGTAACGGCGTCGCCGCCGGCGAATACGCCGTCCTTGGAGGTGATGCCGTGCTCATCGTCAGCAACAATGCAGCCCTTGCGGTTGGTATCCAGACCCGGAGTCGTGTGACGGATCAGTGGGTTCGGGCTGGTGCCGATTGCCGCGATGACACAATCGAGGTCGAGCACAAACTCGCTGCCCTCGACCGGAATCGGACGGCGGCGGCCGGATGCGTCAGGCTCACCCAGCTCCATCTGCTGGCACTTGAGACCGGTGGCGTTGAAGTTCTCGTCAGACAGCACCTCGAGCGGCGCGGTCAGGAACTTGAACACAACGCCCTCTTCCTTCGCGTGGTGAATCTCCTCGAGACGAGCCGGAAGCTCCTTCTCGGAACGGCGGTATACGATGTAAACTTCCTCGGCGCCCATGCGCTTAGCGCAGCGAGCGGCGTCCATGGCTACGTTGCCGCCGCCGACAACAGCGACCTTCTTCGCGTGGTAGATCGGGGTGTCGGCGTTTTCCTTGTACGCCTTCATCAGATTGATGCGGGTCAGGTATTCGTTCGCGGAGTAAACGCCGTTTGCGTTCTCGCCCGGAACACCGATAAAGGTCGGCAGACCGGCACCGGAGCCTACAAAGACAGCCTCGTAACCGTCACCGAACAGCTCGTCGATGGTCTCAGAACGGCCTACAACGAAGTTCAGAACAAACTCAACACCGAGATCCTTCAGCGTGTCGATTTCCTTCTGCACGATAGCCTTCGGCAGACGGAACTCCGGAATGCCGTACATCAGTACGCCGCCTGCGGTGTGCAGCGCCTCGAAAACGGTAACCTCGTAACCCATGCGAGCCAGATCGCCTGCGCAGGTCAGACCGGCCGGGCCTGCACCAACGATGGCAACCTTGTGACCGTTGGCCTCCGGCTTTACTGCCTTCTCGGTGCTGTTTTCGCGCGCGTAGTCGGCAACGAAGCGCTCCAGGCGGCCGATTGCTACAGCCTCGCCCTTGATGCCGCGTACGCAGTGGCACTCGCACTGGCTCTCCTGCGGGCAGACACGGCCGCAGACAGCGGGCAGTGCGGAGGTCTCCTTGATCTTGGCAGCCGCCTCGAGGAACTTGCCCTCAGCAACCAGAGCGATGAACTCCGGAATCTTGACCTGTACCGGACAGCCGGTCATGCAGGGCTTGTTTTTGCAGTGCAGGCAGCGCTGTGCTTCCTCGACCGCCATTTCAGCGGTATAGCCGAGCGTTACCTCTTCAAAGTTCTTATTGCGGACGTCCGGCGCCTGCTCAGGCATCGGGCACTTCTTCGGATTCATATTCGGCATGATTACTTGACCTCCTTCTTGAACAGATTGCAATGCTCCTCGCGGCGCTCTACCGCCGCGCGCTCCTGTGCCTTATACATGGCACCGCGGCGCATTGCACTGTCAAAATCAACGAGGTGACCGTCGAAATCCGGGCCGTCAACGCATGCGAACTTGGTCTCGCCGCCAACGGTAAGACGGCAGCCGCCGCACATGCCGGTACCGTCAACCATGATGGTGTTCATGGAAACGATGGTCTTGATGCCGTACGGACGGGTGGTCTCGCAGACAAACTTCATCATAATCATCGGGCCGATGGCGATTACGGCATCGTACTGATTGCCCGCATCGATCAGTTCCTTGAGCACCTGCGTAACCAGAGCCTTGCGGCCGTTCGAGCCGTCATCGGTCACGATGTGCAGGTTGGTGCAGGCGTTCTTCATCTCGTCCTCGAGGATGATGATGTCCTTGTTGCGGAAACCGGCGATCAGGTCAACCTCAGCACCCATTTCGTGCAGCTTCTTGGCCTGCGGATATGCGATCGCACAGCCCAGACCGCCGCCGACAACAGCGACCTTCTTGAGACCCTCAAGCTCGCTCGCCTTGCCGAGCGGACCGACAAAATCATGCAGGCAGTCGCCCTCATTCAGTGCACCGAGCGCCATCGTCGTTGCGCCGACCTCCTGGAAAATGATCGTGACGGAACCCTTTTCGCGGTCAAAATCTGCGATCGTGAGCGGAATACGCTCGCCTTCTGCGCTGACACGCAGGATGATGAACTGACCCGGCTCTGCCTTGCGGGCAACGTGCGGGGCCTCGATCACCATCAGCTTGGTGTTTGCGTTCAGCGTTTGCTTTTTCAAAATCTGATACATTGGTCAAATATCCTTTCGCCAAACCGAATCGGGGTATAGGAAAAGCCGCATAAGCGGCTTTTCCAGCAATATGAGAAGAAAACTTATGGGTTAGTTAAAAGAGAGAGAATAAAAAATATTAGAGAGTATGTCTTAATGACATGAAGAATGGGAAGAACATTGGAGCGTTTTCCCAAGCGCGAGAGTGAGAGTGAGGGATCAGAAAATAATGCTTATACCAGGCTCTTCAGCTTGTCCAGATACTCCTGTGCATTGTCCGGAGTAATGACCTTACAGCCGGTATCGATGAAGTCATCCAGCTTTTCGCCTTCTACAACGTCGAGCAGGCTCTTAACGCACTGGTAGCCCATGTTGTACGGGTCCTGTGCAACGGTGCAGGAGATTTCGCCGTCAACAACTGCCTGTACGCCGGAGGAGATGCCGTCGAAGCCGCATACAATGATGCCGTCGCCGTCACGGCCTGCCTGCTTGATGGCACGGGATGCGCCGAGCGCAACATCGTCTGCGCAGCATACGATCGCATCGATGTCTGCGAAGGACTGGAGAACGCCATCGGTTACGGTAACAGCCTTGTCGCCTACGCCGTCGGTGTACTGCGTGGAGATAATCTCGCAGCCGCCTTCTTCAAGTGCCTTCTTGTAACCGGCTACACGAGCCTCAGAGGTGGACTCGCCCTGGATATTCGCCAGAATAACAACCTTGCCGCCCTTACCGATCTTCTCGGCTACATACTTGCCGCCCTCGTAAGCAGCGTCCTCGTGCGCCGTGCCGATAAAGGTTTCCGCCTGATCGAAATTGGTGTCGATCTCCAGCACTGGAATCTTTGCACCGGTCAGTGCATTTGCGATCTGGTCTGCCTGCAGCGGTGCGATTGCAATCGCCTCGCACATATCTGCGTTTACAATGGTCTCTACCATGTTCAGCTGACCGTCGAAGTCGGTATCGCTGTTTGCGCCGCGTACGTCAACTTCTACGTTGCCGAGATCCTTTTCCGCCTGCTCGATGCCTGCGATAACGTAGCTCCAGTATTCGGAAGAGGTGGTCTTGAGCACTACGCTCAGCTTATGGGTGTCGCCGCTGCTGCTTGCCTGGGAATCGCCGGAGTCATTGCCGGATGCGCTGCTGCCGCCGCATGCACTCATGGAAACTGCCATCAGTCCTGCCAGCAGCATCGCTGCGGAACGCTTAAAAAGGTTGCTTCTTTTCATCTTTCTTTCCTCCTGTTAGACAAGTTGTCTATTGGAATCATATTACCGGGTAATATGACCTTCTTTATATCAACAGGGGCGGTTTCACACCTATTCCCGCCCCTGCTGTATACCATTCGCGGGGGATTATGCCTCTACCTTTTCCCACTGACCGGTGGTCTGTGCCTTGATCAGTGCGTCGGAGATCTTGCAGGCCTCGTAGCCGTCCTCAGCACCCGGGCCCGGAACGTCGGTCTTGCCCTGCAGGTAATCTACCCAGTGCTGCAGCTCTTCCTGATAAGCAACTACGAAACGGTTGGTCCAGTCCTCCGGGATGGCCTGACCACACTGCAGGTAAGAACGGACGATCGGCTCCGCCGCTACCGGCAGACGGATGGTGCCCTTCTCGCAGACCAGCTCGCACAGGATCTCATAGCCGTAGTAGCTGTTGCCGGAAACCTCAACGTCGATCAGTACGCCGGAGTCGGACTGCATAAGTACCAGCTGCGGGTCCTGACAGGTGCCTTCTGCGAAGCAGGTAGCACGCGGGAAACGAACAGCGACTTCGTTCAGGTTCTCACCCAGCAGCCAGCGGCAGATGTCGATCTCGTGGATGGCAATGTTGGTGATGTGCTGCTCGGTGGTGTGGTTCTTCGGATGGCTGCGGGTACGGCTGATGCAGTGTGCCATCAGCGGAGCACCCAGCTCGCCGGAGTCGAGGATCTTCTTCATCTTGATGTAGTCCGGGTCAAAGCGACGCATGAAGCCGATCTGCAGCAGACGCTTGCCGGAAGCCTTCTCCGCCTCTACGACCTTCTTCGCGTCCTCAAGGGTGGTAGCCAGCGGCTTCTCGCAGAATACCGGCTTGCCGGCCTGGATGCACTTTACCGCCAGATCAGCGTGGGTGCCGTCCCAGGATGCGATAACAACAGCGTCGATTTCGGGAGAAGCGATCAGCTCCTCTGCGCTTGCCATTACCTTTGCGCCGTAGGTCTTAGCGACCTCCTCGGCGCGCTCGGTGTTCAGATCGTAAACCGCAGCCAAACGAGCGCCGTCTACATAGGTTGCAATGTTCTGAGAATGGGTGTGGCCAATGTTGCCGCCTGCGCCCAGTACGCCAATAGCGAGTTCCTTCTTGCTCATGATGTAAATCTCCTTTTTTCCTTTATCTAAAAAGCGGTTGTAATTTACTTCTTCTTACCGTCCAGATATGCCTGATGCAGCTGCAGGCAGAACTTCAGACTCATCGTACCATCGTGTGCGGTGGTCTCCGGTTTGCGGCCGGTGCGTACACAGTCAACGAAGTCGTCGATCTCAGCCTGGAACGCCTCGCCCCAGCGGGCAAGGAAGCTCTCCTGGCACTCTTCTACGAAGCCGTTCTCGGTAAACTGCGAGAGGTAGTTCTTGCGCGGTACCGAGTTGACACGCAGCGTGCCCTTGGTGCCGACGATTTCGCTCTCAACATGGCTGCAGGTTGCGGTGCGGCCTACCTGAATGTAAGCGGTGGTGTTGTTATCGAACTTGGTCAGCGAGAAACCGTTGTCGTAGTCGTTGTAATCTGCCAGACCGGTGCAGACATAAGCATCGCCGGTTGCAAAGGAATCGACCGGATCGCCCTCGAGGAACCAACGTGCAAGGTCGGTGTCGTGGCTGCCCATCTCGATAAACCACGGAACGTAAATGCCCTTCTTGACGCCTTCCAGATGTGCCTCGAGCACGCTGGACGGGTCGAGCGATACGCCTTTGAACAGGATCGGCTTGCCGATCGCGCCGGCGCGGATCTTCTCCTTCGCCTCTGCGTAGGACGGATCAAAGCGGCGCATGAAGCCGACCGTAAAGCACTTGCTGCCGTTCTCGGCTACGGCCTTCTCGATCTCCTCGCAATCCTCGATGGTCTTAGCCAGCGGCTTCTCGCAGAAGATGTGCTTCTTTGCCTTGCATGCTGCCAGACACGGTGCCTTGTGGGCATCTGCGCCGGTTGCAACAACGATTGCGTCAACCTCGGGATTGTTTACCAGCTCGTCTACATTGGTGTAGCCATACGGTACGCCGAATTCCTCCTGAAACGCCTTAACCTTGCTCTCGGTGCGGGCGCAAACCGCTACAACCTCTGCGTGAGGATTACGCTGCAGGCTGGTGGCGTGCATTCTGCCCATCATACCGATGCCAACGATACCGAAACGAATCTTCTCCATTTGTAATCCTCCTTATCAGATACCTGCGGTCTTTTTAATATACTCGCGCGCCATTTTTGCGTATTCGAGCGGATTTGCCTTTGCCGGGTCCTGCTCGGCCTCTACGATGAACCAGCCCTCGTAGTGTGCATCGTGCAGAGCCTTGAATACGCCCGGATAGTCGACGCAGCCGTCACCCGGAATGGTGAAGCAGCCTTCCAGAACCGCCTTGCGGAACTTGAAGCCCTCGGCATATGCCTTTTCCATCATGTCCGGACGAATGTCCTTGAGGTGAACGTGGCCGATACGCGGGCCGAACTCCTTGGCTGCCTTGACGGCGTCCTCCTTGGAGAAGGTGAAGTGGCCGGTATCGAAACAGAGGTAAACATAGCGCGGATCGGTGTTGTCCATCAAACGCTTGGTTTCCTCAA
>ERZ772863.2767-NODE-2767-length-11193-cov-5.261268_pt1 | contig 11193 bp, 10 predicted proteins | sample MGYA00512134_ERZ772863 | MGnify/ENA primary metagenome ERZ772863 (study PRJEB29015, sample SAMEA2737659) | human gut metagenome | biome: human gut; feature: human-associated habitat; material: faeces | place: China | collected 2012 ...
CGGCTCTGAAAATCAAAGCCGCCGTTTCATAGGCGCGTGAAAATGTGTCTGCTCTGCGACGGCTTTTTTCTTTTGCCGTCGCCCGGCAGATTGTGCTTTAATTAAACTTCAAATGCCGGTCGCAATAAGCTGTGCCAGCAACTGTTATAAGTGCAATGCCCGAAATAACCATAATCCATTTTAACGGGATTGTATCAGCCAGCGGTCCGAAGAGAGCCATGCCGATTGGATAACAACTTGAATAGAGCGAACTCATGAGGCCAAATACACGCCCCTGCATAGAGACTTCCGAGTTTTCCTGTAACATGGTTGTAATGGTAGTTTGTACCGTGGTCAATGCAATTCCGTACAACGCCATTAAAACAAGGTACAGTACAAAATGGCGGCTGACACCCATGCCGATTGCCATTATGCCAAATAAACTCAAGCCTGTTGCCAATGTCAATCTACGACTTTTGAAACCACCCCAAATGCTCATAAGCAGACCGCCCAACATCATCCCGCCAAAGCCAACGAGTTCAACTGCCGTCAAATACCAGTAAGTATCTCCAAAAACACGGCTTACAAGCAAGCCGGATAAGTAGCCTGCCGGGACTGTAAGGAAAACAAACAGGCCGTAGATGACGAGTGTTTTACGAACAACCATGCAGGAATGAGCATACCGAATACCAACGCCTATATCTGCCAGAACAGATGTCATTTCCTGCGATTTTTCTTGCTTGGGGAGAAGTATGCAGGAAAACACACCGATGCCAATGACAGCAGTTAATATATCAATCAGAAGTGTGGCCCGAAGTGTACTCATTGTCAGCACCACAGCCGCAGCAGCCGGTGCGCCAAACTGTACGACAGACTGCATGGTGGCGTTAATACCGTTATAACGCATAAGATGTTCCTCGGGAACGAGCTGCGGAATGACTGCATTAACTGCGGGATTTTGAATACCAGCACCAGCAGAGCGAATAATCGACATGAGCAGCAATGCCGCAAGCAGCACAGACTCTCCCGCAATATGCGGCATAATCAGCATTATTGCCAATGTAACAGCCGCAATCAGCGCATCTGCTCCAATGATGAGATATTTCCTGTTATAGCGATCTGCCCAAACACCTCCTATAAATGAAACGAAAAATTGTGGAAGATAAGAGCAGACCGAAAAAGCCGCTACCCACGCACCGCTGTTTGTTAGCAAAGTCACATACCATACGATTGCCATTTGAACGATTTGCGAGCCGAACAGCGTAATACATTGACTGGCAAAAAACAGAATGGTCCTCTTTCTCCAATTACTTTGTGATTCCATCATTCTTGTATATCCTCCATATATTTGGGAGGAAGCACAAAGCGCTGTGTCGGATAGCCAAATTCTATCAGCAATTCTCTTTCGGCAAAACCAAGCTGTTTTAATATATCACGATGGCCTGTATCAGCCTTGTCGTCTTCTCGATAGGTGGTCATGCTGATTTCTTGTCCAGGCAAGTATATGTCCATAAGCGCATCCAAAAAAAACTTTTGAATACCTTGCTTGCGGTATTGTGGGTTTATGCCCAAAAAGTCAATACATCCCAATTGAGAAGAAAAAGCCATAGCACCGATTAAAACACCATTGTCTTTCAAAACAAGGGCGCGTTTTTCATTTATGGCGGTTATAAGTTTGCTCAAATAATCCGCTTCATCCATAACCGGGTAACCATCAATGACCAATCGCATTAAGTTCATCCATGCCGGAATATCCGCTTTTTCTGCCAAACAAATGTCATCCTTTGTAAACACCTTGTTTGCCACATTTCTGTGCAAAGCAAATCGTAATTGCAAAGGATAAAATTCCCTGTTATCCCGGTATTCCGCAGGAGGAATTTTATACATTGACTTAAAGGCAGAAGAAAACGCCTGTTGACTTTCATAACCGCAGATAAAGGTGACTTCAATAATCGGTCTATCTGAAAACGCCAAAAGTTTTGCGGCTTCGGTCAACTGACGGCGTTGCACATAATCATGAATTGTCATGCCTACTGTGCTGGTGAACATACGGTGTAAGTGATACTTTGAATAGTGGACTGCTTCAGCGACCGTTTCCAGATCCAGCTTACCGTCAAGATTGGCTTCAATATAGTCAATGACTGTCTCTATGCTAACCACAGTTTTATTTTCCATTTTGCTCCCTCCTTTCCGTGGAAATATAATAGCAGAACCAAGAAATTTTGTTTTAATCATTCTTGCTATGTGTCATATCTTTTTATTTTATGCCCTATCCACCCTCATTTCAAGGCCTGTATTGTGAATTATAAAATGTAGTTTATCCGCATATAGTATCATTCCAAAAACATACTATGAAATATAGAATGTAAGAGGGTGATGCTATATGGCTAAAATTGAAGATTGTCCTGGGTTTGAAACTTTCGGCTCCGATGTGAAGGCCGCAAGGGAAGCTCTGAATATCTCCCGCAGGGCATTGGCAGAACAGGTCAGCATTGATCCTCGCTACCTTGCCAATATCGAATTGGAGCAGACGGTTCCCAGCATGCCCGTTGTCCTTCAGCTCATACGGATTTGCAAGCTGCCGGTGGAGCGGTATTTCAATCCCTCCCTGATTGCGGAGAACACTGAACAACGCCAGAGGGTCAACCACAAATTGCAGCTCTGCCCGGAAAAATACCTGCCGATCATTGAGGCAACCATTGACGGAGCAATCAAACTGGACGAATAGAGGCCGCTTTACAGAAGATGTAAAATGGCTTCTATTTTTTTGCATCTTTTTCTGCTCATTTGCGGGTATTTTCAAGTGTCCGCAACGCTTTATAAGTAGGGATAAGATACGGTAGCAAGCACAGCAAGCGAGTACCCGCTTGCGAATTTTGAGATTTTCAGGTCCCTTGCCCGAAAATTCAAAATTGCTTGTTGGGATAGTCCCAAACCCTTATAAAGAACGGAGGCGGCGCATGGCAAACCGAAAGCGGAATATCCAAATGAAATTCTATGTTACGGAGGACGAAAAACGGCTCATAGATGAGAAAATGAGCCAGTTACCCACACGCAGATATGGCGCATATCTCCGCAAGATGGCGATTGACGGATATATCATCTATACGGACACCGCAGATATCAAGGCGTTCACCAAAGAGCTTTCCGCTATCGGTCGGAACATCAATCAGATTGCCAAGCGGATCAATGCCGGAGACCCTGCATATCAGGCCGACATGGACGAGATACGGGAAAGGCTGGACGAGATATGGCAGTTACAAAGACACATCCTATCAAATCAACGCTGAAAGCAGCCATTGACTATATCTGCAACCCGGAAAAGACGGACGGAAAGTTGCTTGTTTCCTCCTATGGCTGCGCCGCCGAAACCGCGGATATCGAATTTTCCTGGACCCGCCGCCACGCCATCGACAAGGGAACGAACCTGGGCCGCCACCTGATCCAAGCCTTTCAGCCTGGGGAGGTCACGCCGGAGCAGGCCCATGAAATAGGCATGGAGCTTGCAGAAGAAATCCTGGGCGGCAAGTATGAATTTGTACTTACCACCCATATAGACAAAAATCATGTTCATAATCACCTGATTTTCAATGCGGTCAGCTTTGCGGATCATAAACACTATCATTCCAACAAGCGAAGCTATCACGATATCCGCCGCACCTCCGACCGGCTTTGCAAGGAACACGGTCTGTCTGTCATCATCCCAGGACAGGACAAGGGCAAGAGCTATATTGAACATCAGACCACGCAGAACGGCACCAGCTATAAGGCGAAGCTGAAAGCTGCCATTGATCGGCTCCTGCCAGCCTGTTCCGATTTAGAAGAACTGCTCCGCCGCCTGCAGAGAGAAGGCTACGAGATCAAGCGCGGCAAATATATCTCCGCCAGATCGCCGAATCAGGAACGGTTTACCCGTCTGAAAACCCTGGGTGTGGACTACACCGAAGAAGCCCTTGCCGCCCGGATCGCCGGACAATCCAGACCTTCCCGCCAACCGAAACAGCAAAACGGAAAGATTAGCCTGCTCATTGATATCCAGAACAACATCAAGGCGCAGCAGAGTGCCGGTTTCACCCATTGGGCGAAGCTGAACAATCTGAAACAGGCCGCTAAAACTATGAACTTTCTGACGGAGCATGGTATCGGCAGCTATGAGGAATTGGAAAGCAAGGTGGACGCCGTGTCTGAACGCAGGGATACCGCTCATGCAGAGATCAAGCGGGTAGAAAGCAGAAGCACCGAACTTGCCCTTGTGATGAAGCACGCCGGAACTTACCGTCAGCTAAAACCGCTCTATGACCGATACCGCAAATCAAATAACAAAGAAAAGTTTCTGCGGGGGCATGAGAGCGAAATCATCCTTTTTGAAGCAGCCGCCAGAGAATTGAAACGGCTGGGGGCTGTGCCGCTGCCGACAACGGAAAGTATGAAAACGGAGCTTGCCAATCTCAACGCAGAAAAAGAACGGCTCCTTACGGAGTACAAAACCGCAAGAACCGAAGCCCAGGAATACGATACCGTCAAGCAGAATGTGGATGCGCTGCTGGCCGTTCCAAAGGAACAGGAACAACAGCGGCGGCATGAACTTGAATAAATTTCTCTGAAAGACGCTGGGCGCAGCTCCCGGTATCCTGTATAATGGAACTGCGGAAGGAGGTTTTACCGATGACAAGAAGCGAAGCAATCAAAGCATTTTTCTTCAAAAGCGTATTGCCCGTGACCGTGGCACTGATCCTGTATTGTATCTTCAAATCTGCCTGCGTGAAGAACGGAGAGGTTGACTATGTATGGCTCTGGATACTCTGCGGGTTGCCGTTTGGACTCCATCGGATGTGCCTCTGGATCGTGCCGGGTGGTGGCTCCCTGGGTGGAGGGATCGCCCTGTTCGCGCTGAATTTCATTCTCGGTGGCGTAATCGGCGGCTTCGTGCTGGTTTGGCGATTGATCGTGGCGGTGTGGTATGTACCGCTGACGGCGTGGAGGTTGATTAGCATATAAATAATTCTGACTTCTTCATCTGAAGTCGGAATTTTTTATAGAATCATGATGAAAACAGAATGACAATATGGTAGAATAATAGTGTATTTTTCCAATATATTTTGACACGGAGGGAATACAATGAAATTTGAGAAAATATCGATTCGGAATTTCAGAAATTTCGAGAATATTGAAATTGCTATTTCCAACAAAAATATTTTTTTCGGTCTAAATGACATCGGTAAGACAAATTTTTTGTATGCCATGCGTTATGTATTTGATAAGGATATAAGAAAGAATGGCTTTTTAGACTCTGACTTCCACAAGAAAAATGTGGAAACACCTATTGAAATCACTGTCACCGTAGATATAAGTGATACTGACGATTCTGATAGCCAAAAGTTGAGGGCTCAACTGAAAGGAGCGATACTCAGCCAGCATACCAAAGTGTTTATCAAACTTGTCGCCAAATATAATGTTCAAGAATTAGTGGCCATGCCAATTTTATATTGGGGTGGTAGTTTGGACCACCTTTATGAAATCAAGCAAAGAGGCTACCGCTATGATATAGATTACATTTTTAATGTGATTTATATCGACTCATATGTTGATTTGCACGGCTTGTTCAAGAAAAATATTGCGACCCTGATTAAGAGTGATGATGTAGCCGATGATGATACTCTTAAACATATTCAGGCCGCCGTAGATCAGCTGAATACAAATATCTCAAATCTATCTGGTGTTAAAGAATTTGAAGGAAAAATTACTCCAGAATATCAGAAATTTCGGAGTGAAGGGGTTTCAATCTCGGTCAAGTCTGAGATTGCTGTGAAAGGGCTGTATTCCAACATTGTTCCATACATAAAACAGACAGACGATGAAAATTTGTACCCTACTGCTGGAGAAGGACGCAAAAAATTACTAGCATACTCTATCTACGATTTACTTTCAGCAGAAAACGAAGAATTAAAGATCAACCTATTCCTTATTGAAGAGCCGGAAAACCACTTACATAAATCCTTGCAAATCGCCTTATCCCAAATACTATTTGCAAATGGGAAATACAGCTATTTGTTTGTAACGACTCATTCTCCATTTGTCCTATACGATATGGACGGTGTAAGTCTTATCAGAATATTCCATGGTCCATCCATTGATAGTGCAAGCTATTTCTATCAGGTCCCAGCAAACTTTGAGAAAAATCGTAAAATGCTAAATAGATATTTAGCCGAAGCGATTTTTGCAAATAAAGTGCTACTGGTAGAAGGACCTTCCGAGCTCCTGCTTTTTGAAAGGGTATTGTCCACAATTAATCCATTTTATGAGGTAGATGGTATATATATTTTATCTGTGGAAGGCGTTGGCTTTTCCCAATACTGCAAAATACTCAATGCCCTAAAAATCAAATGGATTGTAAAGACCGATAATGATTTACGACGTCCTCGTGGTAAGAGTGACTATGTTGCATACGGTTTTCAGCGTTGCAATAAAATTATAGGGAAGGAAACTCTTCCTATTCAATCATATCCAGATGATAGTATTGCAAATAAAAGAACCCTATACGCCGAAAACAAGGAAGCTCTTGATGATATTCGCGCAAATTGTGGAATTTTCCTTTCTGTAGTTGATTTGGAAAATGATTTAGACGAGGTCTTGCATAATAATTTATGTGAATACCTGGATACATCTGATCCTGTTGCATATTTGCAAAAAGCCAAGCACTTCCACATGGCTGACCTGGTAGAAGCAATAACGGACGTTGATTGCAGGACAATTTTTGGCCATTACAACTTTGCGTGTTTAGAGGAGATAACAAAATGAATTTAACACCCGTACAGCAACAAATTGTAGACACACCGGGAAATCTAATCGTCCGGGCCAGTGCGGGTACAGGAAAGACGCACACTATGGTTGCAAAAATAGCTGCCGAAATTGAGCATAACCATACCCACAAATCCATTGCTGCAATTACTTTTACAATTAAGGCTGCGCAGGAAATCAAAGATCGTCTAACGATAGACAGTTCACGTCATTTTATTGGTACAAATAACAGCTTTGTAATTGAAGAAATTATAAAGCCATTTTTGAAAGATGTATATGGCGCTGAATTTGGAGTTGATATGAGTACCGACTATTCCATCCGCGTTGACACATTTGAAGCTGGTCTTGACAAAGTGAGGCAGGAACAAGTGCTTTGTTCCTATACTGATAGCAAGAAGAATTTTGTTTTTGATCTTGCACTTGATGTAATTATGAAATCATCTGCGTGTAGATTATACCTTCAAGCTAAGTATTTCAAAATCTATATTGACGAATATCAAGACTGTGATAAGTCCATGCACATGTTATTTATGTATATCTGCGACACCCTTGGTATAGATACTTTTGTAGTCGGGGATGAAAAGCAGTCCATCTATATTTGGCGTGGGGCGTATCCAGAAGCCTTTAAGAGCATTTGGAATAAGCCCAACTTTCACAAGGTATTTATGGGGGACAATTTTCGCTCATGTCGGCAGATTCAAAACTACTCTAATCTGCTTTGTGAGGAAACACGTGGGCTTTACAACCCAACTGAAAGTCTTGACAATATTATATGGATAACGCCTAAGCAACAAGAGTGGCCGAGTGAAGTGCTTCAATATATTGACCCGCAAAAGCGAACGGCTCTATTGCGCTTTAGAAATGCCGATGCTGAGAACGGAGCATCCGAATTGAGTAGTGCTGGAAACAATTTTGTATTTATTCCGCAGCTCCCGATTGCAGACATAACAACTGAAACAGCATGGCTATATACTGCGATTGCAAAGTATATGGTTTTGCCAGAGTACTCCGTATATGATCTAATATCCGAAATTCCCGCTGAAGGAAATAGTGGAAGAAAAAGTACAGCTACAATAAAGCGGGCACTTGAAGCCATGGCGAATGCTGAAAATCAAACGGTGTTTGATGCTACAGTAAATAGCTTATGCGATTATCTTGGCTATGAGACGCGCCCCGAGCATTTGAATAAGCTGTTTTCAACGATTAGCAATAAAAAATATCATGTAGCTTTTAATACAGATATATATCAAAATATTGCAATTACATTCCACTCATCAAAAGGCTTGGAATTCGATCAAGTGATATTGTTTGCTGGTGACTACAATCTTTCTGATATGTCTGGCATATATAATCACTATGTTGCAGTAACAAGGGCAAAAGAGAAAGTGGTTATTGTGAAATGCGCCGATTACTATGCAAATAGGTTTGAAAACAATCTCTCCAAAATATTCGCACTGAGCGGTTTGAAAACATGTGATTTAGTTACTTACAAATGAAAAAGCGGGAGTACAGCCGATCGGACGAACCGAAAAGCTGTACTCCCGTTTTGCATGACAGAAAGTGGGTGAAATCAAGCCTTTTCCTCTGTGTGCCGACAAATAACCGACACATGAAAAATCATAAAGGCTACCTTTGAAAATACGGATACAGGAAATTATTCTGCGGTTTTTCCATCCCTATCTTCACAAATTTTAGATCGTTTGGAATTGTAATACGGACAAGCGACCAGACACGCCCGGAAACTCTGCTTGCAGCCGTGAACACATTTTTTACAGATATGGTTATACTGCCGCCTGCCGTTGTCACCCAGGAAGAACGCCCATTCCAGCCGCCATTTCTTGCTTCGGCTCATAGGCAGTCATGCTCCGGCACATCACGACCGGGCTTCTTGCCCTCCGGTGGCTTATGCTCGGCACACTCCCGTTTTGCGTCCTCTAACCGCTCACGGATGGAAGACTTCTCCGGCGTTGTCCGTTCTGCGTACTCCTGGGCTTTTTCCAATTCTTCGCCACGTCTGCCGTTGTTGATAACACCGTCGATCATGCCGTAGTCATCCTCCAGCGTCATTTCCGCTGTGCGGAGAGGATTGTCCTTTTCTGGCTGCTCCGCGAGGACGGCAAAGGCTCGCGTACCGTTGCCCATGATAAGGTATTTTCCATCGTCAGACTGATGGTGAACCCCATATCCTGCCACTTCCATCTGTTCCCGTGTCATATTGGTCACACAAAAGCTGCCTCTGGGGGTGTTGATCCGCTCCTGTGTCGCCATTTGATCCGGCGTGGGGATCGTGACCTCCGCTGCCCGTTCCGGCTGCAAAAACTCTGGCACCTGGGAAAAGCCGAAACGGTCACAGTAATGAGCGGTATCCTTCCCGTCCTGATGCAGCACCACAATATCGGATACAGACAGAGAGTGTCCCTTGAAGTCTGCAGGGCGGTCGATATTAAATCGGGTATAGATGCTTTCCAAACTATCCTTTTCCGTCAGCGGGGCGGTGTAGACCTGCTCATAGTTCTCCGGCTTTACGGAAAGACCATTGTTGCGGATGGCGTCCAACGGCTCAAAGCGGTAATCCAATGTTTCATTGCCGCTTTTTAGTTGGTAGATGGAAAAGGTATCTCTCGGAACGGTCTGCGCCTGCTCTGCAATATCGGCGGGCGTCTGCACATAGGCAGCCGCCTCCGCCATGTACTCCCGTTCTGCCTTTTCCGCAAAGGCCAGCATTTCGTCAATACGAGACTTGTCCGGGTTCTCCAACGCAGCCTTGACCTCCGCCGGGTCAAAGTCCAAAAATTCCTCATAGCCCGTAGCGTCCTTGAATTTTTCAATCTCCGAAGGAAGATAGTCCTCCTGTGTCTGCCCTAACGCCGCCAGCTTTTCATCCAAAGCGGAAAAGCGCCCTGCCATCAGGCTTTCGTAAAGTTCTTCCTTTGCGGCGTGTGCCTCCGGGTGCTCCGCCGCATACTGCGGATCGTTCTGACGGAAAAACTCGTCCATGTCAAAGGCGATATCCATAGCCCACTCAGATTTTTCTTCTTCGGGAAGATCGTCCTGAAAGGTCATCACCCGGTATTCCTCCGGGATACTGCCGCGCTCGCCGTCATAATACTCATGAAAGGCTTCTCTGGTATCCCACACATAACCCTGATCGGTAAAAGTGCCGTTTTCTTCCAACGCCACATCCCGGCCATAGGCTTCATAATCGATGTAGTTCTGCAGGTGGGCGGGGACCTGAGTGACTTCCAGTTCCTCAATGTAATAACGCCCCAGGTCGTCATAGTCCTCGATATTGGGGTAAATCTCATAACAATCCAGATTCTCGGTGAGGTTAATGATCTCCTGCAGGCTGCTGGTATAGTCACCGATTTCCATAGCTGCCTGGAATTTCGCATAGTCGCTCTGGTCCATTTCATCCAGCTTCGACGCCAGATAATTCAGCTCGTCCAGATTTTCGTATTCGCCCAGCTTGTCATAGAGGCCGTCCACATAGCAGTCATAATCCGTGATGAACCATTCCTCATAGGGATTGCCGAAGTCATCCTTCTGGCCGATCCCAATCCGCTTAAACACTTCCTTCAATTCCTCGGCGGTGGTGGGAAATTTCACCCACTCGCCCACAAGCTCGCCCTCGTTATATTTCCCAAGATTGGTGATAAAGGCGGCAAAGGGATAATCCTTGTTGTGATCGTAATATGGCATATCAGCACCTCCTTACAGTTCCGGCGCAGACTTTTCCTTATGGGGCTGCGCCTTGCTTTTCTCCGCACATTCCTTCTTGCCCTGTTCCAGCCGTTCCCGGATGGAGGGCTTTTTCTCCGGCTCCGCAGGGTGTTCATGGTTCCACTCGTCGCCGGAGAGAGAAATGTATCCGTGTTCCGTAAAATGCCCCTGTTCCTCCTGCATGGCGTACTTGCCAAACGGAACAGGGTCGATTGCCTTCAGAAGTTCCGGTGGCAGCAGCATATCCATGTGCTGTGCCAGATACCGCCAGCCCAGATCATTCAGATTGTGGATGTTTGGCTCAAATACGAAATAGTCGATGTTGGCCGCAAACTCCTTGAACTGCTCCGGCGCTGTCAGCTTGAAGGGCGAGGTCTGCACCGCCGCTAACAGTTCCCGATCCTCCGGGGAGAGGGCAGCCACCGCCGCCCTCATTTCAGGTAAATGTTCCAAAGTCTTATTTTCTGCCATTGACACCGTCCTTTCTTTTCGGAAATTCCAGCTTGAAATTGATGTACTTGCCGCCCGTGTCATCCAGGATCACCGCAGCGTCATAAGTGGCCTGTTTCTTTTCAGACCACATTCCCTTGACATTGGTACGCCCCCTTTTCAGAAGGTCCGTTGCCATCTTCTTTGTCAGTTCCTTCTTGCGGCTCGTCCAGAAGCGGTCATTTTTCCAGAGGACGAAACCGCAGG
>ERZ772863.2776-NODE-2776-length-11174-cov-4.668136_pt1 | contig 11174 bp, 8 predicted proteins | sample MGYA00512134_ERZ772863 | MGnify/ENA primary metagenome ERZ772863 (study PRJEB29015, sample SAMEA2737659) | human gut metagenome | biome: human gut; feature: human-associated habitat; material: faeces | place: China | collected 2012 ...
CCTGTCTTCCGTTCCTGTCTTCCGTTCCTGTCTTCCGTTCCTGTCTTCCGTTCCTATCCGGCATTCCCGTCCGCCGTTGCGTCCGCCGTTGTATCCGGCATTCCCGTCCGCCGTTGTGTTCGCCGTTGCGTCCGGCGTTCCCGTCCCATGCGACCGCGCGGTGTGGGCTCCGGCGGCGATGGTAAATGCAGACTAAAAACCGGATATTCAGATTTTTCGGACTTTTTCCGTTGTTATTCCCGGTAATTTTTCGTACCTTTTAGCATCCGATTTGCATCTTGCATCGGAGTAAATACATCTATGCTTATGAAAACACAATTTCTGACCGTGTTCGGCGCCGCTGCGCTGGCCGTTTTTCCCGCAGAGCCGGAAGCCTGCACGCGCGCCGTCTATCTCGGTCCCGACGGCATGACTGTCACGGGACGCACCATGGACTGGCGCGAAGACCCTCTGACCAACCTCTATATTTTCCCGCGCGGCACCGCCCGCCGCGGAGCCAATACGGACGACACCGTCTTCTGGACCTCGAAATACGGCTCCCTTTCGGCCGCGGGCTACGACATCGGCATCACCGACGGCATGAACGAGGCCGGGCTGGTCGCCAACCTGCTCTTCCTGCCCGAATCGGTCTACGAGCGGCCGGGCGACACGCGGCCCGTCATGGGACTGAGCATCTGGACGCAGTACGTACTCGACAATTTCGCCACGGTGGACGAGGCGGTCGCCGAACTCTCGAAGGAGAAATTCCGCATCGACGCGCCCGACCTTCCGAACGGTGTGCAGTCGCGCCTGCATCTGGCCGTCTCCGACCCTTCGGGCGACAGCGCCATCTTCGAATACATCGACGGCCGGCTGGTGATTCACCACGGCCGCCAGTATCAGGTGATGACCAATTCGCCCTTCTACGACCAGCAGCTGGCGATCCTCGACTACTGGCAGCAGATCGGCGGTCTGACGATGCTTCCCGGCACCAACCGCGCTCCGGACCGCTTCGTGCGCGCGTCGTTCTACATCAACGCCGTTGTGAAGAGTCCCGATCCGAAGATCGCCGTCCCGGCCGTGATGTCGGTCATGCGCAACGTCTCGGTGCCTTACGGCATCTCGACGCCCGACAAGCCCCACATCTCCTCGACGCGCTGGCGCACGGTCTGCGACCAGAAAAACCGGGTCTACTATTTCGAGCCGACGCTGGCCATGGAGACCTTCCGGGTCGATCTGGCGAAGATCGACTTCGGCAAGGGCACGCCCGAACGGGTTCTGAAGCTGGTCGGCGGCCGGACCTACACGGGCGACGCCACGGCCGAATTCCGCAGGAGCGACAAACCCTTCGTCTTCCTGTTCGGGGTCTGACGGGCCGGAATATCCGACCGATCCGCATGTGCCGTGCAGTTCCCTGTCCGGCGCATGCGGATTTTTCGTATATTTGTCAATCCAATATACTCAACTATGATAGAAATGGATAAATATCAATACATACAATGTGCAGAGGACCTCATTACATCACGAGAACAGACGAGAGCTGGTTTCATTGAAGCTGCACGTGCTAAAAATTATAAGGCTCAACCCTATATAGAGCAGGCTAGAACCTTAAAGAGCTTATCTTCCCAAGCTGCATCTCCTTCGGATTTATTGAATATTGAAGAGATCCGCAATAGTCTATTAACCGCATCGGGACTTTCTGATAAGGCCTTTAAATATTTCACGGAAGAAGATAAAACCGAAGCTATAAGGATATTAATTTCAGAATTTCTTGCTCCGGCAGGTGAAAATTTTGTAGATGAATTGGAAAATCGTTTTTTGTTGATCAAGGGAGATTCTTTGGGCGGTTCAATGCGTAACTATGTAGGTTCCGTCGCCCAAGTGAAACTTGTTAGAAAAATATTGTCTATCCTTTCAATGCAACAAATTGCCTTTCAAATTCTTTTTAAAGATGACAAAAAAGAATAATGAGTGGCAGACCTTAAGTTATGAGGATGTTTTTGAACGAGTGGATGATGTTACGGCTATTTATTGGAACATTGTGCCACAAGATAAATCTTACGATAGAGTTTTATTTTTTAATGCAACTATACCTCTTGTTAAAAATAATATAGATATCAGTCTTTATAAGGGAGATCCAGAAAAGTTTGCAGGAGGAAAGATTGTGAATGATAATAACCTTGCTATCATGTTCGGAGAATTAAAAGGGGGAATAGATCCGGCTGGGGCTGATGAACATTGGAAAACTGGAAATTCTGCGTTGGTACGTATTCGCAAAGCTTTTGAGGATTATCAAGTAAAGACATCTTTTATCGCTGCTGCTATCGAAAAGAAGATGGCGACAGAGATTTACAATCAATTATCGGAAGGAATATTATCGAATGCTGCCAACCTTACAGTAGACAAACAATTGACTGCTTATTGTGACTGGCTGATAAAATTATAAATATGCAGGATGTATTTCACAATTTGGAAATTGTTGATGCGAAAGGATGGTATGTGACCGAGTTTTCTGCTGGCAATACAAATTCTCAGAAAGCCCGTATTGCTTTAGAAGAACGGTATTGGCCTATCACCGAAATAACCGAGCGATTCAATCGTCAAAGCGTCAGTTATCAATTAAGCAAAAGAGATTGTCTGCATAAATGGCTAAAATACAAGGAGGGGTTTTCAGCTGAATTGGTTAGAATTCTTTTGAAGGATTTTCACCTGCAAAAGGGAGACATAGTGGCCGACCCTTTTATGGGCTCAGGAACAACGGCTTTAGTATCAATGTTCAATGGGTATAATAGTCTCGGATTTGACATTCTGCCAATGTCAAAAATTGCTATTCATGTAAAAACTGCTATTTACACATACAATATATTGGAGCTGAAGGAGCTTCTTAAAGAGATAATAAATTTGAATGTTCCAGAAGAATATGATGGAAGAACTCCTGAAATAAGAATTACTAAAGACGGCTATCCCAGAGAAACAAGTCGGGAGTTGGCTTATTACAAAGAACATTTTCTTAATTCCAGATATTCTGAGAATACGAAAATGCTCCTTGAACTTTGTACTTTGAATGCTTTGGAACGTATAAGCTACTCTGCAAAAGATGGGCAATATCTTCGATGGGATTGGCGTTGCCCCAAGATTATCGCAGCTGCTGAGGCCAGAGAAAAAACTGGGCGAAAACCTTTTGTTGTCAAATTGGACAAAGGGCAATTGCCATCTCTTAAAGAAGTCTTGACAGAAGAACTAAGTGGTGTTATCAAAGATATAGAATACCTAAATAATAATCCTAGTGGATTTGATACGCAATGTAAATTTATTGAAGGAAGTGCGCTTTTTGAATTACCTAAGATTGCAGACGGAACAGTTAGTGCAGTAATATCTTCTCCTCCATACTGTAACCGATATGATTACACTCGCACCTATGCGATGGAATTAGCCTATCTCGGCATGTCAGAAGCCGGGGTGAGAAAATTACGGCAGGACTTATTGTCATGTACAGTTGAAAACAAATCTAAAATAGAACAACTACAGGATTATTACAAACAAATAGGACAACAAGAACGTTATGAGAGAACAATGAATATCGTCGATGAAAATGCGGCACTTCAAGAAATAAATAACGCTTTGAAGAACCGTAATGAAAATGGAGAAATAAACAATAAGGGAGTCCTTAAAATGGTGGAGGGGTATTTCACAGAATTGACCTTTCTGTTTTCTGAGTTGTATCGCGTATGTAAAACTGGTGCATACGTCGCTTTCGTTAATGATAATGTAAGATATGCGGGCGAAGTTATCCCGGTTGATTTTCTTACTACAAATTTGGCCGAGCAAATAGGTTTTACTCCTGTGAAAATTTACACTTTAAAGCAACAAAAAGGTAATAGTAGTCAGCAAATGAAGAAATATGGACGAGTAGCTTTGAGGAAAAGTATTACGATTTGGAAGAAATAAGAAATATTGATTAATCCATGAAAAGTTTCGAACATTTAATCATCACGCGGTTCAATCTGAACCTCTATGCGCGGGACAAACACGACGCTCCGACGCGCACCGAACGGTGGCTCGAACATCGTTTCGAGATCTTCGAACGCTATTGCCTGCCTTCGGTGGCGGCGCAGACCAACCCGAATTTCAGGTGGCTCTGTCTTTTCGACGCGGCGACGTCCGCGGCTTACCGCCGCCGCATCGGCGGTTACCAGTCCGTCTGCCCGCAGTTCCGGGCCGTATTTTACAGCGCCGGGCAGGCCGGACGCCTGACCGAAAGTCTGCGCACTACGATTTCAGGCCTGCTGGCCGGGCGTGAAGGGCTGGCCCTCCCCCGCAGCTGCTGATTACTACCAATCTCGATAACGACGACGCATTGGCCGCCGACGCCGTCGAACTGCTTCAGCGCGAAATCCGCTTCTCCTCCGGCAAACGCATCTACAGCCTTCTTTACGGTTACCAGTATTTCACCGACCGGCGCTTCGCGCTCAAAATGCGCTACACGAACAATCACTTCCTGACGCTCGTCGAGCCGTTCGATGCGCACTCCGAAACCATCGTTTCCTACCGTCATACCAAAGCCATCCGCCAGCAGCCGACGGTCTACCTCGCCACCGATAAGGGCAAGTGGCTCGAAATCGTGCACGAGGACAACGTCAGCAACGATTTTCGAATCAATATCAAAGTGTGGTATATTCCCCTGCTCTGGGGCCGTCGGTTCGCCGATTTCGGCCTGCCTGACCTCCATGTTCCGGGACTGCGCCAGTGGTTCTGCACGCTGTGCGTCGTCCCCGCGCGGTTTCTGGTCACGGCGGTCCGGCGCCTGCGCCGCAAGTGGGCGCTGCGGCGGGCTGCGTTACCTTAGTACCGGGTATTTGTTGTTGAAGCGGAATCCTACGCCCAGCATCAGGTAGTTCGGGGTCTGGAAATCCTTGAGACAGTAGCCTATGTGGACGAACGTGCGCCGTGTGGCGGCGATCTTGAGCGTCAGCATCTGATAGAACGACTTGAGGTCGCCGCCCTTGTGCAGGACGTTGACTCCCAGTCCGATGCCGACCGTGAAGTAGGGCATGACGAATTCGGCGCGTCCCGATATTCCCAGTGCGATCTGCCGGTCGATCGACGGGGTGTAGAACGTGTAGCCGGGATCGCGGCCTCCGACCTCGACGATATAATCTTCGGTGTAGACGTTGGCGCTGCCGTCGTAGACGCCGTCCAGCGAGAGACCCGCGCGGAATTTGTAGCCGAAGTTGTACATCGTCGCGAAGTTGAAGCCCGCCACGCCGTAGGCGTTGGGCGAAGCGTACTGCTTGTCGCCGACCTCCACGCCCTTGCGGCGCCACGATCCGAACAGCACCAGATCGTAGCTGAAATGGCGGGGGAAGTCGGGTGCGAGAAGCGGCCTGCGCGGTTTTACGAGCGGATCGTCGGCCCGGCCGAAACAGTAGAGCAGGCCGAACTTCATGCCGATCGAGTTGAGTCCCGCATTGGGAAATTTGGTGTTGCCGTTCGAAAAGTGGGTCATCGAGAGTCCCGCCGAGAAATCCAGCTCGCGCGTGAGCGTCACGTTGAGGTAGAAATCGGCGTTGATGTAGGCGTTTATCTTCGACCCCATCATTATGTTGGCCGGGTTCATCTGCGCGTCGTAGGGTTTCCAGCCGAACGACAGTCCGAAATTCCACTCGTAGTTGAACGACAGCCGCCGGCTTATCCGCGCGATGCGCGCCCCTTGGAAAATATAGAACGCCACGGGCGTGCCCAGCTCCTCCCGGTTTTCGAAACTGTAGTAGGAGAACCCGATTCCCTGATAGGCGCCTCCGTATATCCGGTCGGGACGCGATCCGGGCTGGAAGCGGAACGAGTAGCGCAGGTGGGCGGCCAGCGACAGGTCGATCGGCTGCCGGGCCAGATTGTCGCCCGCGAGGAACGGATTGGTCGGACACACGTATTCCGGACGGAGTTCCAGCCCGATACCGTGGACGAAGCGGCGGCGGGGGAATGCTGCCGTACTGTCCGTGCGGGTGTTGCCGTTCGTTTCGGAACTTGTGTCGAAACCGCTTGCTGCGGAGTTTCCGCCCGCCTGAACGGCCGGAATTTCCGTTGCATCTTGCGCTGCCGGGTATCCGCGGCTCTCGTCCGCCGCTTCTCCGGCTCTGGCGAAGCCGGACAGAAAGAGCATGCTTCCCGCAAGAAGTCCGGTCAGTCCTTTCCGTATTGTGCAATCCATAATGGCCTATCCCCGTTTTGACCGCACAAGATACGAATTTTTGCCGGAGCGCAAAGCGATAACCCGAAAAAATCCCGCCTGCGATGCGATATTCTGCCCGCTCCGATCGCATTGCCGGAGCCGGAGCGCCGGCAATTTGGTTTCTTCGATTATTGTCCCTATCTTTGTTCCCGAACCAATATCCGCTCCGATGAGAATAAACGATTAGTAGGTCGGTTTCATTAAACCGACGCCGTGCCGTAAAGCAACCCGGTCTGAGGTTTAACAGGTCCCTTTTCTGCGGGACCGCTATTAATCGTTTTCATATGAGTATTATCCTTAGCGGTGTTTCGTACCGCTACCGCAATCAGCAATTTCTGTTCGAAGGAATAGACCTGTCCGTCGCCGCGGGCGCCAAAGCCGCCGTCGTGGGCGACAACGGCGCCGGCAAATCGACGCTCCTTAAACTTATCGCGGGCGAACTCGCTCCCGCCGCGGGAAGCATCGCCTGCTCCTCGCATCCCTACTATGTGCCCCAGCAGCTTGTCGCCGCCGGCATCTCCGCCGCCTGCGTTTTGGGCGTCGCAGACAAGCTCGGTGCGCTCCGCGCCATCTGCGGCGGCAGCGCCGATTCCCGCTGTTACGACATTCTGGCCGACGATTGGGACGTCGAAGCCCGCTGCCGCGCCGCCCTCGACCATTGGGGACTGCCGCATGTCGGCCTGACCGATCCGGTCGATGCGCTGAGCGGCGGCGAAAAGACGAAACTCTGTCTGGCGGGAATTCTGGTCCATAAACCTGCTGTCATCCTGCTCGACGAGCCGACCAACCACCTCGACACGTCGGGCCGCCGCAGGCTCTATGACCTGATCCGTGCCAGCCGTGCGGCGATCGTCGCGGTGAGCCACGACGTCGCGCTGCTCAACCTGCTCGGCACGACCTGCGAACTCTCTCCGAAGGGGCTGAAAATCTACGGCGGCAACTATGATTTTTACCGCGAACGCAAACGGATCGAGGAGGAGGCGCTGGCGCAGCAGGTCGATTCCGAACAGACGGCCCTGCGGCTGGCCCGCAAAAAGGCGCAGGAGGTCCGCGAGCGACAGGAGCGGCGGATGCGTCAGGGCGAGCGGCACAAGGACCAGCTTCCGCGCATCCTGCGCCGGACGATGAAGGACAGCGGCGAACGGACCGAGGCGCAGCTCGTCGGGAAACATGCGGAGCTGATCGACGGCAGCCGGGAGCGGCTGGACGAACTGCGCCGCCGGCAGCGGACGCAGTGCGAGCTGAAAATAGATTTCGACGACGCGCAGCTTCACGAAGGCAAACTGCTGGTCCGGGTCGACGGCCTGAATTTCGAATATGCGCCCGGCCGCCCGTTGTGGCGCGAACCGCTTTCGCTGGAGATCCGCAGCGGCGAGCGCATCCGCCTGACCGGCGACAACGGTACCGGCAAAACGACCCTTGTCCGGCTGCTGACCGGCGAACTGGAACCCACTGCCGGGCGCATCGGCCGGGCGGACTTCTCCTATGTCTGTCTCGATCAGCAATACAGCCGGGTGAACACCCCGCAGAGCGTGCTGGAGCTGGCGCAGAGCTGCAATCACGGCAATCTGCAGGACCACGAACTCAAACTGCGGCTTCACCGTGCGCTGTTTGGGCAGCAGATGTGGGACAAGCGGTGCGACACGCTGAGCGGCGGCGAACGGATGCGGCTCTGCCTTTGCAGCCTGATGATCGCCAACCACGTTCCCGATCTCTTTGTCCTCGACGAGCCGACCAACAACCTCGACCTTTCGAGCCTTGCGATCCTGACCCGCACGGTCCGCAATTACCGCGGCACCCTGCTGGTCGTCTCCCACGACGGTCACTTCACCGATCAGATCGGCATCACAAGGACCGTCGAACTGGAATAGGGTATAACCGGGCGGTGTCGAGTGAATTCATTTATTTTGAAGGAGCCGGATGTCTGACATCCGGCTCCTTCAATAAAATTATCTTCGACCGCCTCCGAAAACAATTCCAAGCGATATTTCTGCGTTACTGTACTCTTTATTCATCAACCGATAGCCGATAGAAAGCCGAAGATGATGAAAAAATTCTATACCGGCGCGGGGCATGACGCATGCTGAAAAGTTATGCTCGTATGTTTTTGCCTGAAGGTCGGAATGATCGACTTTGACGATTGAAAATCCGGCTCCGCATCCGACAAATAGTGCTATGTTCTTCGTTCGTCTGAAGTTGTAATCCGACACGAATAATATTTGTCCGAAATGATAGTCTCTGTCTATACCGTTTTTGCTCCAACTGCGATAGAAAGCCCCGTATTGTATTTGAAGGCCGAAATCTATCGGATATGTTGCAATATTATAACGACCTTCCGCATAAATATTCCATGCGGTCTCGAATTTGCCGCCGTATTTTTTTGCGATTAACGGAATAGCAGCCCCGACTTCAACTTCGTAACGGGCGACCTCTTGTGCATTGACAGGTGTGGATAAAAGTAGCCACAGACCTATAGCTAAAATATATTTCATTTAGTAGCTCGGTTTAATATCGACAATCGCATAGTTCTTATTCCTGTTATTCGTTTTATAATCGTATCGGAACCAGCCATCGTATTCCTCGTTATAATATTGACCTTTCTTCTTAGAATAGGCATTCATGGAACTAATATAGTGAAAATAGTCACGATAATAGTAGTAAGTGCGTTTTTTATAACAAATACCGATAAAATACCATTTTTTTACGACTTTCACTCGAATTTCCTGATAACCGTCAACAATCCAAGAATCGCCCATATGCTGTGTTGAATTTAAGTTATAATAGGACGGAATAGCACAAAATAGTACAGGATGGTAACATCTTAACGAATTGTAAACTGATAAAAAGGTACTCTCGTCATTTTTGTATTGAACCAACGTCCCACCGGAAGTATATTCGAATTTTGTTTTCAATGCATTCGGAATATTAGATATCCTGTTGCATGGTAAATCATATGAATACGATCCACTTCTGGTACATCCGATATTCTCTGAAATGTCTTTTAACATGCTACTTACAAGTGATTTCTGCCCGGCAGGTACTTGTCGTGGCATATACATCCAATTAAACCGGGACGGCCACCAATGACGATACATGATTTTACTTAAGGCTACAGAAATACTCGGAACCGCTATATGTGCTCCGCCATACTCATAAGGCATTTCAATATTATAGGGATTGCTTCGATGCCATTTTAATCCCCAAATTCCTACTAAAGGATATCTGGATGGTCTGTTTTTCGGCTTGCTTCGGTCTGCAATTGCCCGGGTTGCTTCCGCGTGTGGGATATCTTCGGAAATGGTGGTCAGATCGTCTGCAATTAGAACACTGTCTCTATCGTTGGCTTCTTCAAGAGAATCGACCGGTTGAAATTCAATCGTTGTAACACAAACACTATCAGTCGAATTTACCGGTATTCCATCGTCATTCAATTCTGGATTATTCATACAATCGACAATATCGTCCCATATATTTATTTTTTCGCCGTTACATTCGACCACATAGCTGACGTATTGTTCCTGAAATTCGATTTTTTGAAGAGAATCCAATTCATTGAAATGAAAACTACCCTTGCTGTTGAAACTTATGATCGGGAAGTTATTTTCATTCATATCTACAATCAGGTAACCGTTGTCTTCAGCATAATTAACTACATATAATACGGGAACCTTGTCGGCATCTATTGAATCAGTAATTTTCCCCTTCGAATCTATGAGTTCAATTGGGGTAATTGATTCTACCTCCTTGGATGAAAAATCTGTGCTGTCACTACCTTCAACCGATAGTTCGACTCGTGTTGAATTTTCAAGAGATGGTGATGCAATATTCTTTTCGCCAAATAAGAGAGCTAATTTTGCAATTGCATTTTTCGAGATTTTAGTCTCTTTTGGACCTGTTTGTGTGATTTTACTTTGTTCATTGATTTCATCTTTGGCACACGATAACATAGCAGAGGCGATCATGCAAAATGTAATCCATTGTCTAATTGTTTTCATGAGAAGATAATTTTAGTTGGCTAATAGTTGTGGGAACGGAACTCGGACATATGACTTTTAGAAAGAGAATCTCATACAGCTAGTTTTATATATTAAAGATATAATGGATCAATTTATATTGTTACTTAACATTCTCGTTTTTTTATAGAAAGTATCTGTACGGAATATGAATAGGGCGTTGTAGAATATTTTGTGATCTGAGACTTGCTATCCGAGTCTTCGCAGTAACAATGATACGACTGCTCGTTGACGAACCGGCGGGAATAAAAAATCCCCTTTGAAAAGGGGATTTAGAGGGATTGTCTGTACGGTGTATTATCCGCGCCGCGCCGACACGACGGGCTAGTAACCGAGTATTCGGAGCATCGACCGATACGACTGCTCCTTGGCGAACAGGCGCGTGTAATACTCGTTGTCGCTCTTGTCGCGGTCGATGATGATGTGCTTGGGCGCGGGAATCAGACAGTGCTGGATGCCGCCGAAGCCGCCCAGCGACTCCTGATAGGCTCCCGTGTGGAAAAATCCGATGTACTGCGTGTTGCCCGGTTCGAGCTTGGGCAGGAAGATGGCGTTGGTGTGCGACTCGGCGTTGTAGAAATCCTCGCTGTCGCAGGTCAGTCCTCCGAGCAGTACGCGCTGGTACTCCTTGTCCCAGTTGTTCACCGCCAGCATGATGTAACGCTGGTTGATGCCCCATGTGTCGGGCAGGGTAGTGATGAACGACGAGTCGATCATGTACCAGTTCTCGCGGTCGTTCTGCTGCTTCTGGTTGACGATCGAATAGAGCGATGCGCCGCTTTCGCCTACCGTGAAGGAGCCGAACTCGGTGAAGATGTTAGGTTCTTCGGTGTCGTTGCGCTGGCAGATGTTCTTGATCTGGGCGATGATCTCTTCGGTCAGGTACTCGTAGTCGTACTCGAAGTTGAGCGAGTTCTTGATCGGGAATCCGCCGCCGATGTTGAGGCTGTCCA